>ENA-OUOG01000706-OUOG01000706.1-marine-metagenome-genome-assembly--contig:-NODE-706-length-42137-cov-5.485758_pt1 | contig 42137 bp, 22 predicted proteins | sample MGYA00248635_ERZ508505 | MGnify/ENA primary metagenome ERZ508505 (study PRJEB26176, sample SAMN06267871) | marine metagenome | isolation source: Saanich Inlet, British Columbia, Canada | place: Pacific... | reverse complement strand
CAGTCCGCGCAGATGTGTTTCAGCTTGCCATGCGGGCAGGGGTTGCAGTCTGCGCAGTGGTATTTCAGCTTGCCATGCGGGCAGGGGTTGCAGTCCGCGCAGTCGCGTTTCACCTTGCCATGCGGGCAGCCGTTGCAGTCCGCGCAGCTGCGTTTCACCTTGCCATGTGGGCAGGGGTTGCAGTCCGCACACCTGGTTTTCTGCCTTCCGTGCGCGCACCGCTTATATCCCGCCATGCCGCACCGGCGTTAGTTGTAGTAAAGCTCCAAACCCATGCCGTCGTGGATCTCGTAGTCTTCCAAGGTGATGTGGTCCTTGTAGATGTTGTACGACTTCTGAATCCTTATTTTCTCCGGTCGTGTGCCGGTCTGCGCGGCGACGAGCTTCTTCAAGTCCCCCACGGTGTCGTCCTCGTTGCACTTCACGCGGATCTTCTTCCCCTGCGGAAGTGCGGCAAACGGGTGAGGTTTCGGTGAGCGTCGGGGTTGGTGAGCGTCGGGGTGCCTGACCTGGGTGAGCCGCGAGCGACGAGAAGCGAAACAGGGGTGACGAGGACGCGTCGATGTGCGTACCAGTCGGTCGTTGAGCACAACCTCGATCATCGAGACCGCCGCGACGATCGTGTCAGCGCGAGGGAAGCAATGGCGCTCGTACCCGGCTCCCCGCTCGCGCACGCGAAAAACCAGAAGGTTAAAAAAAATGAAGCCGTTATTCGCCAGGGTCAACAACGGCATTGCGCGACGCGCGTCGCTCGAGCCGGAGCGAGAGATGCGCAGCCTAGGACGACGACACCGCGCCCTCGCGGCGCTTCTGGTGCTCGCGGTGGCCTTGGGGCGCGCGGACGCCGAGCTGGTGGCGCACAGCCCGACGACCTCGTTCCCCAACCGGTACGCGCGGAACATCTGTTCGCTCGCCGCGTCCACCGCGGAGGAGATGTCGGAGTGCCAGGTTCAGAGCCTGTACGGCACGCAGGACGGCAGGGTGAACATGACCTTCGGGGAGGAGAGCTGCTCGGTGACGCTGAAGAATTGCGTGCCGGGCGTGTGCTACTCGTTCAGGGACGCCACCGCGGCCGCGCCGAGGGACGACGTGCCGAGACCCACCGGGGGGCCGAGCGCGAGCTTTTTCGTCTCCGTCCAAGCGACGGCGGGCGCTAGCGTTTTTTCGCACACAAACGCGGGGTTCTCGTTCAAGGCGTCGGCGGCGGAGGTGACGTTGACGTACCAGACGCGCACGTGCGCGGACCACTTCAGCTACAGGGGGAGGACGGGCGAGCAGGAGTGCAGGCAGAGCTTCGCTGCGATCACCGAGATCGACGCGGGGACGCCGTGGAGCCTCACCTGTTGAGGCGTAGAGTTTAAAAAATACCGTAAAATTCTCAAAAAAGGATTAATAAGACGAACCTCTTCTCCCGTCAGCCATCAGTGCCCGTGCCCGTGGTGCCCGTGCTGCGCGGCCATCTGCTGCATCCGCTGCATGTGCGCCATCTGCGCCTTGTACATGGCGATCTGCCGCAGCTGCATGCGCGCCTCGTACTCCTGGACGTCCATCCCGTTCGCCGCCGCGGCTTCCGCCTTGCGCTCCTCGTTCACCTTCTCAAACTGCTCGGGGGTCACGCCCATCTGCGCCGCCTGCATCTTCACCATCTGCTTCATCTGGTTCTCCGCCATCGCCTCCATCTCGGGCACGCTCATGCCCGCCTGCTCCGCCTGCTCCGCGAGCATCTCGCGCTTCACCTCAGCCGCCTCCGCCAGAACCTCCGCGCGCGTGCCGTGCGTCTTCCACGCATCCGGCCCGGGACGCGACGCATCCGGACGGTTCGCTTCTTCTTCGCTCGCGACGGAGTCTTCGCCGGTTCCGGAGACGTCGCCTCTTTCGTCCACCGACGCCGCCTGGCCTGCCGCCTGACCTGCCGCCTGACCTGCCGCCTGACCCTCGCGCATCGCTTTGAACTCCGCGCGGCGCACCTCCATCACACGCTGCGCCTCGCGCTCCTTGCGAAGCGCGCTCTCGCGCACAATCTCGTACTGCTCGACGGATAAGCCGGCGGCGGCGGCGTCGCGACGCGTCGACTCCGCCTCGGCGCGCAAAAGCTCAGCCTCCGAGACGCCCATCGCCGCCGCGCGCGCGGACGTCTCCTCGCGCTGCGCGCGCGCCTCCTCCGCCTCCTGAACAGCCACGGAGACGCCGCGCGCCGCCGCGCGAGCGCGAAGCTCCGAAGCGCGCGCCGCGGCGAGCTCGTCGCGCACGCTCATTAAGGTCACGCCGTTGTCATTCGCGACATCGCCCGCCTGTTCCGCGTCGCCGTGGTTCCCGTCGCACGGCGCGCCCCCGTGCGAGTGGCCGTGGCCGTGCCCCGCCGGCGTTGGCGCGCCGTCCTGCGTCTTCGCGCCGTGGTCGCCGTCGCAGGGCTTGCCGTCGTGCGAGTGCCCGTGACCCTGCTCGCGCCTGCGCTGCCGCTCGGCGGCGTCGGCGGCGCTGACGTGCATCTTGACGATTCTCTGCACCGCCGGGATGACGCGCCCGGCGCGGCCGCCTTCCTTGTGCAGCCAGGCGTAGGACCCGCGCGGCGGCTTCCTCGCCTCGCCGAGCACCACCGCGGCCCTCTGCGCGTCCCAGTCCACTCTTTCCTGGTGCCCGCGCCAGAACTCCAGGCAGTTGTTCGCGACGCCGCGGTCGAACGGGTTCATGTACCCGGGGTATTTCTTCTCGTCGCCCTCCGTCCCTGCGTCCGTCTCGCCCAGCGCCGCGCTCTTCGCGCGTTTCAGCGCGGCGTCCTCGTCCGGCTCCTGCAGGTACTCGTAGCGGTGCGCGTTCTCCATCTCGTTCACGGTGAGGTTCGCGGCGATCCCGGCGGTCATGCGCAGCGCCAGCAGGAGGCAGTACGGCGTCGCCAGGCACTGGATCAGGAACAGCGTCATCGCCCACGGGTCTTTTGTGAACCCCCCCAGGATCCACGGACCGGGAAGCGCAGCGAGGTGCGTGTAGCTGCACCACAAAAAAATGCTCTGCCCTAGCGTCATGTCCCACAGCGCGAACGCGAAGTGGCGCTGGTTGCGCACCCCGATGCACGTGCCCGCGATGGGGCAGTGGTGGTCCATGCGAGACACGCACCGGTCGCAGAAAGGGCAGTGCTTGCTCCGCAAACAACGCGCCGTGTGGCAGGTGCGGCAGTACCTTCCTCCGTCGCTCAAAGCGTTGAGGGACGCCGTCTCGGCGACGGCGCGCGACGCGACGTCGTCGTCTTTTATACCTTTCGTCGCCAGCTTGGCGACCGCGCGGCTGACCCGCCGCATGTTCCCCGCCCACGCGTCGCGCGTCTTGGGGTCGTTGGCGGTGGGCAAAAACCCCGGCCCGAGCAGGTACACGCGCCAAAACGCAATCTCGGTGGTGACGAACGCGACGCAGCCCACGACGCAGACGAAAGGATGCGTCGCCCACTTCTCCTTCGCCACGTACACGAACAGGTACTGGATGCCGCAGAACAGCATCAGGGCGTGCACGGTCGCGGCGCCGAACAAACTTAACATGCCCTTGCGCGTGGTGGTCGGCGCCTGCTCGGCGTACCTCGCCAGTCCGTTGAAGAAGAACAGCGTGACGAAGAAGCACGGGTACCACGCGTACCACACGACGTGCATCGTCGCCAGAACCGCCGCGACGAAGAGCGCCGCGAAGGGGACCACCACGTCCGCCTGCGGGCCGTACGCGTACAGGTACATGCGTGCCGTGTCCTTATCCGCCGCATCCTCGTGCATCTGTAACGACACGAACTGCTCGCTCTCCCACTGGTCGGGTTCAACCGGGAGCGGATCGCATCCGGGGGTCCATCGCGCGCCGTGCTTGTGCTTTTCAATCTCGTCGCGAACCTCGCTTATTTTAGCGAGCTCCGCGCTGAGTCGCGCGCGGTCGGCGCCGAGCGCGGCGATCTTCTCGTAGTTCGCGGTCATGATTAAGTCGTCTATGCCGCGCTTGCCGCGGTTGTTGCCGGTGGCGACGTCCAGGAACGCGCGCATCGCGCGCGGCTCGGCGATGAGCGAGCGCGCCGTCGCGGAGGATTCCAGAAACGCGCGCAGCTTGGGGAACCGCTTCGCCACCTCCGCGAACCGCGACACGACGTCCGGCGAGGGCGGGGGCTCGGGCTTGACCCCGAACGGCGAGGGCGCCTGCGGGGCGTGCTCCTTCCCCGAGTGTTCCGGTTCCGGGAGCCGCGAAAACGCCCACAGCGACCTCTGCTTGTGCCACAGCGCGTCCAGATCGAGATCGCGCGCGATGTCGAGATCGGCCATCGCGGTGAGCTCATCCACCGCCGTGAGGGGCGGCTTGGGAACCGCCACGCGCGTTTCGCGCCCTTCGGCGGACGATTCGTCGCCGGAGCGCAAACCCGGGCGAGCCCCCGAATCGCCCCCGATCTCGACGTCCACGAGCGCGGCGTCGTCCATGACGCCCGCGGTGCGATTCTCGGTGCCCGAGACGCGTTTCCTGTGCGTCGCGCCGGCGAGGCCGACGTGGCCGTCGCCCAGGCCCACGGCGGTCATCTCCGCGACCGCGCGGGAACCGAAGCCGTCGCGCGAAGCTCCCGAGTGTGAACTCCCGGACGCGCGGCGTGCTGTGGCCTCGAGGCGGGGGGCGAGCCGCGTCAACGATCCGGAGCGCGCGAAGTCACCATCCGCCTTCGCGGCCAACTGGCAGCGATCTTCTGTTCGACATCGACGATTGCGGGATCGCGCGCCTTCGATCGCTCGCGACTCGCCAAGTCGGACGCCGAAACCACACGAGAAACACACCATCTGCGCGCGCTCGTCTCAGGAGCCAGCCCGCTGCCGTCGTCCCCCGCGAGGGACGCTTGATGCCCGTCGCGCGCGCGACCTGGACGTGCCGCGCGCGGGCTCGACCGCCGACCCGGGACCGGTCGCGCGGGAAAGCCACGCCGAGCGCCGTCGCGCGTCGCGCGAGTCGGCAGCGCGTCGTCCGGGTGTCCCAGCGTCCCTTCGCCATGGTCGCGGACACCCTCCGCGCGCGGCACGTCCCGCGTGCCTCGACCGGCGGCGCCGGCGGCTTCGACGGAGACGCCGCGCCGGGTGCGCGCGAGCGCCTCGTCGCGGTGTCCGCGGACTCGGGCTCGGCGCAACCCGACGGTCCACCGACAGTAACCCAAACGTCGAGGCTCGTTAAATGCCTTTCCTACATCAACGAGAGCACAAAGTTTCTCGTGTCGGGCGCGGCGCTCGCGACGCTCGTGACAAAACCGGAAGTGGCGGTGGTGTGGTGCCTGATCGGATCCGTGGTCAACAGCGCGTGCGGCAAGGTGCTGAAGAAGCTTCTGAACGAAAAAAGACCAGAGGGCGCGGCGAAAGCCGACCCGGGCATGCCCTCCTCGCACGCCCTGTCGCTCTCGTATTTGTCCGTATACGCCGCGTCCGCGCTCGCGTTGCGAGGCGGCGTCGACGGCGGCGCGATTTTCGGCCCGGCGCTACTTAAACCGTGGCCCGTTTCTGCCACTTTTGTCATCCCCGGCTGCGTTTCGCTCATCGCACTCGGCGTGTTCTTCACCTGGCTCAGAGTGAAGCTGGGGTACCACACCAAGCCGCAGGTGGTGGTGGGGTACGTCCTGGGCGCGGCGACGGCGACGGTTTGGCTCGCGATCGGCGAACAAGTGGTGGTCCCGGCGGCGACGCACGACAAAAACGTGGTTTTCGTTCTGTACAGCGCGTGTTTTGTGACGTCCGCGCTCTTCGCGAAGGTGGCTGTGAAATGGGTGGACGAGGTCAAGCTGCTGCGAGGGGGCGGGAAGGCGAAGAGCGGGTGAAGCGGCGCGGGGGGGTGTACGTCGAAGGTTGTCTGTGACATAGTCTTTCGTAGCGAGTCTTGAGTCTTTCGCCACACAGGTCGCCGACACGCCGAGTGCCGACCGAGCAGTTTCGAGACGATCACTCGCCGGATTGATCAGCATCTCGCTTTTCGCCGAACGTTTCGCCGAGGAAAGGAAGCGGCGTCGGCAGACGGGGACGCGCGAGGCGTAGGGTTCCGTGGCGGGGTCGGGTTCGGCGTGACCTGGCCTCGCGCGCGATGGTCGCGTTCGATGTCCAGGTGGAGCTCCCCCTGGACGCCGCGTCGTACCTCCGGGAGAAGGACAGCGAGGCGTACAAGCAGTTCCACGCGGACGCGATGGGCACGCTGGAGCAGGAATACCTCTCGAGCGAGATCGTGGACGGCGAGGCGGTCACCGTCACGCGCACCGTCCCGACGATAGACATCCCGTGGGCGCTGCGGCGGGCCATCCTCGGCAACAGGAGAGCCGAGTTCATCGACACGCGCCGCTGGACGCACGGCGCGCACCTCACTCCGCCCTTCTCGCAGCGCTTCCACATCACCAACAACATCACCGACAGGTGCGTGGTGACCGGCGTCATCGTCATCGCCGACGCGCCCGGCGTCCCCGGCGCGTGCTCGGTCCGCGCGCACGGCGAGGCGGTGGTCACGCTCAAGGGTTTCGGGCCCGCGGTGGAGAAGCTCGTCGTGAGCAACCTGCGCGCGTCATACGACAGGCTCCCAGGCATCGTGGAGGACTGGATGGCGACGCGGCGCGCGGACGCGCGGGCGCCCGAGGAGGCCCCGAGCGCGGACGTCCGGGGGGCCTCGCCCGGCCGCCTCGGCCGCCGCGCGCGCCGCGACTCCGCGCGGCGCACGGGGGCGTTCGGGAGCGTCATCGACGTCGCGGACCTGGACCTGGAAGCGGGCGTGCCGTTCGCGGCGTACGAGGATGATGAGTTCAAGAGCCCCGAGGCGAAGGCGCGCGCCGGGCGCGCCGCCGGCGGGAAGGAAAACCGCGGCGGTTTCGTATCGCGGGGGCGTTCGTTGCTTGAGGCGCTGGGAAGCGGCGGGGCGCACGCGCCACCGCGTCGGTCGCTGCGGCACCGCCAGGCAGCCTCGTCTCGCAGGCGCGGCAGGCGACACGGACCGCGCCGGACCGTGTGCGGGCTTCGGCGAAGCACGTTTCTGTTCCTATTATCGGCGGCGTGTTTGCTTTTCGTCGCGCGGCGGCTCTTTTCCGGCGCGCGGATCGTCGCGGAAAACGGGTTCACGCGCGTGGTCACGCCGAGGCAGGAGGCGGCGATGGAGGCTGCGGAGGACGCCGAGGCGTCCGTGCTCGACGCCGTCGAGCACATGGCGGACGACATCAAGCACTCGCGGGAGGACGCGCTCGCCGCGGCTGTGGCGGAGGAACGCGCCGCGCGGCTGAAACACCTCCGCGCCGCCGGCGGCGCGGCTTTCGAAACCGACACAAAAGAAGGCGCCGCGGTTCTCGAAACTGTGGCGTGCGTGGACGCGCGCGAGGAGGAGTGCGCGCGGTGGGCGTGCGCGGGTGAGTGCGACGCGAACCCCGGGTTCATGATCACGGAGTGCGCGTGCGCGTGCGCGGCGGTCGCGCGGGACGTCGCGATTCGTCTTGAATCGCGAGCTTCGCGTTCCGAACGCGTCTCCGTCCCCGACGCGTTCGCGTTCGTCGTGGAGTGGAGCGCCGAAGACGACGTCGGGATCGGGACGACGGAACGACGCGAAGCTCGCGTTCGTGTGCGTCTGCAGTCTGACGAAAATGACGCGCCGCGGACGTTGTCGGCGCTTCGCGGCGCGCTCGAGAGCGGCGTTTGCGCGTCGGGGTCGTTTTGCGGCGGCGGCGGCGCGTGCCACTTCCACCGCGCCGAGCAAACGTACGGGCTGGTTCAGGGGACGTTACTCGGCCTGGGCGAGGCGGGCGGGGTTTTCGGTGAGCCGAGGCTGGAGGGAACTATGTCCTGGTCGCGCGGGACGGTCGGGTACATTCCGGGAGGCGATAACGTGTTGGTGGCGACCAAACCTCACCCGGAGTGGGACTCCGGGTTCGTCGCGTTCGGAGAGGTGTTCGAGGAGGACATGGCGATCATAGACGCGATCGCGTCTTTGCCCACGGAGCCGTTCACGCACCCGGAGTACAAGACGGTCATGGCCATGCTGAAGCGAAAAGTGCGCTTCGCGCTGGAGCCCGCGTAGCGCCGCCTTATTATTACGGCGCGTTTTTAGAAAACGATGAAAACGCCTTACCCAACAGCCCAAGGGAGTCGGGCGACTTTTTTTGTCTCGTCGTGGCTTTGCAGGACGCGCGTGTCTCTCATACCCGCGAGCGCTCCGCGGAGTCGCGCAGTCCAACTCCACGTCCGTCCGTCTGTCGTCCGCCCTCGCGCGCACCGTACCTCCCGATGGCCACCTCAGCCTGCGCTTTCGCGCACTCGTGCGCTTTCGCGGCGCGTCGTTCGCGTGTCCGTTCTCGGAAACCCCGAAACGAGAGGACGACTCTTCTTCGCGCCGCGGACCCAGACGCGGACGCCGCCCCCGAAGACAGCGGCGACGAGGAGTTCGCGCGCGTGCGTCAGATCAAGTCCAAGCGCAGGCAGGAAAGCTCCGTCCAGCCGTCCTTCGGCCGCTGCGGCGTTTTCGGACACGCGCAGGCGGTGCGCAAGACGCGCGTCGACGAGGCGGACGAAGACTCGGCGGTGATCGCCGTCGAGGCCACCTCGACGGAAGAAGACGAACCCGAGCTCTCGGACGTCCTCCACGGGACGAACGCGAGCCGCGACCGCCTGTTATCCTCCGTCAACCGCAACCTCGCGCTGGAGATGGTGCGGGTCACGGAGTCCGCCGCCGTCGCCGCCGCGCGCTGGCTGGGGAAGGGCGACAAGATCGCCGCGGACGCCGCCGCGGTCCGCGCGATGCGCGCGAAGCTCAAGGAGGTGGACTTCGAGGGCGTCGTCGTCGTCGGCGAGGGCGCCAAGGACCAGGCGCCGATGCTTTTCCCCGGCGAGCGCGTGGGCAGCGGCGCCGGCCCGCGCGCGGACATCGCCGTGGACCCCCTGGACGGCACGTCCTTGATCGCGGGCGGGAAGGAGGGCGCGATCGCCGTGATCGCGATCGCCGAGCGCGGCGCCATGTTCGACCCGGGCCCGGTCGGCTTCTACGTCGACAAAATCGCCGTGGGGCCCGAATGCGCCGGCAAAGTGAGCCTCTCTTCTTCGCCGACGGTGAACGTGCACGCCATAGCCAAGGCGAAGAACAAGGCGGTTAAAGACGTGACGTGCGCCGTGCTCGATCGCGAGCGACACGTGGGGCTCGTCGAGGAGTTGCGATTAGCCGGCGCCAGGATCAAACTCATCGACGACGGAGACGTCGAAGCCGCGCTCGCGACGTGTGACCCGGATTCCGGAGTCGACGCGTTGTTTGGCGTCGGCGGCGCCGCCGAGGGCGTCGTCGCCGCCGCCGCGCTGCGGTGCGCGGGCGGCGAGATACAGGCGCAGCTCTGGCCCCGGGACGCAGCGGACGCGGCGGCGATGCGCGCCGCCGGATGCGACCTCACGCGCGTGCTACGCACGGAGGACCTGTGCGGCGGAAACGCCGTGCTGTTCGCCGCGACGGGCGTGTCGGACGGCCGCGCGCTGCGCGGCGTGCGTTTCACCGCGCGCGGCGCGCGGAGCAGCTCGCTGGTGATGCGGTTCCCGAGCCGCACGGTGCGCCGCGTCGAGACCGCGCACACGTGGCTCGACGAGGAAGGGCCGGTCGTCGCGAGCTCGCTGGACGAGGACGAGTACGAGCGCATATACGACGCGAGGTGAGGATGGTCGAGGGAAAAAGCTTTTTCCGCGCGCAGAGACGGAGGGAAGAGAGTCGCGTACGGTACGCGTACGAAAAGAGACGTGACTAGTAGTACTACGAAAGCTTTCGTCTACGTTTTTGTCGAGACACGATCAGACTCGTCTGATAGTAGTTCCTTCCCCTCGACGGTGTCCTGTGTCGCTCCGGCGAGACTCCCTCCGATCGCGCTCATCGTCATTTCGTCGCGGGCTTTCCCTCAGGGAAGGTTTTCCACAGCCGAATGGTCCCGTCCTCGCTCCCCGACGCGTAGCTCATCCCGTCCGGCGCGAAGCGCACCGAGTGCACCGGCCCGTGGTGCCCCTTCCCCACGTCCACCTCGTTCCCGGTGGTCATGTCGTGCACGTGCACCCACATATCTAAACCTCCCGCGACGAAGCGGTTCTGCGGCACGCACACCGACGCGCTCTCGGCTTCGTACGGCAGCGTCCACTTCTTGACGGGCGTGAACGTCATGGCGTCGAAAAACGTCACGTTCTTCCCGTCCGCGGTGGTGATGTACCGCCCGTTCTCGGTGATCTCGATGGACGTCACGGGCGTGTCCGTGGCTAACGTCGTGACCACCACGTTCGTGCGCACGTCCCAGACCCTGATACCGTTGTCGTCCGCGCACGAGGACATGATCAGCGAGTCGTCCGCGGTGAACTGCGCGGTTCGGATCTGCGACGGCGAGCCTTCCATGACGTACGGCGCCGCGTCGATGTTCCCCAAGTCGTAGATGCGCAACAGCTTCTCCGACCCGCCGGTTAACAACCGTTGGCAGTCTTTAGAGAAACAAACAGACTTGACGATGTGCTTGTGCTCGAACTTGTACAGCTCGTCGCCGGTGATGGCGTTCCACAGCCTAGCCGAGAAATCGGCGCTCGCCGTCGCGGCGTGCGTCGCCGGCGCGTTTAAAGTCGCGCCCCACACGCACCCTTTGTGCCCTTCGAACGTGCCGATCCAGTCACCCGTCTCGCCGTTACGGATCATGGGTTGGCCGTCTTTTTTTTTTCAAGGTAACAAGCGTGCGTTTCGTGAGGATGAGGGTGGGAATCGACACGGTGAGACGAGACGTACGGCGCGCCGCGAGCGTCGGCGGCGGAGGCGGTTCTTTCGGGGAAAAAAATTCGAGCCGAGTTTCTGAGAGAAAAAAAGAAGCCGCTTGGAAATCACGCGCGACGCGCGTTTACCGATCGGGACGGCGGTGTTTCGCGCGCCGCGGGGTGGTCTCGGCGGTGGATCCGCGCGACAGCCAACGCGGTGGGTTCGCACCTTTGGACGACGAGATCAGGAACACCCCATCCTCGGTGACGTTGGAGTACTCGAGGTGGTTGATGGGGCGGGAGTGGCCGTGGCACACCAGCGGCGCGTTGGCGGGGGCTTGCATGGCCATCGCGCAACAGGCGCCGGAGGTGTGCGGGTGCAAGATCAGAAGAAAACCACTGGGGTGCCCTCACGATCGGGATCGGAAAGGGTGGCAAGGACGCGAGCCTGGCGCCTGCGCGCGGGCGTGAGCGCTGTCGCGGGGAGGGTGAACCCCGAACGAACGTCGTACGAGCGTGCGTCGCGGTGACGCGCGCGCTCGAGTGACCCATCCCGAGCGCGATCTCGGCGCTTTTTGCCGCCAGCTCAAAGGGACTCGCCTGTCGGCCATGACGCCGCCGATCATCCGCGTGGGACGCGAAAAAATTCACGTTCGCGCGCTGCGCGAGCGTTTTCTTCTAGAGAAGAGTTTTTTCAAAGCGCTCTAGATCCAGACTACCCGCATTAGACTACCTCTTGCTCCGCCTTCTCCACCTCCGCCGCGCACTTCTCGAGCTCCTCGAGCACCTGCGGCATCTCCTCCGCCCACTCCTGCGCCTCGAACACCTTCAGGACCCCGCGCAGGTGCATGCGCGCCTGCGAAACACCGCGTCGTTTTTCCTCCGCCGAGAGCGTCTCCGCGTCGCCGGAGCTCTCATCGCCGCCTCGCGCGTTCGCGTTCCGCAGACTGCCCCTGCACATCTCCAAGGAGGCGTCCGCGTAGTCCACGAACGCAACTTTGTCTTTCCTCCACCCGCTGCCGTCGAGCGCGCGCACGCGCTTCAGCCTCGCCTCGGAGGCCACCAGCGTTTCGCCGCGCGCTTCGCGGAACTCCGCCACCAAACGCCACACGTCGGCGGTCTCAGTCACCGCGCGCGCGCCCGCCGAGCCGCCGCCCAGCGCGCGCCTGAAGACGTCCTCCACGCTCGCCTCGAGACGAACGACCTCACGCGCCAGGACCTGCGTCGCGACTGTGTCCGCGTCCACCGTCTCCGGTGAGTCGTCTTCGGCGCCGGCGCCGGTCCCCGCGGCGGAGGCGGACGCGTCCGCGTCGCCATCCTCCGAGTCAGAGAAGAAAGCGTCGAGCATGTCGGCGGCGGCGTCGCCGGCGTCGCCGCCGGCTTCGCCCCCGACGCCGTCCCAGGTCTCCTCCTCTTCCTCGTCGTCGTCGTCGTCCACCTCGGCGACGTTCCCGAGCGCCGCCGCGCGCCGAGCCTCCGCGCGCGCCGTCTCGGCGTCGCGCCTGTCCTCGACGCCCAGCCAGGTGGCGACGCCGCGTCGCGCCTCAAGGCACCGCTCGACGAGCGTGGAGAGCGTCGCCATGTGCAGCTGCGCGCCGTCCGTGAGCTCCATCACCCTCACTAACGCGCGCGCGCTCTGCTGGAAGTGCCCCACCTTGGCGCTCACCATCGCGAGGTTCTCCCAGGTCTGCCAGTTGTTCCGGATCTGTTTCGTGGCCTCCCGCAGCGCGACGTGCGCGGCGTCGAAGCGGCCGCGGCGGATGTTGAGCGCGGCGACGTTGTTCCACGCCTGGCCGTTTTCCGCATCCGCCTGCGTGCACCGCACAAACGCGCTCAACGCTTCGTCTTCCCTTTCCGCCTTTAACAGCGCGTACCCGCAGCTGAACCACCCTTCCGGGAACAGCGGGTTCAGGCGCATGGCGTCCGACCAATACCGCGCGGCTCGAGGCCAGTCCTCCCTCGCCGCCGCGCCGCGCGCCAGAGAGCGACACGCGCGCGCGCTGCGCCCGTCTGAAACCAAAAGCGCTTTTTCGTAATGGGACTCGTCGTCCAGCGCGTCTCCGAGCGCGCACCACAGCTTCGCGTCCGTCGGGTCTTCCGTAAGACGGCGTCTGACGACGTCCGCGGCGGCTTGTTTCTTGCCCAGAAGACCCAGGCACACCACCAGCGCGTCCCACAGCTCGATCTCCTCGAAAAGCTCCAGCGCCGGGCCCACCATGCCGATCGCGATGAGGCAGTCGCCGAGCTCCTTGCGCAGCTTGGACGAGGGGGGGAACCACGCGGTGTGCGCGAACCGCGCTCGCGCGCTCGCGCTCGGCAGAGGCGCGTCCAGTCCGCGCACGAGGTCCTCGAGGACGAGTAAAGCGCGTTCGCGCGTCCTCGCGCGCTCGCGCTCGTGCCGGGACATCAGCACCGCCGCCGCCGCGCGCAAAATCGGCCGCGACCTTCTCTGCGCGGAGACCAGCTCGTGGTACGGAGCCACCGACCACGATCGCGTGCCGTCGTCCGCCTGGGACTTGCGAACGGTCACCGCCGAGGCCAGGATCAACGCCTGCGCCGCTGCGGGCAACGAATTTAAAGACGAAGTTTTCGTGTTTTCGTCGGTCACGTCGTCCTTTTCGCCGTCTTCCTTCGCGGATGAACGCACCAACCTCGGCGCGGTGAGGATCTGCGAGCCGTCCGTCGACAAGCCCTGGAGCTCGACGGCGATGCGCGCCATCGCGGCGGACGAAGGCGCGACCGCCGACGAAAGCGTCGCGTCGCCATCCGACGCCGCGTCGTGTTCGTCGTCCGCCTCGTCCTCGCTGGCGGCGCCGGGTTCGCAATCGTCGCCGCGCTTTTCCTTAGAAACCAACGGCAGGCCACCGCACGACGCCTCGAGCACCATCTGCGCCTTGGCGTCCGTCTGGTGCACGGTGCGGAAGCCCATCTTCCCGACGAGCTCGAGCTCGACGCCGAGCGCGCCTTTCGCGCGCTCGAGCAGCGCGTGCGCGCTGTCGACGTGCCCGTACTCGTGCTCCATCAGAGCAGCCTCCAGAAGGCACATGGACGCCAACAAACGCGTAGTCGGATCGGCGTCTTCCGATTCTTTCGCGGCGACGGCGACCGCCGCGCCGAAGAGCCGAGCGGGTTTGTTCTCCGGCGCGAAAGAAGAAAGCGACGCCGCCGCCGCGCCGAGCGCGCGCCGGCGCAGCGTGGGCGACCGACCGCTCAGCAGGCGCTGGTGCGCGAGCACCGCGCGCGAGCACCACCACGCGTACGAAGGAGGCATAACACTCGGTTCCGAACGGAGTGTTTCCGACGATCCCGACGGTTCCGGATCGATCCGCGGCTCGGACCACAGGCGCACGCGACCGGCGCCGGCGCCGGCGCCGCGGCGCGCGTCGCGCGCGGCGGCGGCGCGCGCGTCCGCCAGCGTCGCGCCCGTGACCTCCGCCTGCACGAGCGCCTCCGTTCTGGTCGCGCACCGGTCCACGAGCAGAGCGCTCGCAAGCAGCAGGTACTGCGGCAGGCGGCACTTCCCGACCAGGTCCTCGCCGTCAACCGCCAAACGCGCGAGCGCGTGTTTGTTCCACTCGGACGCGCTTTTGTCCGCCGACGCCGATTTGGATGCCGCCGGCGCCGCCGGACACGCCGGAGCGTTCGGGAGGTCCGGTCCCGTGACGTTCACCTGGTGGAACGCGTTGAGCGCCGCGACGCCCACGGCGAGCACGAGGAGCTCGTGCGCGGCGGGCTCGACGCCCCCCCGCGCCGAGGCAGCCGCCGAGGCGGCGGCGACGTTGGATGCGATCGAGGCGTAGAAGTCGGCGGCGGCGGCAGCACCGGACGCGTCCGCCGACGCCGGCGCCGCGTCCGCCTCGGCTCTGGGCCCGAGGAGGAGCGCGCGCGCCTCCGGACACCTCAGCGCGGCGAGGTAGTGGCCTCGGCGCACGAGCGCCACCACCTCGGCCGCCGCGCGAGCGCCGGGCCCGGCTTTTTCGGGCACCGCCGAGGGCGCGATGGGAGCCGCCGACCCCGCCGGCCTCGACATGGAGGACATGAGCAGATCGCGCTCGAGCGCCACCACCACGGCGGCGGGCGAGAGCTCCGCGGGCACGGATTCCTTGACCCATGAGTTCATCGTGACCTCGTGACTCGTGGCTCGTGACTCGACGCGCCCCCAGGCGCGCGCGAATATGCCGAGCGGCAGTTCGCGACCGCCGCCGAGGCTCTCGGGACCGCCGACGCCGGTTCTCACAAAGCGCCCCCGACTGCGGAGCGTGATTTCGCCCGCGGCTTTTCGGCACGGCGAGCCACCGAAAACCGTCGTCGTCGCGCGATCGGGTCACTGTGCCCGGCGCGGTCGTCGCTCGTCCCGCGTCCGAGCCGGCCGCGATGGACGAGATCCTCGCCCTGCAGGCGGCGCTGGCGACCGCGCAGGACGCGAAGAGCTCGATCAAGCTCAGCGAGCGGAACATCGTCGAGCTGGTGAACAAGCTGAAATCCCTGGATCTGCTGGAGTCGACCCTGCTGTACACCCTGAACGGCAAGGAGTACCTCACGGAGGCGAGGCTGGATGCCGAGATCAAGCGCGAGGTGAAGCGCAGAGGCGGGCGCGTCCCCGTGACGGACCTGCAGCCGGCGCTGAACGTGGACGTCGTGCACTGCGAGCGCCGCGCCAGGGCTCTGGCGGCGGACGCATCCAACGGCGTGTCGCTCGTGGAGGGCGAGCTCATCACGCCGGCGTTCTTCGACGCCGTCGCCGCCGAGACGGACGAGGAGCTGAGAGAGGCGGGCGTCATCGGCGTGGGCGAACTCGCCAGGAGACACGGTCTGTCCGCGGACCTCATGACCAAGGCGCTGCGCGAGCGCGTCGAGCAAGGCGCCGTGGACGGCCGCCTCGAGGGCGGATCCATCTACACGCCCGGGTACGTCCGCCGCCTTCGCGCGCAGCTGCGCGGCGCCATGCGCGCCGCGCTCGTGCCCACCACGCGCGACGCGCTGGTGACCAACGCGCTGAGGCAGGAGGACAGGCACGACGTCGCCGACGCCGCGCTCACGGGAGCCGTGCTCGGGGACCTCGCGAGGGGAACCGCTCCAGGGCCGGGCGCGGGCGCCGCGAAGAAGGCGAGCGCGACGAAAACGAAAACGAAAACGAAAACGACTTCGGAAGACGATACGTCTTCTCTCGTCGCCGCGGACGGCGCGCTCCGCGGCGGCGCCTGGCACCCCGCCGTGTACTCGCGCGCGCAGGCTGCCGCCGTGGGCGAGGTGTACTCGCGCTCCGGTGTGGTCACTGTGGAGCAAGCCAAGCGCATGGGCGTGGATGACCCGTCGTCGTACTTTCAGAAATTCGACGCCGTCGCGCTCGGCGAATCCTTCGTCTCGCGCCGCGTCGTCGAGCAGTTCGACGCCGCGGTTCGCGACGCGCTTGTGGAAAACGGCGGGTGGTGCGAGTGCGACGCGCTCGTCCCCACGGACCTGCCTCCGGACGACGCGCCCGCGCTGCTCGCCGCGACCGACGCGGTTTCGCTCGGGGTGGGATCGAAGTCTTCGAAGGCTGACGGAAAGACGGAAAGGCGGAAAGACGAGAAGAAGTCTGAGAAGAAAAAAAACTTGGGCGAAAAGAAAACCGCGGCGGAGGCGTCCGAGACGCCGCCGGAGTCCTCCGGCGCCGTCGCGCGCGTCGTGAGAGGTACGGACGAAACGCTGGTAGCATGCGCGACGCCCGCGTTTCTCGAGCGCGCGCGCGCGCTCGCGCGCGAGCTGGGAACGAAGAGCGGGCGCGAGGAGGGCACGAGGAGGCAAACCGCGACGGGGCTCGCGTCCGAGAGGAGAGTACCAGGGCGGAGCGCCGAAGCGGACCGTTCGCTCCACGAGCGCGACTCCGTTCCGGCTCCGGACGACTCCGACGACGAGGCTTCCGCGTTCGTCGTGCGCGCGGACGACCTCGAGTCGGACGACGACACGTCCCGGAAGGGCCGCAAGGGAAAGAAGGGGAAGGGGAAGGCCAAGAAGGGGGCCGGCGGTTCTTCCGCGAGCGGCGAGCGGCGAAACGACGACGGAGCCAAGAAGAAACCGAAAGACGCGAAAGACGCGAACGACGCTTCGGGACCGAGGGACCCCGATTTCGGCGCGCCGACGATCTCGGAGGTGGCGTCCACGTGCGTCGGCGCCGCCGCGCCCGGCGCTTCCGAGGCGTTCCTCGACGCCGTCTCCCGAAGCGACGCGCACGCCGCCGCGCTGACCGCGTTCCGGGAGGCGGTCGCGCGGACCGTCGCCGAAGGAAACGCCGCGGCGTTTGCGGAGCGCAGAGCGGCGCGCGCCGCCGCGGCGGCGGCGTTTGAGGCGTCGTTCCCGTCGGCGTGCGCGTTCGCGCGCGGCGCGGCGCTCCTCGCGGACGACGCCGCGGCGCAGACGCACTGCTGCGTGGCGCGCGTCTTGCCCTGCGTGGACGCGTTCCTGGTCTCGCGCACGGACGCGGAGGACCTGGAGGGCGTCTCGAAACAGAGCTTCGAAGGCGGAAGCTCGAATGACGTAATCGTCGCGGGGACGTTTTCGAGACGTACGCGCGAGCGCGCCGCGTTTGGTTTCCCGTCGGAGGCGCGCGCCGCCGCGTCGGCTCTGGCCTCTTGTGCGGTTGCGGCGAAGGACCCCGGTGCGATCGTCGCGGCGCTCGAGACGGCGGCGGAGGCGATGTCCGAAGTCAGGCCGGGTGAAAAGAAGCTGCGCGGCAACGACCGCAAGACTGAACGCGCGACGATTTTCGCGCACAAAAAAACGCTCGAGGAGACGTTAAACGCCGCCGTCGCCGAAAACGACGCGGCGCGCGCGTTCGCCGCCGCCGCGCCTCTCGCGCTGGTCACCGCGACCGGGCGCGCGGTGACGTTGACCGGTCGCTCGTTCGGGAGCGCGCTCGCGGCGTTCGACGCGAACGGGTGCGCTCACGGCGCTCTGCGCGACGAACACGTGGCGTTCCTGAAAACGTTCCACGAAGATCTCGTCGCGGCGCTCTCCGCCGAAAAAAACGAAACCGGCCAAGCTTTGCTCGCCGCGCTCGCCGCGCGGCTTCCCGAGCTCGCGAGCGTCGTCGCCGCGTGCGGAAAGGCACACGCGGGGGCGGAGGGGGGAGGGGACGAGTAGGTATCAGACATATCAGACATTTCTTTCTTTTGTCATGCGCGTGTAAAGGCGCGTGACTCGACGTCGCCGACGCGAACACCTCTGAGACGATGACGCGCGGCCACGTCTCATCCGACCGGTGGTACCGTACCGGTGCCGCGCGGAAAGAAGGAAACGCCTTCGGTCCGACTGGCAACCCGCGAAAACGCGTCGAGACTGTTGAAAAAACCTGTGCACGCGAGGCGTCTCGCAAGGCAGTCGTTCGCGCACCCGCCGCCGAGCGGTGGGGAAGCGCGCGGATGGAGACCCGACGTCGGCGTCGTGGCATGGTCGTGCCCTCGCTGCTCGCGGTGGCGCTCCTGGCGTCCGCCGCGACCGCGCGCGCGACGGGCGACCTCGCGGCGTTCGGGGATGCGGGCCACGATCGCCATGTGCACCGCCGCGCACGCGCTTTGGCGCAGACGTGTCCCAGCGGCAGCGCGTACGACGCGACGCTGGCGGCATGCGCGGTGACGTGCGACGGCGGGTACGTCCGCGACGACACCGCCAACACCACCATCGACGCCTCGACCGTCTTTGGTCGGTGCGAGCCCTGCGCGCCCGGGTCGGCGCGCGAATCCGGAACCGCCAACGCGTGCGTCGCCTGCCCCGTCGGCACGTCCAACTCGCGCAGCGGGCAAATCGCGTGCGTGCCGTGCTCGTACCAGGGCGGCACGAAGTACGCCGACGTCACGGGCGCGGTGACGTGCCAGGAGTGCCCCGCGGGCACCGCGCAGCGCGCCGGCGACGAGACGGACGCGCAGGGCGCCACCCTGCTCTCCGGGTTGTCGCTGGACCAGTGCGTGTGCCAGTCGGGGATGTACGACCCCGTGGCGAACCGGACCGGCGCGCCGTGCGAGTTGTGTCCGAAGGGCGCGGACTGCGCGGGGGACACGCATCGCCCCACCAGCAAGGCTCTGTACTACGGGTGCCCCGCGCCGTACGACGACTTCTTCCTGCGGTGCCACAGGATGATAAACAACCAGTCGCCGTGCTTGGGCGAAAGCAAATGCATGGAGGGCTTTGAGAAGCAGAGCTGTTCGCGGTGCGCGAAGGGTTTCTACCGGTTCCAGAGGAACTGCGTGAAGTGTCCGAGCGACGGCGCCGGGTCGCTGGTCGCGGCGTACATGTTCCTGCTCGTGGCGTTCTACATCGTCAAGAAGCTGTCCACCATCGTGCTGCCCAGCATGTACATCATCCTGACGTACATCCAGTGCCTGTCCATCGTCGGCAACCGCCAAGGCTGGGGCACGGAGAAGACCAAGACGTTCCTGAAGAGCACGGAGATTGTCAACTTCCCGCTGGACCTGTTCATCCCGTCGTGCGCGGCGGAGATGCCGTTCGTGCACAAAGCCGCGTTTTTCACCGTGACGCCCATCTTCTACGTGTTGGTGGACGTGGTGCTGGTGGAGAACTTCGTGAAGTTCGCGTGGCCAAAAATGGCGGACGGGCTCGCGTTTTTGCTGGTGAGCCTCATCCGGGTGAAGTACGCGTTCGGCGCCGAGCAAGGGCAGGCGATGAGCGCGGAGGACCAGGCCGCGGGCGCGCGCGGGCGGCTGCGGCACGAACTGCGAAGCAGCCGGTTCCTGGACGGGTTCGCGCAGGCGTGGTACCTGGCGTCCCCCGTGGAAGCCGAGGAGGTGCTCGACAAAAAGTTTGGCGCCGGGAAATCGCTCGCCAAGCGCACGATGCTGTGGGCGGGAAAACGCGCCAGCAAGAGCATGAAGAGGCGTTCGTCTAAAAACGACGACACGGGCAATCCGGGCGACACTCCTGTCACTTCCGACCCCGAGAACGCGCCTTTGACGTTCGCGCAGAAGTGCACGAAGCACTTCTTCGAGGACATGCGTCTGATGTACGTGGCGACGACTTCGGCGCTGCTGAAGACGTTGCGGTGCACGCCGGTGGGCGACCGCGACCTGTCGAAGTTTTGGCTCTCTGACGCCTGGTTTAAACGGAGCGTGCTTTCCGCGGACCCGGCGCAGACGTGCTGGGAAGGCGAACACGCCAAGCTGGTGCCGTACTTCGTGCTCATGCTGGTTCTGTACGGCGCCGGGTACCCGGTAGCGACTCTGCTCGTGCTGAACAACTGCAAGAACCCGGAGAAACGCAAGGGGTGGCACCCGAAGGTGTACGGCCGGCTCTACCGCCGGTTCGAGCCGCAGTACTACTGGTGGGAGGTGGTGTACTTGGTCAGACGTCTGTGCTTGGTGTCGTTCCGCACGCTCATGAACGACCGACGCGCGGAGGTGTACGTCGCGCGGACCATGCAGGGGTGGCAAGCGCTGTGCTTCGTCGTCACGCTCTGCGCGGCGCTCCTCGCGCAGTTTTACGCGCACCCGTTCAAACTCGAGCACATGGACTTGCTGGACGCCACGTTGTTGTGTTGTCTGTTCTTAGTGGTGTGGCTCTCCATGGCGTTCGAAGTGGCGCTGAAAGACACGAAAGAAGTGCTCGTTTTAGAAGCGCTCGTGTTCGTGGTGGTCGCGGTGTCCGTGCTCGTCAGCGCGTACGCGCTCGTGCTCGACACGTACCACTCGTACGCCAAAAGCGGGAAGAAGCCGCCGCGGTGGATCGTGTGGGTGGTCTTCACGTGCACGCCCCCTCCCGTGCTCGTGGGGCTCGGGCTCGCGAGCCAGAGCACCGCCGCGCAGATCGAGGCGCTGGCGGGCGAGATCGACCAAGAGAAGAAGAAACTTTCTTCTCGCGGCGGCGACGGCGACGGAGCTACCGACGCGGACGCGGAGGCGAACGGAACGAGCGCGGCGGCGGGGGAGGCCACTGGCGAGGGCGGGGACGACAGCGTCGTTCGCAGGCGACTCGCCCAAAGAAGCACGCGCCGCGTGCTCGAGATGGAGCGGAAGCTGGATCGGCTCAAGAGACGCGCGGAAGACGTGGACTCGGACGAGGACGCGACGCCGCGGAATAGCGCGTGACCGCCTCGGCGGCGTTTTCATTTTTTTTCCTCATCTCAGCTGTCGTCGTCGCGAACGTTCTCTGGCAGCGACCACGTCGGCTCAAATATCTGTTCTCGCGAGACGGACGCTTTTTTCTTGCCCGAAAAAAGCCACCGAGCCTTCACTCGAGGACGCGCGCCGTCGGAGACGTGACGTCACCCCATACCCGACACACGCGCACGGTCACCATGAAGGTGGCGTTCAAGACACTGTGCGTGCCCGATGCCGACGCGCGCGACCCGCGACCGCGATCCCGAGCCCACCCGGCCGCCCGACGCGTCGGCGCGAGATCTTTTTCCTCCCGTTTTCGCGCCCCGCGAGGGTTCGACCGATTCGTCCCCGACGAGGCGGCGGCGGTCCCGCGGATCGTCGCCGCGCCCCCCTCCCTTTCCGGTTTCGCGGTCTCCCGACTCGCCGACTCGCGCTGACCGCCGACTATCCCCCCAGCACGAACGCCAAGTTCGAGGTGGAGCTCGAGCCGGGGCTCAAGATCGCGGAGGTCAAGGCGAAGGTTGCGGAGACGCAGAGCCAAGCCGTCGAGACGATGGTCCTCGTGCACAAGGGGAAGGTGCTGACCGACGACGCCACGCTGGCGGACGCGGGCGTCACCGAGGCGTCATTCATCGTCGTCATGCAGCAGAAACCCAAGGCCGCGCCCAAGCCCCCGCCCGCGCCCGCGCCCGCGCCCGCGCCTGCGGCGACCCCCGCCACGCCGGCGCCGCCGCCGGCGGCGACGCCGACGCCGCCCGACGCACCGGCGGCGGCGCCCGCCTCGGCGGGCGGCGCCCCGACACCCGAGGCAGCGGCGAGCACGCTGGTCGCCGGCTCCGCGCTGGAGGAGACCATCGCGAACATGATGGCCATGGGCTTCGAGCGAGACATGTGCGTCAAGGCGCTGCGCGCCGCGTTCAACAACCCGGACCGCGCCGTCGAGTACCTGCTCACCGGGATCCCGGAGGCGGCGGCGCCGCCCGCGGCGGCGCCGGCGACGGCGCCGGGCGGCAGCGCGCCCGGCGGCGACGGCGGCCCGAACACGCAGCCCCTGAACCTGTTTCCCGAGGGTATTCCCAACGTGGGCGGCGCTGCGGGCGGCGGCGGCGGCGGCATCCTCGATTTCCTTCGCGACAACCCGCAGTTCCAGGCGATCCGCGCGATGGTGCAGGGCAACCCCCAGATTTTGCAGCCGATGCTGGCGGAGCTGCAGCGTCAGAACCCGCAGCTGTACGCGCTGATCAACGGCAACCAGGAGGAGTTCCTGGCGCTGCTGAACGAGCCCGCGCCCGCGGACGCGCTGCAGAACCTCGCGGCGGGGCTGGAGGGGATGGAGGGGCTGGAGGGTTTGGCGGGCGGCATGGAGGGCGGCGACGACGGAAATCAGATCGAGATCTCGGAGGAGGACAACGCGGCGATTGAGCGACTCGCCGCTCTCGGGTTCCCGTTCGAACACGCCGCCGAGGCGTTCTTCGCGTGCGAGAAAAACGAGGAGATGGCGGCCAACTACCTGTTCGACTCGGGAGGGGACTGATGTTGCGGCCGGATGCGTTTGAACACACCGGTGGAGCGTCAATAGAGGTTCCGTGAGCGTAGACGCGCGCGCGGCTTGCGCGATTGAACTGAATTGAAAAAACATCCCCCGACGACGCGACGCGGACACTTTCGACTCTCTCGACTTTTGACGGGACCGACGTTTCGCGGAACGCAGATCTCTCCGCGCGCGCGACGCGATGGCTTCCGCTCAGGTGGACGCGCTGCTGGCGTCCGGGTCCTTCGACGCCGTGGCGTCGGCGCTGGACGCGCTCGAGCTGGAGCAGGGCGTGGACGAGCACTGGCCCTGGGCCGCGCACGTTCTCGGCCATCTCGCGCGGAACGATCTGGAGCTCGCGCGCGTGTGTTTCGAGCGCGCGCCCGAATCGGCGACGCGGGATGACGCGACGAGAGCAGCCTTCGCGATGGTGCAGTGCGCGCGCGCGCGCGATTTCCCGGGTCTGCACGAGGCGGCCGCGTCCCCCGCGTGGAATAGCCCCGCGGGCCAGGCGTTGGCGCCGCTGTTGAAGCACGTGGTGGAGTCGCAGAGCGCGCGCGCGCTCGCGCTGATGCACCGCGCCTACACCACCGTCTCGCTCGCCGCCGCCGCGGCGAACCTGGGCTCGTCCGAGCCGGACGCTTTGAAGACGCTGGTGGAGACGCACGGATGGGTCCTGGACGAGCGCGCGGGTGTACTCCGAGTCCCTCCCCCGAGGCCGACGCAAAGGCAGCACTCGGCGATGCAGGCGCTGGCGCGGCTCACCGACCACGCCGTCGCCGCCGACGCCGGCGCCGCCTCCGCGTCGTGACGTCTTCGTGTTTTTCGCGACGTTATTAGGAACGAGTCGTAGTCTCATCGTTGTACCACCAGCTCACTACCGATGCTACAGAGCTCCTCTCCTCTCCTCTACCCCTTGACCACGGCTATCGGCCGCAACTTCACCGCCTTCTTGGAGATGCCCGCGTCGTGGCACGTGTTGACCACCTCGGTGACGTCCTTGTAGCTCTCCGGCGCCTCCTCCATCACGAGCTTCGGCGACGCGACGCGGATGGCGATGCCCTTTGTCTTCAACTTTTCCAAAACCTCCGCGTAGTCCAGCTTGTTCCGCGAGTTGTTCCGCGAACGCGCGCGCCCGGCGCCGTGGCACGTGCTCCCGAACGTCTCCGCCATGCCCTTCTCGGTGCCTGTTAAGATGTACGAGCACGTGCCCATCGTGCCGCCGATCAAAACCGGTTGGCCGACGTACTGATAATCCACCGGAATAAGCGGGTGGTGCGGCGGAAACGCCCTTGTGCTCCCCTTGCGGTGCACGAGGAGCGTCTTCAACTTACCGTCCACCATGTGCTCCTCTACTTTCGCGATGTTGTGGCTCACGTCGTACACCACGTGCATGTCCAGGTCGTCCGGCGCGGCGTCGAACATCTTGGAGAAGGCCTGTCTGACCAGGAACGTCATGGACGACCGGTTCACCCACGCGTAGTTCGCCGCGCACGACATGCCGGCGAGGTAATCCTTCCCCTCGGGCGAGTCGATGCGCGCGCACGCGAGTTGGCGATCGTTGACGGCGATGCCGTCGCGCGCCATCGCGCGCTCCATCGTCGTCAACGCGTCCGTCGCCACCTGGTGACCGAGCCCCCGTGAGCCGGAATGGATCATCACCATGATCTGACCGACGCGGTCTATGCCCATCTTGGACGCCGCCGTTTTGTCGTGAATGTCATCCACAACCTGGATCTCGGCGTAGTGATTTCCCGCGCCCAGAGTGCCCATCTGCGGAAGGCCGCGCTTCTTAGCGCGAGCGCTGACTTTGTTCGGGTCCGCGTTGAGCATGCGGCCGTACTCCTCGCAATGTTCCTTGTCCTCCGCCCAGGCGTAGCCCTCGCGCAGGCTCCAGTCCATGCCCATCTCCAGCGCCGCCTCCAGGCCTTTGGGGGAGGTGGGGATGATGCCCTGGCTCCCCACGCCCACCGGGATGTGGTCGAAGAGCGACTGCGCCAGTCGCTCTTTCACGTCCGCCACGTCCTTCTCCATCAGGTTGGTGCGGATGACGCGCACGCCGCAGTTTATGTCGAAGCCCACCCCCCCGGGAGACACCACCGCGGTCGGGTCGGACATGTCGAAGGCGGCGACGTTCCCGATGGCGAACCCGTAGCCGGAGTGCACGTCCGGCAGCGCGATGGATTTCTTGACGATGCCGGGCAGGCACGCGACGTTGGCGATCTGTTTCACCGCGGGGAGGAACCCGCCGTGGTCCCCGCGGTCGCAGAACGCCCGCAGCTCGTCGAACATCAGCGTCTCGAGGCGCTCGTTGACGTAGAACACGCCGGGGACGCGCATGTTCTCCACGAAACCGGGCTTGACCCGCCACTGCGTCGGGGTGACGCGTTCCAAGTACGACATCTCCTGCGCGAACGTGCGACGCAGCATCTTACCGGTCCCGCCGATGTCCTCCATCGTGCGCGGCCGCGACCGACGCTCGAGACGGTGCGCGCGGAGACGAACCCCGCCGCGCCCTCCGGAGAACCCTCCTCGTCGCGCGGGGAGAGGCCCGCGCGGAGGGAGAACCGCGCGAGGTCAGAACCCGCGCGCGAACGTGTGAGGCGGCGGTGGGCGGCGGTCGTTACGACGAGGGTTGTCTTTCATCGTCGGACGCGACGACCACTGACACGAAACGCGCACACTGATTCGACAGTCTCCCTTTTCTCTAGCTACCATTCTCACGCCCCCCCCATGGCGTACTTGGCTATTTCCCTCCTGAGCGGCCCGATGGCGTTGACTCCCGCGAGCCCGAACCCCCGCGCCCACGCCACGCCCGCGGAGTCCACCGCGAACAGCTTCTGCAGCGCGTCCAGCGCCGCCATCATGGGCGCGTTCGCCGCGCGCGCCTTTTTTTCGTACGCGAGCAAACACGAAGACGAGCCGACGTCGCCGCCGACGGCGCAGGTCTCCTCGAACACCCCCTGCAGCAGCTGCGCGTCGCGCAGGCCGAGGTTCACGCCTTGTCCCCCGAGCGGGTGCACCTGGTGCGCGGCGTCGCCAATCAGCGCCAGGCGAGAGGACACGTGTCGCCCCGCCATTCGCGTCGCCAACGGAAACGCGCCTCGCGTTCCGCCGGCGCCCGTCACGCGAGGCGGCGTCTCAAACGGCGCGCCGCCGACCAAGCCGACGCCCGCGCCCAAACCGCCGTTCCTGTGCGCCTGCTCTAACATCGACATGCCTCGTTTCGTGAGCGGCTCCAGGAACGAAGACACGACGAGTCGTTCGACGTCAACGAGAGCGTCTTTCCCGGAAAGACGAGACGGAAAGGTCTCCGCGTCTCCAGATTTTGATGGACGCGAAAAGTCGTACTTCCCGACGCCCCGCACGGCCTCGTCGACTTCGTTCGCGAAGTCCTCGTCGGACAGAGACACGAGCCGGTCCGCCTCCTCCGGAGTGTTGGTCCACACGACGTTCGCCACGCACGGGTCGTCCGTCGCGGGGAGCACGGCGATGGGGCCGTCGGGCAGGAAACGCTGCCACGCCACGTCGCTCGCGCGAGACAGAGTAACCGTGCCCACGGCGGCTTTCTGCCCGTACGACCACCCCGGCGCGCGTAAGCCCGCCAAAGCGCGCACGCGCGAATTCGCGCCGTCCGCGCCCACCACCACGCGCGCGTGCAGGGAGGTCGTCGCCGTGTCTGACGTCGTGTCTTTCGCGTCGCCCACGCGTCTGAGCGTCACGACCGAGAAGGGGCCGGGGAGGGTCGGACCGCAAAGAACGCCCTCCACGCCGCTCGGCGCCGCCGCGACGACGCCCAGCCTCTGCGCCGCCTCGGCGAGCGCGGCGTGCACGATTCGGTTCTCGACGACGTACCCCAGGGCGTCGGCGCCGAGCTCGCTCGCGTCGTACCGCACGTGCCCGGGCGCGCGCGCGTCCCAAACCTGCATCGCGGTGAACGGGCGAGCGCGCGCGGCGGCGACGCGATCCCAGGCGCCGACGCTTCGCAGCAGCGCCACCGACGCCGGCGTGAGCGCGCTGACGCGCGCGTCCGCCACGGCGGGGGGGGCGTCCAGCAACGAGGGAGGGGGGGGCGCGGCGCGGTCCACCAAGGTCACGGAGAGGTGCTTCGTGCGCGGGGACGCGCGGAGCAGGCACGCCATCGCCGTGCCCACCACGCCGCCCCCCACCACGCACACGTCCACCACCTCCGGTCCCGAAGCATCGGACGACGCGAATCCGCGCGCGAGCGCCGAGATCGGCGGACGCGTCCCGGGCGCGTCACCGCGCGTCGCCGCGATCGCGCGCGCCACGCGTCGCGCGGGGAGCATGGCGCCACCGACACGCGCGCGTGCAGCGCTCGGATGGTACGCGCGCGGCGAGATGTGAGCCCAAGAGGACGACGTGTCTCGAATCGTTTTCTTGGGAGGAGTCCACGAAATTCGTGTTGTCAACTCTCTAAGCCTCTTTTGACTTGAATCCCGACGCCTCTCTACTTTGCCGGCGCCACGACGGTGGCCTCCCCCTGCTTTAGCGGCACCGCGCACACGCTGGTCTTGTACTGCCCCGCGCTCGGCCCCTCGGCATCCGTAGAGCTCGTGCGCGTGCTGTAAGACACGTACAACAGCGCGTTGTTCGCCGGGTCGTACACCCGTCGCACCTTGAGCGTTTTGTTGTTGAAAAGGTTCAAGTTCTTGCGCTCCGAGAACAGCTCTTTGCCCTCTTTGCCTCCGAGGTCGCCGCGCACGACGACGCCCGAGTCGTCGCGCGTGCACGCCAGTGAGGTTTGCGAGGGCTCGCTGAACAGGTCGCCGCTCGACAGCTTGGCGCTGACGCTGCGTTTGAAGTCGCTCAGGTAGATGTTGACGCCGTCCACGAGGGGATCTTCCAGGGAAACCACCTGCACGCTATCCTTGAACACGATGCCGCTGGCGTTGAACTCGGAGACCAGCGAGGAGTCCCCTCCCGCCACCGCGGGGGGTGGGAGCGTCGCGGTGAGCGCGGACATCACGGACGCGGCGGCGAGCGCGACGAACGCGGGCGCGCGCGCGGGCGCGTCCTCCTCGGAAGACGCGTCCTTCCCCGAAACCTTCGCACGAAAAAGGGCGCTGACGCGTGCCACGTGGCTTTTGGGACGCCGAGAGCGACCGGCGTGTGCGTCGAGGCGAGCGGGCGCGATCCCGAGACGCGGCGCGTGGACAGCGAGCGAAGCGACAGACATGATGACACCGAGGATCGACCGAATAGAGAACGTGCGCGGTGACGGAGGGAACTGCGAAGGCTGTGCGGAACCGGGTGCGGTGACCTCCGGAACGAGACGATGTCATCCTATTTCCATTCATGTTCGGCGACACGACGCATCCGACGCGAAGTAACAACGTTTCCGGTTACGCGGTTCCATAGATACACACATACACTCTCCGCTATCCGACACTCGCCCGGCACTCAGGAGCGCCCACCACGAATCGCCCTTCCCTCACACCCCCTCTTACGAACCCCGCGGTGTCTTCTGGTGTCACCTGCGGTGGTGCTTCCTGAGCCTCTTCATGAGCTTCGCGTACTTGGCGTAGTCGATGTGTTTCTTTTCGATGTTCCGGCGCCAGAAGTGCTTCTGCATGCGCTTGGACCAGTCGTCAAAGGAGAAGTCCCGCTTGTTGACCATGAAGTACACGTACAGCAGGATGGCGTTGAAGACGCCCACGAAGTACGAGATGGGCTCCATCACGTCCCAGCTCAGCTCGACGTACGTCAGGCGCATGAACATCGCCAGCTGCGCGCACAGCGTGAGCAGTCCGCCGAACACGATGGCGTTGGATCGACGCGACGCGCGCGCCGCCGCCGCGTCGACGTCGACTTTGACCGCCTCCAGCTCCGCCTCCAGCTCCGCGAGCGTCGCCGCGTCCAGACCGTACACCGCGCTGGGCACGGCGGGAAGCACGCGCAGAATGTCCTTCATCACCTGTGACCCGTTCAAATACACCAGGTCCTCGAACAAAACCACGACGCCGGCGTCGCGGAAGGCGCGCGTCGCGTCGGCGCGCGCGGCGGCGTCGGCGTAGCCGTGCTCCGTCAAGAGCGAATCGAATTCGGATCTCGTGAGGTGCGTCTTGGGCTCCGTCGGAACGAGGTTCAACGCGTCGTGCGTGCCCCTAGGCACGCAATTCGCCAGAGCCTCCAGGTCCTCGCGCACGGCCACAGCCTTGGAGCTCGCGAGAAGCTCAGACAAAAGTCGATCGTTCAAAGACACGTCGCCCGCCAAAGGTCCCGACCCGGTGTCGCCATTCTCACCTTTCTGACTCTTGTCCTTCTTCTCCTTCCCATCCTTGCCGGCGTACTTCTTGTCCCTCTCGTCCCCGGCCGAGGGGGGGGAGGCGTGCAGCAGCTCGCGCGCCGCGCGCAGCGCGAGCGGGGACGCGCGCGCGAGCGCCGCGGGCGAGCCGGAAGCGCCGCGCGCCGCGACCGACGCCTGCGCGGCGGAGGCGAAGCCCGAGGTGCTCGGCCGATCGAGACGACGCGCGAGCGCGGAGGCACCCGACGCGCCCGCGCGCCAGGACGCGGCGACGCCGGTCGCCCGCGAGGCAGCCTCGCCGCGAAGCGCGCGTGTGGCGCTCGCGGTGGAGGCGTTAGACGCGGCCAGGCGGGCGCCGCGGCGCGCGGCGTGCCACATGGTCGATGTCGACGACGGGATCGCGGCCCGGACGCTCGGACGCGCTCGCTCGGGAGTCTACTCCAGCGCTCGCCTCGGCGCGTTTACGCGATTCGTCGCGTTTTCAACTGCCGACCGACCGTACCCTTCGGCCCTTCGATGCGTGCGATGCGTGCGCGCGATGAGCGACGGCGCCTCGCTCACGAGCGCGTGGGTGTTGCCGTGCGTGCTCGTGCGATCGTCGAAGTGGCGCACGGCCCCGGCCCGGCCTCGCCGTGCGCGCGAGCGCGATCGCCCCGTCCGAAGAGACGCGAGTCAAAAATCCACGCTGTGGTCCGACTCTTCGTCAGGTTCGACAATTTCATTCAACAACGCGATTTCGCGCGTTCGCACTTCAATCGCAAGCGTCGCTCGGATCGCCGGCGGTGTCCGGTAACAACGTTCGCGACGACGAATGACAAAAAACGAAAAACATGACATCACAAGCTCCGTATGAACCCCCTGATGGTTTCCCCCCACGTCCCCACCTGTTCCAGCGACGTCGCGATCTCCACGTGCGCGTGCGGGATGGCCGCTCGCAGCGCCGCCGCGCTCGACGCCGGGTGCGTCGCGTCCCCGCAGTCCCAGCACAACACCAACACGCGCGTCTTACCTCCGCGCGACGCGGATCGGTCCGCGTCGCCGAACGAAAACGTTCGCCGCAGCGTGTCTTCGTCCGGGAAATCGCTCATCGCCGAGGCTCGCATGACGCTCGCGAACGAATCCGCGCGCACGCCCAGAGGCGTCGCGGGCTCGTTCGCCCTCGGCGTGTCTTTGAAGATGGGACGAGGCTTGCGCCGCGCCGCCGTCGCGTCGAATCCGCGCGCCGCCGCGGATTCGATCTGTCGCGAGCGAGCGCGACGAGCCTCGCGCATCGTCGGCACGATCACCAGCACCAAGCCGTCGATCTCACGCGCCAAGTCGTCGTCCAAATCGTCGTAACACTCGTCGTCGTTCGATCGTCGTCTGTTAGAAAGAGCCTCGTCGCGCGCTCGTTTCGCGGCGAACACCGCGGACGCGCTTCCCATGCTCGCGCCGCCCAGGACGAGCTTTTCGCGTCTCGCGCGCGCGAAATCGGCACCGACCGTCTCCGCTCGCGTCCCCGAGATCCCATCACCGCGGGACGCCTCGTCACCCTTCGAAGGCGTCGCGAGAGCTCCGCGCTTCAGCCGCGCCAGAGCCAGCATATCGTCGCCCAGCGCCTCCCACGTGCACTCGTCCGGCGAGGAGGCGCGCGAAGACAAACCGTGGCCCCGCGCGTGGTACCGCACCACGCGCGCGGTCTCGGCGAAGGGATCGCCGTCGGGACACCGCCAGAAATCCCAGAGGCGCTCGATGTCCTCCCCGCCCATCGAGTTGCACAGGCCGTGGCCCCACACCACGAGGGTCTCGGCGCCGGTCGCGGGGCCGTGCTCGCGCGTCTCCAGCGCGACGCCCTCGCGGATCGTCTCCAGACCCATGCCTCGCGGGTCGTGGAGTGGAACGTGCGGCGAAGAGTGACGTGAGTGACGTCCGACTGCCCGAGGCGTTTCAGAAATTCCATTGTTTGTCGTTCGTTTTTTAGCGGCGAAGGCGGATTTCCTAACCTAACGGCCTCGCGCACGCCGCGCCAAAGCGCGCCGCGGGCCCCGCTCGAGCCGGTTCCGGCCGCGCTCGCCCCACGGCAACTCGCCTCGTCCGTCGCGATGGCGTCCGGGAAGACCTTCACGCAGACGGACTCGTGGGCGGTCGCCATCGCGTTCGTCGTCTTCGCCATCTTGTCCGTGTTAATCGAGAAGGCGGTGCACTGGCTGAAGCACTCGCTGCACTCGAAGAAGACGCTGCTGAAGGTGGTGCACAAAGCCGAGGAGGAGCTGTTCCTGCTGGGGTCGGTGAGCTTCATCCTGCTCGTCTTCGAGGACATGCTCGTGGCGAACACGTGCGTGAAGACCTCGCGGTTCGACGAGGAGACCTGGGCAATGTGCCCGTACGTCGGCTCCTACGATGCTTCATCCTACGCCTCTTCGTACGACGTCGATACCGCGACGAGCGCGTACGCGAGCGCGTACGAAAGCGCTTCGTACGGCGCTCCGCGGCGTCGACTCGCCGCCGCAGCGGACGAGGACGACCCGTGCGACGACGACGCTGAGCCTTTTCTGTCGCGCGCGGTGCTGCACCAGGTGCACCTGTTCATCTTCTTCCTCGCGCTCGCGCACGTGTGCTACACCACCGCCACGCTGACGCTCGGGCGGTGGCGCCTGCGCGTCATGCTCAACCAGCGCCGCAGGCACATCGAGAAGACCATGACCGTGGTGAGCCGGCTCGCGAGCGCGGACGCGCACGCGCTCGTGGACCGCATGCACATGGAGACTGGAAAACAGAGCACCGCGAGCGCGCGCGAAGAAACGAGAGACGCATCCGGTCACGACGAAAAAAAAAGCGGCGACGGCGAGAAGTCGGCGTCCGGGGAGGGCGTCGCGCGACTCGCCGCGGATGCGCTGCGGGGCGACGGCGCCGCCCTCGCGCACCGTCGCGATTTATTCCGCGACGGTTTATCCCGATCGTCGAAGCACAGGTACAGAGCGAACGCGTCTAACGACGCGGACGCAGATGTGACATTCCGGCGGTACCTGCCGAGCCGCAACTTTTTGCTCGAGCGCATCGCCGTGCGCCTCCCGGAGTCGACGCTGATTCGGTTCGAGCTGTTTTTCCTGCGGCAACATAACGTGCGCTCGCTCAAGTTCGACTTCCCGGAGTACGTGGTGGAGTGCATCGACTGGGACTCGTGCGACACGCTGGGCATGTCCCCCGGTCGCTGGTGCATCGCCACCGTAGTCATCGTCGCGATGGGGCCCTTCGAAACGATCAACCTGATCATCTCCGTCGCGTCCTTGTGCGTGCTCCTCTGTCTCGCCGCGTTTCTCAAAACGCGCGTGGACGTCGTGCTGAGAGCGGAGAAGAGCGGCGAGGGCATAAAGGACGCGTCGCTGTTTTTGCTCGGCAACCCGAGACTCGCCAAGGAGCTGTTCATCGCCATCCTGTACCAGCAGGCGTTCCACGTCGCCACCTGGATCTTCGGCGCGTGGCAGATCGGCGCCGGGGAGGAGTACGCGTGCTATTACGGAAAAACGTGGGAAATAACCGTGAGCGCCTTCGTCGTGCTCGCCGCGCTGCTCGTCGGGGGATACGTCATCCTTCCCCTGGACGCGCTCGTCGCGCAGATGTCGGGGCACTTCCGCTCGGAGCTGCTGGACGCGCGCGTCACGGACGTCGTCAAGCAGCTCGCCGCCAGCCTCGAGCGCCGACGCAGGGGCACCAGGCGATTCGCCACGCAGGAACACGCGGTGACGCACATCCAGCGCGCGTTCCGCGAACGGAAAAAAAAAAACCTGGGGAGAGCCGCGAAAGTCGCGTTACTGCACGCGGCGAGCGGGAAAAGAAGCGGCGGGGACGTGCGCGTGGACGTCAGGGACGTCGCGCGTTGATCGTCGGGAGAGACGCGTCCCGTGTCGCCGCCTGCGTGTATGACTATTGTAGACTACGTAGACTATCTATCTGTGTTGATTTCTTTCGGGAAGCCCGCGAACGCGTCGGGGAGCGTTTGGACGCCGAAGCCGGCTCAAGCGGTTTCGACGTTTCTGCAGCGCCGCTCTCGTGTTTCGAGGGACACCCCGGGCGGCGTGCTTCAGTGTTCCGGGCGCGACATGGGTCTCCGGCGGGCTCAGCGGCAGGCAGCCTCGAAGCGCCCCGCCGCGAAGCTCGGGGGCGGCGGCGGGTGGAACCTGAAAGACCGCGACCCCGCGGACCCGACCCCCGCGCCCTCCTACCCCGGGACGTCGGCGGGCGCATCGAGACCGTGGGAGAAGCGCGACAGGGCGGAACCGCCCGAAGCGGTCCCCGCGGATGAGATCGCGGGCCCGAAGAAGCGCGCGTTCAGCGGCAAGGGATGGCGCGCCGCCGCCCCCGGGTTCGACACGCCGTCCGACGCGCGCGGCGGCCAACCCGCGTCGACGGAGCCGAAGGTGCTGGTGGGCAATCTCCCCACGGACGTCGCGCCGGAGACGCTTCGCGAGATTCTCGAGACGGCGTGCGCGGGCGTCGACCTGGGAGACGCCGAGGGCGAGCTGCTCGAGACGCGCGTCGCCGTCTTCGGCCCCGCGCGCCCGAAGCTGAGGCGCGACAAGAAGCGCCTGCACCGCGGCTTCGCGGTGCTGGAGTACTCCTCGCGCGCCGCGGCGGTGGCCGCCGCCAAGGCGCTGCACTCGACGGAACTGCACACGCCGTCGCGCAAAACCGAGGGCGGGCTCAGGGCCGTCAAGGCGTCCGCCGACGTCGGCCCCGCGATGGACGCCGCGTTCCTGAACGGCGAGCAGGGCGAAGACGTCGCGGGCGAAGACGTCGAAGACGTCATCGCAAGCCGTCGGCGTATCGCGCCGTCGGATCGCGACGTCCCAAAAATCGGAGACCCGACGTACGACCCCGCGCTTCACGACCCGGACCACCCTTTGTACGACGCGTCGCCGCCTTTCGCGATGCGCGAACTCGCCTTGTTCCCCATGCGTGCCAGTTGCCTGGCGACGCACGCGACGGTAACGGACCTGGACGCGCAGACGCAACGTCCGCGTTTCTTCCGGTACCTGCGCGACGCCGTTCCCGGTATGCCCGAGCTCGCTTTGGCGGTGCGCGTCGTGGCGGACGTCGCGCCGCGGTGGACAAGAGTGAAGGAGCTGGTGGAGTCGGTGGAGGCGTTCCGGAACTTCCTCGCGTTCTTAGCCGAGGCGGAGACGAAGGGCGAAAGAACGGTGGAGACGTGTTTCGACATGGCGTGCGGCCACGGGCTGGTGGGCGTTTTGATCGCGTACGCGTTCCCGGAGAAGACCGTAAACGCGTGCGACTGGACGCGCCGGCCGGCGTTCGAGGCGTACGCGCGCGTGTTCGGCGCGCTCGCGTCGGTCGAAGCACAGGGCGGTCGGTTCGACTACGACACGTGGGCGCGCGAAAGGAGGGACAGGCTCGAAAAATCGAAAAAGACGAAATCGTCGGGCGTCCCCGAAGACGTCGAAGACGTCGAAGCGCGGCTCGTCTCGCCACTTCAGAGCGACGGAGACGTGACCGTGAAAAAGACGAAACGCAAAACTTGCGACGCGGAAATCGCCGCCGGGCTTCTCCGCGCGCTGGACGAGACGTTACCGGGCGAGACGCTGGGAAACGTACGTTTCACGGAGGGCGATTTGAACGCGTTCGAGCCTCTCGTCAATTCAACGTCGTTCGTGCTGGCGCTTCACGGGTGCAACGAGAGCACGCGCGACGCGTTGGTTTTGGCGAAGCGGAAAAAAGCGCTGTGGTGCGTGATGCCGTGTTGCGTGGTGAAGGATCTGTACGCGCCCGAATGCGTCTTGTCCAACCTGGACGACGCCGCCAGGTACGCGTTTCTGTGCGGCGTCTTGTCTGCGAAGTACGGCGCGTCGCTCGTGCGAGCCGTGGACAAGCGCATCACCAACCGGCCGGTGATGCTGTTCGGGGGGCTCCGCGAGGAGGATGCGAAAAAAAAAACGACGCTTTCGTTTGGGACGGACGGACCGGACAAAGATGGTCTTCGCGAGCGCCGTTTAGCGACGGAGGAGGGGGACGACCTCGGTTCGACACACGAACCGCCGCCCGCGGGGCCGTTCCAGCTGCGGTTCCCGATGGCGCACAAGCGGGTCGTGAGCCGCGTCGCCGCGAGGAGAAACAGGGCGGGGGAGGGGGAGGGAGGGACGGGGGGGTAGCGCGTCGTCGAAGAAGCGGGAAACGGTGCCGAAAAAACAGTTCTTTTTCTCCCCCAACTCGAATTGAGACTCGAAACGGCACACGCCGCACGCAAGATCTCCTGCGCTGACGTTTATCTGCCAAGTGGATGAAGGATGAGGAGCGACGACGCTCTCGCCGCGCACACCTCGAGTGCGCACCGCGCGTTCCGAGTCACGCCCGTCACCCGCCGCAAGCGCGCGCACGTCCAGCGCCGAGCGCTCGTCCACCCCCGAGCTCCCCGCGCGTGCTTCCGGGTTCGCTCCGTTCGCGATCGGTGCCGCGTCGTCGACGATGTTCGCCTCGACGGCCGTCTCGTCCGCCTCGGCGGCCCCGCGCGTCTCCGTCCGGCGCGGCGCCCCTAAAGCCCGGCGCTGCGCCCGAACCTCGGCGGCGGCGGCGAGCGCGCGCGTCGACGCTCCGTCCTCCGCCGCCTCGCCCTCGCCCCCGCGCGACGCGCGCGAGCTCCTCCCCAAAGACGCCCCGTCCCGTGCCACCCTCGTGGCGACGGTGGCGGCGAAGCCGGCGAACGCGCCGGCGCCCGCCGAGGCGCCGACCCCCTTCGTGGCGTTCTGCCGCGCGAACTGGGGTTTCTTCGCGGCGCTGCAGACCGTGGCTCTGATCGGCGCGTCGTACAACGGCCGGCTCGCGCGCAAGCGCCGTTTGGAGATTGCCGAGATCAACGCCAAGCTCCGCGCGATGATGCAAAAGGCGGAGGACGCTCGCGACGCGACGCGCGGCGTCGACGAGTCCGACGACGAGGACGGAGGTTCGAGCGAGAAGCTCGCGGAGGGTAAGCGGGCGCTCTCCGCGAAAGACTTCGAGGCTGCCGTCGTGGCGTTCGACGAAGCCAAGACGATAGCGGAGTCGGCCGGCGCGAGAGCCGCCGAGCTCAGCGCGCGCAAAGGGCTCGCGCGCGCGCTCATCGAGGCTGGACAGATTCGCGCCGCGATTGGCGAGCTCGCGAACGCGACGGAGCTCGCCGTCGAGCAGGGCGACTCCTCGGTGTACGGCATGTTGGGCGACTGCTACACCGACCTCGCCGAGCTGGGGGAGGCGGGAAGGTACTACGACCTGTGCCTCGCCATGGACTGATAAACGGGGTTCGCGTACGAACGGACGGATCGAGCGTCGTCGTTTCGTTTTCAAGAGAAGCGCTGTGAAGGCGAATCGAGAGAAGCCCGAAAAGAAAATGCACACAACAACACGCGTCGTCCCCGTTTTTCGACGCGTGCCCTCCCTCTCTTTGACGCGACGATGCCGCGTCGACACGCCCGTCCGGACGCGCGCGACGGCGACGCGGCCTCGGTCGACATTCGAACTCGCCATCCCGCGCTCGAGCGGCGCGCGTTCGCCTCGGCGTGCACTATTTTCCGCGGTAACGCCGCGCGGAGGAGGATCGCGAATCCTTCTCGACCGCGGTATCGCGGGACGAACCGCTCGAACCGTCAATCTGGGTCTAATCCGTCCCGACGCGTAGAACAAAAATATCCCGCGCGCGAAGAACGACGTGCCAACAGTCGACAGGTGATTGGCCGACGAGGGCGGGATTTCCCTTCCGAGGCCGAAAAGACTTTCTTTTTTTTCGGTCCGAGTCGTATCCGGCACCTCGACCGACGCGGGGGCCGCGCCCGCGCGCCCACAACGCGCCGCGTCGCGAGACCGCCGCGCGTGACCGTATCGACGCCAGCGAGCGAAGGTACGCGATCCCCCGCGTGATATCGACGCGCGCTCGTGTGCCCCGCGCCGCGCCCGACGACTGACGCGTCGAACCGACGATTGGAGAATATTTTTCCATCGACCGAACGCGCCAAGTGTCGCGACCTGTTGGCGCGCCCGCTCCCGCCGCGGCGCGTCGCCGTCCCCTCGATCCGGTCGCTGACGCGCTTCCCGCGCCGCCCTCCCCACGCGCAGACAGAGCGAGTCTTCGAGATGAACGCCTTGGCGCGCGCCGCGAGTTGCTCCGCGAGCACGTCCGGGGCGCCCGCCGGCTCCCGCGTGAAATCCACGTCGGCTTGGCGCGTATCTCCCCCGACGCGCTCGGGGCGAGGCGGTCCCGCCCGTGGCGTGACCCTGCGCGCCGCCGCGCGCAAGGGCAAGCGCGCGCCCGACTCGAACGGCGAGGACGATGATGATTCCGCACGCGCGGAAGGGTTGGCGCGCGAGAACGCCGGCGCGCCCCGCCCGCGCCCCTCTTCGGGCGCGCGCAAGGAGGAGAAGCACCACCACCTGAACAAGTCCAAGTCCAAGGGCTCGAGCCCGGTGCCGTACGGCGGCGAGTCGGGAAAAAAAAGCGCGCCCGGCCCTCCGAAACAAGCGATGAACATTCCGAACGTGGACGGCGCCGGCAAAAGCGCTTCGACGCGCGGCAAAAGCCTGGAGGACCTCGCGCTGGACCCGAACTCGTCCATCGACCCCGACCTGGACATCATCCCCGTAGGCCCCCCGGTGGAGGACGAGGTGTTCAAGCTGCGTAAGAAGCGCCTGGAGCTGGTGATCGAGGAGAAGGAGTGGTCCCTCGAAGACGCGCGCGAGGGCGAAGACAAGATGGCGAAGATCGTCGACTACGTCAACGCCGTCGAGGCGTACAAGGAGCTGTGCTCGACGCAGGTCCCCAACACCGTCTCGGACCTGCTCAGCCAGTACGTGCAGGTGTACGTCATCACGCCGGGCGCGCCGGGGTACGACCAGGCGTTCGAGTTCCTGTGCATGGGAGACGACGAGGACGACGACGAGGAGACGCGTTTCGGCGACGGCGCCGCCGAGTCGGAGGGCGCGCGTCGCGGGTTCGCGAGGCCCCAACCCAAGCGCGACTCCATCGACATCTCGCAGGTGGACGACATCATCCGCGCGCTGGTGGGGGACGACGACGACAGCGACAGCGAAGACGAGGACGAGGACGAGGACGAGGAGGACCTGGAAGCGGAGGCTTGGCGTCTGCTCCGCTCGGCGGCGAGAGACGGGCCCGGGCCGCTTCACGCGGCGCAGGACGTGGAGGGCAAATGGCGTTGGCTCGAGGACGACCTCGGGCGCGCGCTCGAGCGCAAGCCCGAGGGTGACTTCGTGGTGAAGCTCATGTCCGTGGAGGAGATGGTGACGAACGGCCTGAACGTGAACTCGCTGCACGAGGAGGTGGACCCGGCGGAGCTCGTGGATTTCGCCGGGTGCAAATCGTGGGAGGACGCGATTCGCGTCGGGCGCGAGGTGGAGGCGGCGCTCGAGCACATGCGCGCGGACGGCTGGGAAGTGGACACCCGGAGCTGGTGCAACGACGCGGACGCGCTGATGGTGGTCAAGGAGCTCACGCCGCTGCGCACCATGTCCTACGTGGACGGGCGCGTGTCTTCTCGCGAGAAGAAGAAGGACGGAAACGCGCAGAGTTTCGACGGCGCGAAAGAGAAGGAACAGACGCCGTCCGCGGAGGGAAGAGGCGGCGGCGTGATGCGCGGCGACAACAACGTCGTCAACAACAACCTGTCCTCTGACTCGGAGAGGACCCCGGACGACGAGACAAGAGACCTGGCCGCGTGATTTGTTCCGCGGTCGTTTCATCGCGCACTACGGGAACGGGAACGCCGTGCGCGCTGTACCATCATTGTTTGTAATTCGCTTTTGCCGTGTCGCGCGACACGAGCTTTTTCGCCCAACTCACTCGCGCCTCCGGCTCCGCTACGGTAAAAATACATAGTCTGCTACCCGTCCGTTTAAGAGCCTCTTTCAGTCCACGCCCATCCTGCGCGTGGTCCACTTGAGCAGGAAAAACGCCAACGCGACGTACCCGAGCGCCAAGCCTGTGAGCGCGCTTAGGTCGGAAACGAGCACTTTGAATGAATCGCCGAACTTGAAGAAGCGCAACACCTCGTCGCCGTCGACGTCGACCGAGATGGAACTCCGTTTATCGCCGCCCGCCCCGGCGTTTTTGAACTTGGGCGTGAACTCGAACACACCGGCGTCGAGGAACTCGTTTATTAACAGCGCCTCGAACGCGCGGTTGACGAAGGAGAAACCGGTGAGGATTTTTACGGGATTGAACGACGTTTGCGTTTCGTTTGAAACGCCTGTTTGTTCGTTGAGGAAGAATCCGCCGCAAAGAACGTTGACGAGCAGACAAAGAAGGCCGCACGCGTTTGCGGTGGCGTTGCTCGGCGCGACGATGCCGATGGCCATGCACAAAGAGCTCGCCGCGACGTTCACGAGCACTAACACGATCACGAACACGCAGACGCACCGAACGAGCGTCGGTAACGGTGTCGGATCGCAATCCTCCGAGAAGCCGCGCAGCCCAATCGCGGGGTACGCGACGAGCGCGAAGAAGAGCGGCGGTAGGACGCGCAACGCCAAAACGTCGAAGACGACGACGGTGACGAAATACGACGCCGTGTCGTACGCTCCCGCGGCTTTTTCGCGCAGGAACAACAAACGATCTTCTCTCCACACCGGCAAACTGCTCAGGCTCATGAGGGTTAAATACAGCAGGATGAAGAACAGGCTGCCCATGCGGTTCTGGATCCCGCCGGTGTCGCGCCCGGCGGAGCGAAACACGGCGCCGACGAAGACGGACGCCGTCGCCGTCGCCAAAAAGTGCAGCGCGATGAGAAAGGGGTGGCGTCGCACGTTCTTCGCCACGCGACCCCACAAAACTTTGGTCTGCGTCGCGAACGAGGCGCGGAACTTGCGCGTGCGCGGTAACGTCGTTCCAGACTCGGCGTGCACGGCCGCGATGCGCGCGCGCGCCGTCGCGTCGCGCGCCGCCGCCGCGCTCGCGTCGAAATCGAGCACCATGCGTTTCGCCTCGTCATCCGACGCGCGGAGCACGACGTCCAGCACGTAGTCGGCGACGTTGACGCCCTCCGGCCGGGGAGGCGCGTACCCGAGCGACTCGAAGTGCGCCTCCGCGCTGTTGGACGCGCCGGAGTACACGGCTCGGCCCGTGCCGGACATCACGAGAATGCGGTCCAGCAGCCGGAACACGTCCGGTCGCGGCTGGTGGATGCTCAGCACCACCGTCACGCCGCCGTCGCCCAGCGCGGCGAGGATGTCCACAACCTTGGCGGCGTTGGTGCTGTCCAGCCCGGTGGTGGGCTCGTCCAGGAACATGATGGCCGGCGACGTCAGCAGCTCCGTAGCGATGGAGACGCGGCGCTTCTCGCCGCCGCTCAGCCCGCGCGTCCACTCGTCGCCCACGAAGGCGTGCGCGACGCCGTCCACGCCCAGCGACCGCATGGTGTTGGACACGATACTCCGAATACGCGCGTTGAAGTCGTCGGCGCCGCGCGTCGATGTCGATCGATTTCCGCCATCCCGTTTTATCCGGAGCGTCGCGTGGAACGTGAGGTGTTCCCAGACGGTGGATGTGCCGGGCAACACGTCGTCCTGCGGGACGTACCCCGCCAGACCGCGCATCGCCGCCGCGTCCGCGACAACGCCGTTGACGCGGATCGTGCCGCCCACCACGCGGTTCGCGGAAGGGCGCCCGGCGAGGATGTCCAGCAAAGTGGACTTGCCCGCGCCCGAGGGGCCGAGAATCGCGAACAACGCGCCGCGCCGCGTTCGGGTCCGTCCCGCGAACGACGACGTTATGAACGGACCGAACGGCGACGCGTCCGCGGCGGTGGAGGTGGAGGCGTGGTGTGCTGTGGATCCGATCCGTGGATCCACCTCGTCCACGCCGGCGATGCCGCTCACGCCGCGCAGAATCGCGCGGCCGCCCACCAGGTCGCACGTCACGTCCTCCCAGGACAGGACGTGCCGTTCGAACGGCGCCGCGCGAAACGGCGCCTCCGCGTCGGCGTCGAAAAAGCGCACGGAAGCCTCCGCCGTCTCCGCGTCCCGCAGCGCCGCCAGCGCGGCGGGCGCGCCGCGCACGGAAGACTCCTCGTCTATGTCCGTGAGCCTTTCGTTTCCGCGTTTCGGGAAACGCATAGAGGAAGACGCGTCTTCGGACGACTCTTCGTCCACGTCGAGCGCGACGCCGAGGACGGAATCGTCGTCGTCGTCGCCGCCGCTCGCGAAACCGAGGAGCGGCGCGGTGTTTGCGTCGCGTTCGCGGTCCAGGGACCGCCGCCGCGACCCCGCGTCGCCGTCTCGCGCGACGGCTCGGCGCCCGAGCCAGTCCATCGCCGCGCGCCACGGCCCATTCTCGGCGTTTCGCAGCATCAGGTAGCACAGCGCCGCGAACGCGACCGCCTGCGTGCACACCGCGAGTATGTCGGCGACCATCCGGTCGCTGTCGAATCCAAACGTGCTGAGCACTTTTTCGCCGGGCACGGGCACCTCATCCGGCAGCGTGGACGAGTTCCACGCCGCGGTGAGCGTGAACGTCGTCGGGTTGTTCGCGAACTCGTTCGCGACGAGAGCTTCGTAGCCGTAGTTCAGGAACGACAGTTTCGCGACCCATTTAACGTACCACGGGATCTGGTCCTTGTTTAACAAGAATCCCCCGAAGAGCGTCGCGACGAGGAAACACAGAGACGCTACGGCGTTCGCGACGGCGACGGATTTCGCGGCGGCGCCGATGGCCATGCACATGCACGTCGCGCAGACGTTGGTGAACACTAACGTCAGGACGAACGTGACTAGCGAAACCTCCGTGCCTTCGTTGAGACCGATCATGGCGTACGTGGTGAGGCCGAAGAAGAACGGCGGCAGGACGCGCATGGGCAGCACGTCGAAAAGCAGCGCCGAGATAAAGTACGCGTCGACGCCGTACACGCCGTCGGCGCGTTCGCGAAGAAACAGCAAACGATCTTCTCTCCACACCGGCAAAGACGACAGGCTCATCAGCGTCAAGTACAGGAGCACGAAGAACAGCGCGCCGAGTCTGTTTTGTATGCCCGCCTGGTCCGCGCCGACGTGTAGGAAGATGAAACCCACGCCCAGCGCGGTGGAGAAGGAAGCGAGGAAGTGCACGCCGATCAAAAACGGGTGCCGGAAGAGTTTGCGGAGCAGCCGCCCGCACAGCAAACGGAGCTGTTTGCCGAAGGGTGCCGTCTTTTTGCGCGCGCCGGAGGGAAACGGCGTTTGGGATCCCGCCGCGCGCGCCGCCACCGACAAAAGGAACGCCCGGTCGGATTCGAACGTCTCCGAGCCGCGGAACGCGGTGACCATCGAGCGCACGTCCTCGTCGGACGAACGCAGGACCGTGTCCAGGACGTAGTCGGCGACGTTCACGCCTTCGGGGAGGAAACGCGCGGAACGCGCGTTTCCTCCGCCGAGGTGGCTCGGGCGTGCGAGCGACGCGAAGTGCGCCTCCGCGCTCGCCGAGGGGCCGCAGTACACCACGTCACCCGTCTTGGACATCACGAGCACGCGGTCCAGCAGCCGGAACACGTCCGGTCGCGGCTGGTGGATGCTCAGCACCACCGTCACGCCGCCGTCGCCCAGCG
>ENA-OUOG01000701-OUOG01000701.1-marine-metagenome-genome-assembly--contig:-NODE-701-length-42336-cov-4.564590_pt1 | contig 42336 bp, 54 predicted proteins | sample MGYA00248635_ERZ508505 | MGnify/ENA primary metagenome ERZ508505 (study PRJEB26176, sample SAMN06267871) | marine metagenome | isolation source: Saanich Inlet, British Columbia, Canada | place: Pacific... | reverse complement strand
CCTTCGGCCAAACGACTGCTTTTTGCTTGGCCAAGGTTGGTGAAGGCGTTACTCATCTGATCGGCATTGCCGTAAGTGCCTAAAACACTACGCGCTAAATTCCCTGCAGCATCAGACCCAAGACGAACCTGGCCCGGCTGTGGTGGCCCAACAACATTCTGGCCCATTGTGTTTACGCCCATCGCATTGAGCAGACTGCTTTGAAACTCAGGACTTTGAGATAGCGCTTGGCCAGCAGCGTAAAGCTCCTGATTCATCGCGTTATCTTGGTTCTGACCAACGGTTTGAGCATCTCGATACTTAGACATCGCGACATTCGCATCATCAGCTGCAGAACCAATCAAAGCCCTGGATAAATTGGAGAACCCCTGCTGGAGGTACGGATCTGGTGCGTATGGGTTAGATCTTGAAGCCATGTCTTTATGCCTTATACAAACCGTAGCCTGTCGCTACCTGTCCTGCTCCAGAGAGCAGCTGCGCTGTTGGGCTGTAAGCCTTGTTGTTCGCCGCTTCGAGTTCAGACTGAAGCACACTGCTGTTGCCCTTCATCATGTTACCAGTCATTTGAGCCACTGCAGCGCTGTTGTTCATCTGTGGGGAGATCGTGTTCGCCAGGTAGCTACCAAATGAGTTTAGATCTGCCAGGCGCTTGTTCTGATCCATGCCAAACTGCACAGCCTTCGCCATTTCCGCTTCGTTTGTGTCTCTAATCAATGCAGGAGCGCCGCCAGATGACGGCATCACTGGAGCAGCATTACGGCCTGTCAGCTCATTGTAGATCCCAGCCAAGCGATCTGTTTCAGCTCCCATACCAGGATCCATGTTTTGAGCAGCAAACTGCTGGGTGACATCATTCATTGCTGTTCGAGCTTCGCCTTCCAAGGCGGTATTCCGCGTTGTGTTAGCCGAAAGAGCAGCTGCTCGAGCATTGTTAGCTCGCTTTGCTGCCTGGTTCTGTACGACTGCACCGCCTACTTGAGCGGCGATACCAGCTGCTAGATATGGATTACACATTTAAGACACCACCTTTACTGAACTTCCTGCATACGGCGAACTAATGCCGACCAGGGATGTTGGCTGCACTGATGCTGATGACGGCAATGCTGACGATCCAGTCAACGATGCTGACGCTGCACCAGGTGCATTTGTATATGTTGCTAATGGGTTTGATTCTTGGGTTGCAGCAACCTTGTCGAATCCGTCAAAGAAGTTAATGCTTGATTTAACAGGAGCTGCTTTGAGTTTATCGACATTCTTGGCTACATCGAAACTGTTGATCGCTTCTGTTTGCGCTCGAACTGAATCGATGTCTGGCGCTCCGCCAACTAAACTTGATAACTGATCGCCGAGCTTTTGACGCTGCTTTTCAATGTCTGTGCGTCGCGTCCCTGAATAAGCGCTCGCTGCATCAGCAATTCTCTGCTGCTCGATCGACTTCTGGCTATCCAGGCCACCGATCGCCGAATCCATATCAGCCTGGCTAACTAGACCAGCTGCCTTGAATCCCTGGTAAACGCCGCGCAGAGAATCGTCATACGCATTTTGCAGCAAAGGATTGCTGTAATCCGTATAGCTCTGGCTTAGATCGCCGTAGTAATCATCGTTAAAGTAGCCAAACGAATCAGATAGCTCTTTCTGCTTCGCAGCGAGAGCCGTTGCTCTCTCATCTCTAGCCTTTTGCAGCTCAACCTGTCCTTGGTCGATGTACTGATAGCCGTCGTTGTCCCCGCCCTGGTTTTGCCCAGCGTTTGGACCGAAATCTGGATTACCTGAGTAAACACGGCCACCAAACAAGCCATTGTCACTGTAAACGCCCTGGACTTTACCGTTGTTGTCGTAAACAGGGGTTCCGCCGTTTTTCAGGTTGTCGATCATGTTGTTTCGAGAAAACGTGCCGATCGTTGTGTCCAGCATATTTATCGCGCCAACGCCAGGAAGCGCATTTTTCCATCCGGCTTCCTGCATCCTGTCTTTTGCTGCTTGGTTTCTGTCTTCCAAATCGCCTATCGCTTGCTGACGCAAAGACTCAGACGCAGCTTCTTGGGCAGCTTTGCCAGAAACAGTTTGGCTATAAGCGTCGCCTTCGTAGTCGCCTGCGTTGCTGTCGTTGCTGCTATCGCTAGACATAAGCCTCTCCTCAGTGCATTACAGTGTCAGCTGCCATCTTTAGCATCACACTGTTTATTCTGTCGTTCTGGGCCGATCTGCGGAAAAACAGCCGTCTTCCTGGCCACCGATCCGCCAGATCCTGGTAGGTATGGCGGCACATTTCTTTCGCTTCACCGAATGGAGCAATGAAATCCATTACCCACAGATTGCCTTCGGCATCACCCGTATTCCAATCATCCCAGTCAATTAGCCCTTTCCTGGCGATGTACTTAACTTCTGTATCGGGCTTCAGAAACGTCCAGCTGATAAACCCGATCAATTCTCCATCAGTCTGGTCGAAGTACAGTCTGCATCGATTTGTCACGAGAGGCGGCAAAACCAGCTTCTCGAGATGTTCGATCGTGTATCCCCGATAGACCTTGCTGCAGGACATCAGTTTCACGATCTCGCCGATTACCGTGTAAAGGTTCGGCTGGTCACTGAACGACTTTCGATGAGTCTCCACTATTAAATAACCCGCTCATGTCATATTGATTCTTTCCGCGACGCTCGAGATCGAACTGAGTGGCGATGCCATCAGTCACACCAGCAAACAGCTGCGTCAAAGGCGAATACTCTGGTAAAGAGGTCAAGCTCGCTGCTCGAGATGCTGCGCTTTGAGCAACCAGACTAGGGTCGGCGATGTTTGAGTTCTGCGTGTAAAGATCAGACTTCGCTGCTTCAATGTTTTTACGGGCGGTATTCTCAAACCCTACCGCCTTGTCAGCAACACCTTGAGCCTGGATGTCGTAATCTTTCTTGAGGTCACCAAAACGTCTTGCTGAAGCCGAACTATTCATAAGCCCGCTTCTCGCCAGGGCAAGACGAAGATCTTTCATTGCGTCTGTGTACTGATCGTCCAGCTGCGGGGTTGCATAGTCCATGTATGACTGCCTGCGTCCCGAGTAGAAATCGTCATCAAATCGAGAAAACGTATCGTCGATTGATGTTTTGCCTTCACGAATACGAGCCTGACGCTCTTCTTCCTTCCGACGCTGTTCGGCTGCTCCGCCGTCTCCGCCACCGCCCATACACATTAGCTGATCTCTCCTGGTTTACGCCATCTAACGCCTGGGTTGGTATTTGGCTTACGGACATAAGCGAAAGTTATAAAGTCCTCACCATTGCGCCCAAACCCAGGCACTACATTCTCTTTCTTCAGCCCTATGAACTCGAGCCAACGATGAACCGAGTCATAACCACTGATTGAAAGCGCTTCGACACGGTGAGCGTTCGCTCTATCCAATGCCGGTATTATATCTTTGATGACCACCCTTGTCAGATACCTACCTACATTTTCAAATCTAGGTGTGGCGTACATCCCAAGTGACCAAACGCCTGGTCGAACAGGAACGTAAGAAACGATACCAACAGGGCGATCATCTCCAAAACAGTAGACATTCTCATGCCCAACCAGGTGCTTGACCAGGAATTGAGCTAGATCTTCGCGATCATCAGCCCATGTCATGCACACGATCTCTTCGTAATCACGCTTCCGCATCTCGAGTGCGACGGTATAAATGTCGTTCTCTGATGCAGGACTGATAAACATTAGCCTGCTTCCGCTGAATTGTAGTGGATCGCCAGGTTGCCTACCTTGGCCGGTCCATCCGCCTGGCACGTTAGTCGTGGTGCGATATGTGTTGAATAGCCAGTGATCGTTGCGCGGCCCAGGCCGTATGTTGTCTTGTGGACCGTTACTACATCTTCGAGAGCTGTAATGTCCTGGGGATCTGTAGCGATTGATACGTCCCAAGTATTTTCACAAGTGACATCAATCCCGTAATAGTCTTTCGATGTTGCTGGCTTTTGGCCGTCAAGGAACGGCATCTGCACTGTCACGACACAATCGTCGTACTCATTCCCATTGGCTCCGCCAAGCGAATACAGCTTATCTCCACTACGACATAAGACCTGGTTCCCATCATAAGACCACTTATCAACACTGAATCCTGGCTCATAAACTGACCAGGCGCTGACGCGAGAGCTAGGGAAGTAACTAAATACATAGACCTTATCGTTAATAGCGAGCAGATAACGACCATCGCGCGGCTCCAGGATTGCCTGACTACCTTCAGCAGCTGCTCGATCAGCCCGAATATCGGCTACAACAAGCTCGTCAATCGGGTTACCGATATCGCCGACAAACGCAGCGTTAGATGAATCTCGCGCTCGCAGACTGCGAACACCAGACAGCGACAGGTAGAAAACATCGTTATCGCCGAACTCAACCACGCTATTTGGTGAGATCGTGCCAGTGTTGTTCAGAACCTGGATCTGCTGGTTAAGGTCTTCATCAGCATCAACGAACCAGATCTGGACCGCTTGCTCTGCCAGAATTGCCAGGTTGTCAAAGTAGTTCGCAATCGCCTTGAGGTCTTCAGATCCCTTTGCGTTGTTTGCCAGGTTAATGAACCCAGCACCCAAGGTCGCGTCATTCCATTCAGTCGGGTCATCGATTGCCGAGAAATGCAGCAATGAATCAGACAGCGCGTACATTTTGGTTTTTGCCGGACGAATGAATCCGCCAGGCGTATATCCCTGGACGTTATTGGAGTCAGCACCGCCATCAAGATAGTTCTGCGTTGGAGGATCAAACGCCGTCGTAACATTGCCTGATACAGAAACTGCAACAGTCAGGTTGTTAAATGATGCCCCTGACTCCTTGCTAATAATGTTCACATACTGATTGACGGCTGTTGCTTCATATTCTGGTGCAGACGCAAAGTCATTGATCGCTTCAGCAAGTCTCAAAGCCGTATTAGAGTGTGATGTTGCCCAGGCAACCTGGTCACCGATCAGATCGACGCCATCAACAGTGACTGCTGTAACGGCGTTATCAAAACCGCCAGCCATGTTTGTAACGCTGCCTACTGTTACAGCGCCGTCAGTCAATACAGAAACCACATAGCCGTTTGTGCCGATGCCGACGTCAGCAGCAGTGATCGTGACTACGCCGTTCGCCGCAGTCGCTGTGTAGTTGGGCGTCGTTGTTGCGTCATTGATCGCCTGGGCGACATTCGCAGCTGTCGTTACATCATTCCCTGTGTGTGCAACAGGTGAGTCAATAATCTCGACATTATTAACACGAACAATACGGATGTTGTCCCCAGGATTGTTCGTACCGCCAGTAACTTCAAAACTTCCCGTGGCTGATGCACCGCCTAGCGTTCCTCCAGTAATCTCGATCGTCGCTCGAGCGCGTCCATCGAACCAGTCTGTAATCCTGGTCCCGTCGTAGTAGTGGTAGATCCGACCATCTGCAAAACGAGCAGCCGCGTACACCAGGCCGTTGTAAAAATCGACGGACAAAACATCGGTCAGTGCTTCACCAGAGGGGTGTTGGAGCTGCACATAGTTGATGTTAGCTGGTGTACCGGCTGCAAAAGTGACGCTTGCAGCGGCGTCGGAGCCAAACACATAAATCTGTCCGCCAGCAGCAGCCAGACTTGTTGTGTTGGATGGTAGATCAGCCAGCTCGACAAAAGCTGGCCTCTTTTCTATTTCGCCGCCTCGAGTGATATGGGCGTTTGTCAGCTCAACCAGGCTTCCTGGCGTCGCCGTCACATTCATCCGCCTTGTATCCAGGCCGCTTCTAAAGTCCTCAACCAGGATATACGGCATGGCTTATTGTGTCCTTGCGATAAGTGGCGGTCCTTTTGGTCGGTACATCCCTTCTGGTTCACCGCCGCCAATAACAAACGTCGAGGTCTTCGATAACCTAGCTTTAAGGCGTCCATAATGCGCCTGGGCTTGGGCTAACTTGTTTTGAGCATCTGGCTGCTTCTGACGCGCCAAAATCTCTGAAGCTGCGTACAAGACGATTAGTTGGTCATCCAAGTCTGCCGTGTCGCTTTCACTAACAAAGGCAGATAGGTTTTTGATTCCGTGGATGCGTACCTTCCCAGATCCATCAGCTTTGCTGTTGTTTGCAGGGATCGGCCAAAACTCAACCTGATCGTTTTCGTAAGTATCGAAGCGACGGATCGGCGAAGATCGAACACCATTATCACTGTCGTGCTGGTTGTACTGATCTGCACCGATACCGTACTCGAGCTTATCCCAAACATCGCCGTGCTTAAATTCAACACGCTCGATGCGCTCAAAGGTCATATCATCAGGAAGATCGTAATACCGCTGCCCGGCACTAATTGTTAGATCTCTCTGAACGCGCAAAAACGGCCAGCTGTAGTCTTCCCACAGTCGCCGTTGAACACGCTGGATCTGATTGACCAGGACATCCCTGGTTGCCTTCCCTAAGTTAGGTTGCAGCGAGTGACCGACTTCAGCTCGTAAGTCGTCAATCAGCTGGCCTAATGAAGTACCTCTGGCCATTGGGCTTTACCCTTCTGCTTCATCCTCGCTCAGATCCTCAACTACAGGTGCTGCAGCTGGTTTCTTAGCTCGGGTTGTCTTTTTTGCAGCAGGCTTCTTCGCGTTCTCAGAGCGCCAGACAGGATCTAGCATTTCTTCTGGGATGCGAGCTTCTGCCAGCGTTTTTGGCAAATCGCCAAATTGATTGAACAAACTAACAACTTTGTCGTCGCTGTAGAGACGGCCTAATCGATCGCGCTCTTCTTCGCTTGTTGTGTCATTCGTTCCAGTAACCTTGATATTGGTGACAGCATCGCCACCGTGAATTTGTTGCAGCAGCATAATCTCGGCAACAGAAACAGACGGTCTAGGGACCACTGCTCTGACGTCTCCCCCGATAGCTACAGTGCAAGAACAAAATTCAAACATAAGTGCCTCCTTAAAGCAGGGGACCGGCGAACCGGCCCCCTTATTTGCGTTACGCGATTTCGTAAACGCCGTGGCAATTCAGCTGCGTAGCAGAGAGTGTTGCCGTTGTTGTGATTGCGCGATACATCACATACTGGTCCGCTGGACGAGCAGGGCTATGACGCTTCATTTTCTCGCCGTCCATGTAGTACATACACAGCTTAGAAGTATCGATGATGTAACAACGCTTTGATGGATCCTGGTTAGTGATCGTCAAATCGTCGAGCGTAGGATCGTAAACGAACTGCAGTCCGTTGTAGTTGATCTCGCCCATTGCGATGTTCTGACCGCGTGAGAATCCAGTCTGCGAGTAGTTACCATTGCGACGCAATTCGTCAGCAAGGCGATCCAAGAACGCAGATCCGCAAACAGCGATGTTTGGCTTACCGCCATAACGCTTGAGCTGACGCATTTCAGCATGGAGCTTTTCAATCAGCTCCTGGCCGCCAGCAGTTGTAGCAATCGCCACATCTGAACGGTTGCGCCACCAAGTGTTGCTAACAGTAGACAAACCACCAACAGTCGCACCGACAGCTGCAGGATCATCAAGAATGACCGAGCGGATGCCAGCAAGAGCGTCAGCGTCAGCTGTACCGTCGCCATAAAGGAAGTCGTTTACGCCACGAGAGTAGCCTTCCATCATGTCGTCGAGCTTGTCCTGGAACAAGTTGACCAACACAGTCGCGTCACGACCGCTATGGTTAGAAGTACCAGCGCTTGTAGTTGAATCAGTAACACTGATGCCGTCCTTCTTGAGTTCGGTCAGAGTCAATGAAATACCAGCGTGATGCTCTTTCCAAGCGTAGTTAGCGCGCTTGATGTTGGCTGGGTTAGCGTATGTAACAGTGTCGTTATGGGTGTAACCAGACACAGTAGTTGTGTATGTCCCCTTAACTGCTACCGAAAGTTCTCCTTTACCACCAGGAAAAGTCTTTGCTGCAGAGTCCATAGCTTGCAACAGCGGCTTGTCCTGGAGGCTTTGGGAGTACACATTGCCCTTGTCAATATAGTAGTCGAGGGCTGCGTTGGCGATGTTGTCCAACTCTGATTGTGAAAAAGCCATGATGCTTTATCTCCTTAACGTAAGGAGGAACCCTGATCCAGAGCGGTTTGAACAGCTTCCATTAAGCTGTTTGGCTCCGGAGTAGGCGTCCCGCCTAATTTACCACCAGATGCCGTTTTCATTGGTCGTTTATTTCCAAACCTGGACGCAAAACGAGCATTAACTGAGTCGTAGGCTTCTTTAGCCATTGATACAGCTTCCTGCGCCGTTGTTGGTCGGCCACGCTCAGAAACCAAGACCCGTACACGGTCATCAATTTCTGCTTCTTTGAGGTCGTAGTCTGGATCTTGCTGGCGAATGTTATTTTCCCATTCAGTGACAGTAGCAGCCAGATTGTTGATCTGCTCGGTCTGCTGTCGTTGCGATTCCTGTTGCGAGGTGACTTCGACCTGGGACCGTAGTCTTTGGTTTTCTGCCCGTACTCGCGCCATTTCCCGCGCTGCATCTTCGTCCAGGTAGCCATCGTCGACACGCGATCTGATATCGTCTGGGAGAGTCTGGCCTGTGGCCAGCTGCAGATTCTGCAGATACGGAGTCAGTGCCTGAAGAGCTGCCTCTGGATCATTTTTCATAAGAGCCATGATCTGGAAGCCCTGTGCAGCCTCATCAGCTGACAGTTGGTTCTCTGTTAGAAAACCAGTGATCTTCTCGTACTGTTCCGCGCTTTCCCGATACTGATTGCGCTGTTCAATCACTTCCTTGAAACGGGGATGCTTATGGAATGGAACATCCTCAAATGATTCATCGTCGTCAGCAGCTGCTAACTCTTCTGAACCGTCCTCGAGGTATTCACCATCATCCTCAGTCTCTTCCTCATCATCGGATTGCGAGTCCGAACTCGAAGATTCAATCGCGTCTTGTACAACGCTCAGTAAATCCTCTTCTGTTTCGCCTTCTGCGCTTGACGAAAGCGCCTCTTCGTCCAGGTTTGTTTCAGCATCAGGGGACGGGTCTAACGCTTTAGCTTCTTCAGCCATATTTTCGTCCTTTCACGGCACTGCCGTTGATTTGAATATACCGCCGTTTGTCGTACCTATCAACAAACTAGGTATGGTTACTGGTTGTTACCCATCGGAGCCATTCCTCCCCCACTAGGTAACTGCCTTGGAGCATTATCTGCCCCACCTCCTGGCGGCCCCTGCAAAGCAGGATCACCAGTCCCTGGCCGTTGAAGCTGATTCATAGCAACAATGGATGGGATCTTTTCTGCAAACGCAGACGACAGATCCAGCCTATCGTCCAAGCGTTTTAGCAATTCTTTCGCAAGCCACTTCGGATCGATGCCTGGGATCTGCAGTAAAAACGGCATGATCCGCTCGATATTCGCAAGCTCTGCTGCACGGTTAGGCTTACCTGTCGATCCTGCTTCGATCTCCAAGAACACCTCTTCCATGATCTGATCCCTGGTCATCTCAGGCCATACGGCTCCAGGACCAGCAATCTTCTTTACTTCTTCGACAGACATCTCAAGCAGCAAGACCTGGCCTGCAGCGCGAGCGATTTCAGACATAAAGCTGTCTAGTTCGTCGACATTCGCGCCCAGGCTAGACATACGAGCAGACTCAGCAATGCTGGTTTCTGTCGCTGTTGCCTTGGACAAACCGCCGAATTGCGCTTCTTGAGCGCCAACAACTAACTGAATGTCATCAAAGATTGTGCGTGTTTCGTAAAGATTCGGATCAATACCGATCTGTTGGACCGGCTGGATAACGTCACTGACTTTTTGTCCGGCAGCAAGTGCTTGCAGCTCAATCACCGCATTGGCTGGGTGAGTAGCGAGCTTTTCCTTATCTTCCTCCTCCAGGACACCAGCTGGCGCTGCGTACTTCGGACGGTTTGCTCTTCGATGTTCACGCAATCCCTGGCGCGCACGGTTGTATTCATGCTGCATCGGGAGAAGTAGTCCGATATCTGATGGCGGATACAAATGGTCTTTATGCTCAACTTCGTTAAAGGCCAGGGAGAAGATCGGCCAGAAAGTTTCGACACGAACGTCTGGAGCCATTGGTTCACGCAAAAAGTCTTCGTGACCGTCAGCAATGCAGTATTGAAGCCCTGCTTTACGATCGAATACTTCATACACCTGGACTAACCCCTGGGATGCACCTTCACCGTTGATCTCATCATAAGAAACGCGCTGCTTGTACGGGTCGTTTGGACCCATCAATCGGCCTTTCATGTCGTAACTACGGTATTGGTTCTTGAGATCGACGTTATAGATCTCTTTGACCTCTTCTGGAGTCAGGTACAACTCGTGAGCGATCCATTGAGCGCCAACAAATCCACGCAGCTGGCGACACATTGGGTCAATAATCACGCTGTTTGACTCTGGGAAGTCAAAGACCAGACCTTCACGGATCGTAATCATTGGCTCCTCGAGCAGAGATTTCATCGACAGCATCAGCTCTTCAATTTGTGGATCGTCCTGGTCGATCTCGCCTTCTGCTGCTTCAGTTGCAATGCGCCGAAGCATATCGAGTTGAGCCTGGACGTCGCTGATTTTTGCGGAAACTTCCGGGCTGCGGTCCATATCACGCTGATAGCCGACCTTCACATAGCCAACACCAGTGGTAACAACACGACGCACCAACCCCTTCATTTGCGCTTTGAAGTTAGGCTGCTGCTCCTTCATGTAATAGTCGAACAGCTTTTCCAAGGTTGTCGCTACGTTATCGAGCATCTTTTGATGATTAGATGACCTGGTGTAGTCGGCGATAATTGCAGATGCTTCCATAGGGACTGGGAAGCCTTGCTGAGACGCCATCTCAGATGCCTGGTAAGCCATCATTAGTGAGTCAGGATTGCCGTCCCAAATCATGTTATCCATACGCGATCTGCGTTGAGCAACAGCTTTAGGGTTCTTTGCATAGAGAGCAGCTGTCCGCTGTTGAACGTGGCGCTGCAGGATGTTCGCAACATACTGATCGTCTGACCAATTTTTGTCGTCATAGCCTTTGAGCGCTGCATCCATGTCCCGACGCATATTCTTAAACGCCTTCTCATGGAAGTTCTTTGCCATCTTAATCTTGGCTTGCCAGTTTCTGACGAGACGCTTGCGACGCTCAGTAGGCTCTGGCTTCTCAGTCTCAGTGACTTTTACTTCTAAAATTTCTTCGTGCATCAGAATCCACCAGTCGCGCTATGCAACCGCTCCTCTTTTCGCCGTTGAGTGGCGTCCCATTTCACCCAGGCAAGGGTTCCTACCTTCGGCCTGGTATCCGGCTTCGCTATCGATCCACCTGGCGTCGCAAGGCGAGCCAAACCCATTCCAATCCAGGCTATTGTATCAACGAAATCGTCGTGTCTAGCGTTTGGAAACTTTAATAATTCGTCGACAGCTTTTTGCGTCCAAACAGAGTTCTTCGGCAGCTTGACCTTCTTCATTGCCATCCGGCCCATGATCGACTGTGCGCGCTGTACTTTATTAGCAACCGGGGTCACTTCTTCAATCCGGCAGTAAGTCTTTTCTTCAGCCATGCGTTTACGCAGAAACGGTCCAATAGCCTTGCTAATGTGACCTTTCTCTGCCCACCAGATCAGCGGCTTGTGTTTCCGCATCAGCTGCAGCATCGCATCAACAACTTTGTCTGACGTCCGCTTCTCCCACCAGCAATCCAGTAGGTAAATGTCGTCATTGCTATCGACGCCGACGATCAGCAAACAAGTCGCATCGTTCCTGGTCTTGTCTACACCGACAGCATGGTCAGACGCAGCATAGATCCGTAGATCTGACGGCAAATTCTTCTTGTCGTAGAACACAATGTTGGACCGCTCAAACAGATCGCCATCCTCTGGCGATGGCTGTCCCTGGTAAAGAGCAGCAAAGCCTCGTGGATCGAGACGACGCTGCGCTTCCATAAACTCCATATCGAAACGCTCTGGCCACAGCAAAGCGCCCTTTTCTCTACCGAGTGGATCGTTATCATCTGCCAAGGCAGGCAGATTGATAACTTTCCACTTCGACGCTTCTTCTTCACTGAAGTGCGGATTAGTGGGGTCGGTCAGTCTTCCAACCAGGTCATCTTCATGCCACCTGGTCTGCACGATCACAATCGATGCTGATGCTGTCATCAAACGAGTCATCAGTACCTGGGTAAACCATTGCCACAGCTGCTCGCGTAATGTTGGACTATTAGCCTCGATGCTGTCTTTGATCGGGTCATCCAGGATCACAAAGTCGCCGCCTCGACCAGTGATCGAGCCTCCGCGTCCCACAAACACTGACATTCCGCCATCAGCTGTCTGAATCCTGGATTTTGACGCGCCACCTTTGCGGAAACCGAAACGAGGAAACACCTGGCGATACTGAGGCAGCGACATGATGTTACGAACGTCAGCGCCAAAGTCTTTCGCAAAGTCTTCGTTGTATGTGGCGAAAATGACGTTCCGGTATGGATCGCGGCCCTGGACCCAAGGAACAAATCGACGAGAAATCAGCTCTGACTTGCCGTGACGAGGCGGCATAGACACGATCAACCTAGGAATATGGCCCTTTTCGACCTTTTCTAGCACTTTTGCCAGGGCGCGATGGTGTTTTGCGTCCTTGAACATCGATAACTCCAGGTTTTCTGGGTCATCTGGGTCTGGCATGGTGTATTTGACGAACTTCAAGAAGTCTTCACGCGCCTCGATCGCCAGCTTCTGCCGTTTGGCGGCTGCAATCTTCTTCTCGAGGTCTGTGAGCTGCTTCTCTCTGTTATTCATTAAACAAGATCCAATGCTGTATCCCTGGTTTCGTCGTTACGACGCAACCAGCCTTTGCCAAAGGTGTCGAATGTTGATAAAGCGCGGTAGAACAGCTCGCGTTCTTCTGACAGCTGATCGATGATGTCTCGAGGGTCTGCTGCTTCGACAGCCTCCAGGGTCTTTGGACCGATCGCACCATCTGGTTTTGCATTAACAGCGCGCTGAAGAGCCTTTGCTGCTCGAGATGGACCGCTATTCACAGCCCAATCGAAGACAGCCCAATCAACGCCGGATGGAAGCTCGTCTGCCCAGCAGCGATCCCAGTACAGCTTCTTGTACACAGGCTTGACGTCTTCTTCCGTTAGAGCGCGCATCTCTTGTTCAGTCACTTCGCGCCCCATGACGTCTTCATAAACAGCTTTTGTTACGCCCAGGTTCGTCATTCCGCCTGGATCTTTCGGGTGATCGACAAATCCGCCTTCATGCTTGAGCAGCATCTTTAAGCACAGTTCAAAGTTATCTTTCACTTCTTAAACCCTTTCATTCCACGAATACCAAAGGACGCTGCGATCGACGCATAAACAGCCCACTGGAACCAATCTGGTGTTGTTGAAAGCACCTCAAACCCTCGCGCCACATAAGGCTGCGTATGAGGAATGAAGCACATACTGATGATGATAATGAAGCAAACGGTCCAGGCTTCGTCTTTCCAGCTGTCTTGCGAACCCTGGGCCATGATCTTTTCCCAGGATGCTTCGTGAGTAGCAGCGACCTTCATCACTTCTGCTTCTGCTTCTGCCCTGGCGACTTTTGCCTTAGACGCAGCTGCCTTCTCTTCAGCTTTGCCTTTAATCCATCCGCCAGCAATGTCGCTGACCAGCGGGAGTAGTGCCTGTATCATTTGTCTGTCCTACCTTTCAACGCTGAAGCGCCAAAAAATGCGGAGACTAACACCGCGATTGACGCGAAGTAGGTCGGCGCGATATCAGCAATGAGCGTAGCAGCCGTCCCCATTCCAAACATATCAGCCATAAAAATACCAAAGGGATACAGCAGTAAGCCAACAAGCGCGAACCAGGCCATAGCCCGGATTGAATTGCGATTGAGGTCTTCATCCTCCATGCGACGACGGCGATCCTCAAGTTCAATAGCAGCAACTTCATGCGGATCGAGAACGCCATTCCCGTTGGTGTCATATTTCTCCAGCTCCGTCATTTACCTACCTCGTACAGATACCAGCCAATAAACCATATATGCGGCAAGGCCCACGGCAGTGAAAACACTAAGAACAGCAGCAGTAATAACCAGTCCATTCTTGATGGCTTTTTTTCGAGCCAGCTTCTTAGCTTTTTCACGCTCGGCTGCCTTCTTCCTCATTTCCTGCCGATTGCGGATAAAGTTTTGGTAATCGTCCCAAAGGCCAGGTCGCCCCTGGTAGATGAACATCTCCTTAATTTCCTTTTCCCGCTTCGCAATGTCCTGGAGGGTCCAAAACGCTTCCATGTCGCCGTCAGCAGCAGACTTCTGCAGCTCTTCTTTCGCATCAGCCAGCTTGGTCAGATCCTTGCCCATTTCGCCGACCGACTGGCAATGACCAGCAAACTCTTTAATCGCGCCGATCGCCTCATTCGCTATTTTGATTGCGGCGATGGCTTCAAAGATCATGGCTAGGTCAACTTCATCAGGATAGCGACAAGCATTGCAATGATTCCGCCTGTCGCAGCAATCATCACTCCTTCAATACGCTTAATTCGCAATATTGTTTCTTTCCAACGCTCTGCGCTGACAGCTTCATGTTTCACAAGCTGCTTCTCCAGTTCGTCTATACGCTGATGCGCGGATGCTACGGTACGCTTGTCCATTCCTCACTCCGTTACTCAGCTGGTTTCGGATTAGCCGCTTTGACGGCAGCGATCGCATCAGCCCAGGTCGTTGTTCCGTTGACGCCATCCCAATACTGCATATCAAGTTGCTCTGCGATGGTTGGGTACTGACGGTCACGTTGATACTGCTTGGCTTCCCAATCTGCTTTCATTTCTGCAATTTTTGCAGTGATTTGAGCTTCTGTTGGAAAATCTGAAGGCTTCTCGATAGAATTACCTTCAGAATCATAAAACTCCCAAGTAACCACACCATCTGAAGTTTTTTTACCATATTCCCACGAACCCAATGCATTAACTGCATCTGTATCTTGAAATACTTTACTCATTTCATTTAATCCTTATCGTTCAGTGAAAATAGCTTTCCAATAGGTGTAACCTGCGCCCGCCGTACCCGATCCCATATTTACGCGCAAGTTGTTGGAGCCTCCATTTCTACACCCCATCAACTTGAAGGCAGGTTGTTGTCCTGCGGTGTAATCAACATGAACATTCCATGTTCTAAATACGTTGTGGTTATTAGTGTCGTGACTAGGAGGCGCAAAGTGCGCCATGTTTTCAAAAGTCACGTTACTAAAATCAAAGTAACTAGAGCCATTGTTACTAGACCCATACAGCTTCATGGATGTTTGGCTCCAGTGTGCTTCGTCTGTAGGAACCTGAACTGTCAACAAACAAGTCATGTTCTTCGTTAACGTACCAAGGTTGTTCCACGTTAATAAATTAGTTAATGATTGTGCGCTTGTATCGACGTGAGTGTTATCCGAATGAGTGAACACATTTTGCCCTGCGCTAAAACCACCTGATGCTTTTAAGCCTGAGTCTCCCCAAGACAATGCAGACCCATCCGTTACTAGAACCTTACCTGATTGTCCTGACTGACTTGGAAGATCAGAACCCTGTGCCATCAAGTTCCAGTTCGCAGAGTCGTTCGAGAACGTCGATGCGTGTGAAGTGTGCGCTGCGACACAAATATATGAATCAACACCGTGTCGAACGATGTCGTCTTTAACGTATGCGGTCGATCCTGCCCACTGGCCTTGCCATATTGGTTTGATCCGACCTAGATCGATAGTTGGCATATTTCCTCTCCTATTGAGAAATTGTGCAGATTAGACTCCCTGTGGAGTCGATTGAGTACGATTGGTCGTCAGACCCTACAATGACCAGATCAAAAAGATCGTTTTGGTCAGAATCCTGCAGCTCCGTAACGTCCGTGCCATAGGTCCAGTCGAGTGTCCCATCGGCATTGAAGGTAAAACAGTGGAAGCTCGTAGCAGCTCCTACAGAAAAACCGCCGCTTACGACGTCTGCCAGATCTCTAGCGCGTGACATTGCTTTGCTCCTTTATTCCTGGGCAGCCAACATAGCCGCTTGTTCCGCTTCAGCTTCCGCCTGGCGTACTGCAGCAGTCTTGACAATGTTGCGCGTAAACGCATCGGCAACAATCGCTTCACGGGTTGCAGGAACCTGTACGCCATTGTCCAAGTACCAGTTCATTGCTGTCTGAACGATCTCGTCATTCGCAATTCTGGCGCGGTTAGTCAGAGCGTTGTCTGCCCAGTCCTGTGGAGATACTGCCGCATACTCCAAGCCTTTGAGTTGAGTGTCTGTAAGTTCTACTGTAATTGAGGGCATGATTGCCTCCTGTTTAGTTTGGTTAAGTTAGTTACTGTCCAATATAGACAATTGATATTGCGGTTGTGTCTGCTAGAGTGCAGGAATCTCTATCTACTTTAAATTCAATGTAGTCACTCGTTGAACACTCAAGGACTACTGTAAGGCTTGACTGTTGCCATGCACCGGTATTAACAGCGTGAGATTGCCCAGTAGACTGCACGTTATTTAAGTAAAGATACCCTGCCGGGGGATTTGCTCCTAAATTTGAGTATCTCCCAAGAGTCGCTTGAACTAAATATTTCCCTGCCTTCGCCACAGTAAAGCGTGAATCAGAATTACTACTCAGGATTCCACTAGATCGTTTTCTGTTGGGATACTGCACTGCGGCATATTGGTTAAAAGTTGTATTATTTGTTGCGTGTCCGTACCAATAATCTGCGTCTACAAAGCTACTTGGCAACGTCAACGTCTTTCCAGACAAATCTAACGATGCCGAAAGATCAGCCGCAGTAATCTCTCCAAATTGAACAGCAGTCCCACCGACAGTTGGCGCAGAGGCCAAGTCAGAGATCGTGCCGTTGCCTGATAAAGTTAATGGCATTGTTTCCTCCTTAGCCTACCAACATGATCTGGATACCATTCAAACCATGACCGTAGATTGTTCCTCCGGGGTTTGCTGTAACGTACAAATCTGCCGTGTCGTTTTGTGCAAGGTTCATTAAGACAGAACCGCTTAGTGTGAAGTTACTGCTCACAGCCCCATTGTTACAGCGGAAATCAGATTCAGAATACTGACTTCCGTTTTTACGGATACCCAAGTCAAAGTTATGGTTTGCTTGAGCAAGAATGAAGAAGCTAAAGTAATACAAACCAGTAACAGGGGCTGTGAAAACACCTGTCGAGTTATTGTAGTGACCCCCAACATTCACATCGTTTCTATTCCCGATCCAGATACCGTTGCTTGCAGAAAATGAACCGTTGTTTTTCGCTACATGAACCATCGGCTGATACGGCATGGTCACACGCCCTGAACCGTCAACCTTCAATCGTGTTGTTGAGGCTGTACGCATTTCAATGTCAGACGCAGTGTCGTTTGTCACATACAGCGTACCAGTCGTATTGTTGATCTGAGCGTATGATCCGCCATTTAGTGTCAGGTTTGCTTCTGCACCAGTCGAGCTAACGCGCATCTGAGTATTGCTACCACCTTCAACGTGCAGTGTTGCTGATGGAGTGCCTGTGCCGACACCAGTTCGCCCTGTGCTAGTGACAGAAACATTGTTTGACGCAGAATCAGGATGCTTGATGTTTTCTAAGCTTAATGTACTCATCTGTTACCCCACCAAGAATCCTGACCAAAACGTATGGCCTTTATAAAGCTGATAATTGCCATTTCTAGTAAATGCTTGAACGTAATCGTTAGTATTTAACTGCATAACAAGTGTTGTTACGCAAGAATCATTACTAGATGAGAATCCAACAGGAGCATCAACAATGTTTGAGTTACTGCCATTGACCTTTAAGGCTCCACTAAAGTTACCCACAGTTGAACACTTGACGGTCAAGTTAAAAAAGTACGTTCCACTGACTGGAACCGTAAAACGGTGATTGCCTCCAGAAGTGTCAAAATTATTACCGTTGTCGAACGCAATACCAGATGAATCGTTATCAAACTCAATCAAAGAACCGTCCGTCAAACTAATGGTATTAGTCGCCCCAAACCCAACAAGAAAGCTAGGCTGATACGGCATCGTGACACGGCCTGATGCGTCAATACGCATACGCTCAGTCAAAGTCGATCCTGTATGTACCGTTACACCAGAAACACCAAAGCCATCGTTTGATTGTGAGACTATTTGTAAATCTCTTTGAGATGACTTCGGTTGCATACCCATCTTAAATTGCGAGCCATCGCTAAACGGCATCCCAATAAAATTATTATCTGACCAAGCAACATTAACATCACCGCTAAAAGTTTGGTCACCAGTAGTCTTCGCAACCGTACTCAGATCAAGCGTACTGTTATCCGCAGCTGCCGGAGCCGCTACGTCTATGTAGCCAGATGTGTCACCATAAATTCGTATCTTGCTCATTACACAATCGTCCAGTTAGATCCGCTAGGAATAGTGACAGTCACGCCGGTCGCCAGGGAAACAGGACCAGCACTCAAAGCGTTCTTGCTCGAGCTGATCGTGTAGCTCGATGTCAAAGTCTGATCGTTTTCCCAAAACATCCCGGCAGAAGCTCCGGTCTGCGCCCAGGAAGCGTTCGTTCCATCAGTCGCCAAGAAGTATCCAGCATTGCCTGTCTGCGTCGGCAGCGCATCGACACCTGATAGATTTGATCCGTCACCGTAAAATGCTGTCGCCGTGACATCACCATTGACAGTAATGTCTGCGTTAAACGTACCGCCGTTCTGAGCTGAAACCATATCGGCCAGCTGGAACGTGCCAAACGATTGGATATAAACGGTATCGCCTGCAGCTGCGCCTGTCGCCAGGACAACCTGGGATCCATTCGTCGCCGTGTAGTCAGTTGCAGCAAGCAAAACGCCGTTTAAGTACACATCGACAGCGCCAGCATCATAAGTCGCGTTGAACGACGTCTGGCCAGCTGTCGCCGTGTATTCGACGCTGTTCGCAACACCAGAAACAGAAGACCCTGCATTAACAAAGCCGTTTCCGTCATACACCTTCATCGTGCTGTTTGCAGTGTCGAACCACAAATCACCAGTCGTTGGAGATGCTGGGGCCGTCGCGCCAATAAAATATGTATCAGCAAAGTTATTAACGTCTGCCAGGTTTGTTGCGACCTGGTTGACGTTTGCGATCGACTGGCCCACGAGGTCCACATTGCCGATCGATTGAGCAACAGTGTCGATCTCTGAAGAGACTTCGTTCAGATCGTTCGCAACATCGACAACAGATTGGATGTCTGCAGCAACAGTCTGAAGATTGTTTGATGTGATCTCGGCAGCGACTGTCTGGACGTCGGCTATGTTCGATCCCACGTTTGTGACGTTAGTGTTGTTCCCGGCAACAATATTGACGTTTCCGATCGACAGAGCCACGGTTCCAATGGTGTTCGAGCCAGCAAGATCCGTCGCTAAAGTGTTGATATTCGTAGAGTTGTTGTTGACGCTTGTGACAGCTGTGTCGATCGCTGCAACCGCAGAGACGTCTGTCCGAATATTGTAAACACCTGTGACCTGGGTCGAGATGCCGTTGACGCCTGTAACCGCAGCCTGGATCCCCGCAACAGTGGTGACGTCGGTCCGTATGCCATTGACGTTGACGATCTCTGTCTGGATCGTCGCCAGGTTCGTGACCTGGGTGTCGACAGCAGCAACCTTGTTGACGTTTGCGATGCTGCCTGCGACTGTGCCGATCGTGTCCGAACCTGATAAGTCAGCTCCGACTGTATTCACATTCGCAATATCAGTCGCGACAGTCGCCAGGTTATTTGTCGGGGTGATTTCGCCAGCAACAGTCGTTACATCGCCAATATTGGTGCTGACTGTCACAACATCGGTCGATGTCGCCCAGTATTTCGCTGAATACTCTGTGGTGTTACCAACAGTACCAGATGTCTTGATCGCCCAGTCTTTCGCCGATCCGTCGCCCGCATCAACGCCTGTTCCGCCAATCGCATAGGCTTTTGACGAATAATCTGTCGCCTCAACCTGGCCAGTGGTCTTCGATGCCCAGTCTTCTGCTTCATCAGCAAAGCCGGATGCGTTGGACTCTGCTGCTTCTGCAGCTTCTTTAGCCGCCTGTGCTACGACAGACGCACCCCAGACGATGACGTTCTCGTTACCCGCAACTGAGGGAACCGAAGGGGCAGTGACAAAAGTAACCTGATTGCCATTTATCGAGTAGTCATCGCCTGGGTTACGCAAAGCCCCGTTGACGAACACAAGAACGGAGGTATCAGCTGCGTAAGTGTACTGAAGGGAGAAGACAGTTTGCGCGCCGTCCCCCTCGAACTTGTCTACCGCAGATGCCGTGGTCGCAATCGCGGCGTTCGCCAACAGGATCCATTTGTCTGCATCTAAATCAGTGCCGAAAGCAGCAGACGAAGTATGCACTTCAGTCGCGAGATAGGTCGCGCCATTAAAATCAACCAGGTCATTGACGGCATAATCCCTTGCCGTCACCCAATCCCCGCGAGGATTGAAGCTGTCAGCATTAACAAGCGCCAAAGCCCCCGCGTCAAAAGCATCCTTGTGGACCGCCTGGTTACCCAGCTTTCCATCATCTCGCTGGATTAACCCGATATTCTCATTCAGATCATCAAGCGTCAGCTTGACGGCATTAAGTTCGCCGTCAACTTCGCTCCCTGGGAGCGGATCGCTTGGGTTCGTGGTCTGATAGTCATTGAAATTGTATTGGCGCGTATAGTCGCGGGGTTGGGCCATTACGCTCTCCTAGTCCCGTTCGAGGTCGTTTTACGACGCTGCTGGTAACTTTCGCCGCTTCCGGCGAGCTTCATGGCTCGAGCGAGCGTATTCCGCCTCGCTTGATTTCGAGCGCTCAAATTCTCCTGGCGCTTCTTCAGCTCGGCCAGGCGTTCTTCATTTGCTTGCTTGGCCTTGTTCCGCATCAGGCATACCCCATTGACTTAGCTAAACCGGACTTCTTCTTGGCTTTGTTCTTCTTGCTGTTCGGGAAACCCGCCTGCATATTCGCGTAGGCGCTATCCGAAACCGTGGATTTACTCTTGGAGCGGCTCGTGCCAGCACGTTTCCGCTTATTGATGTTTTCGTAGAGGCTCATTTCAGGTTACATCTCCACCGCTTCAGGGCTGCACCCTTCCTGGTTAGTTCACCATTCTCATCGCGTACCGGTCCTTTCATACCGCTCATCCGCGCGCAGAATGACTTTTTCCGTTTAGCCTGCTTGCCGGTTGGGTTCTTTTCGGTGACTGGAGCCTTCAAGTTTGACCCAGTGGCCCGGTTGTACTTCGCTCGTCCTTTTGCCGTTAATCCGGCCCCTTTTGACTTCGGAAGTTTCTCACCACGGCCTACCGATAAAGAAACGCTGCTCGACATAGAAAAGCCCTCACGTTGATCCGATTATAGGTGTGTCGGTCCTGTCCATCAACAAAGTTAGGGCGAGATTCGGTTTTGTAGAAAATTTGTATCGACGACGGTAACAGGTAAGCCTGGAGGCCGCGCACCGGGCCAGGGGGTGGGTCGGCTGGGTCGCGCGCGGTCATTTTCTTTTTTTGCGCTCGAAATCGGCCAGGATCGGCTGCTCCCTGGTCAAATAGTCCCAGCGGAACCATTAAAGCGCCTGGTCTGCCTGCATTTCCTGCGATCTTTGCGCTGTTCCTGGTGTTACATCCTTCGCCAGGGAGCTGCGCTCCTCTTCCCAGCGATCGATCACCCTGGCTAATTCGTCCGGCGTCATCTCTGCCAGGGACCGGCTGCTCCCCAGGTCTTCACGATCCTTGCCCAGGTCACCGGCTAGCTCGAGCGCTGTCCTGGCTGCTGAAACCCTGGCGGCGCTTGGCGCGTCCTGGTCTGCCATGACGTCTTTCAGCGTGTGTACTGCCAGGCTCGCGAGTTCACCCTGGTAGATCGTTTGTCTAGCTAGCCGGATAGCGGCGGAGACGACCGGGCTACGAGTCAACGTGTAGGCCGATTGTTTGGGATGAGAATACCCAGCCAGGCGAGCAGCCTCTGTGGGGTTTTTCTGTTCCTTGACCAGGTAATCCACGAAAGCCTGTTGCTGATCCGACATTGATCGAGTTCTAACTGCTGTCATTGCGTCCAATCCTTATGATTTTGCCCTGGTCAATGGTAGGCGAAATAAAGGCTTGCGGTAATACGGACAAACTGGCAGGATCAGAGTCCTGTCGATCGACAGCGATCGCAGGTGTCTACAAGAAAAGGAGCAGACAAAATGATTACACCAGAAGAGAGAGTAAAAGCGGTCCGGGCCTATGCCGAAGAGAACTACTGCGGCGGGATGTGCTGGGATTATGTGGTCGAGTGCTTTAGCGACCAGGAGATTGAACTGGAAACCAGGGGCGCTCGAACAGCAAAGGGAGCGATCAAGAAAATGTGGGTTAATTCGATTTCGTTCATTTTCGAGCGCCGCCAGGAAGCGCTCGCCGGTTGTGAGGAGAGCAGCGTCAATGGTTGATCTAACGGAAACGGCCACGATCTTGGCCCAAAGCATCACGGTCCAGGAGAAGATCCTGGGCGTGACCACCAAAGAGATGGCCCAAGAGATCGTCAGCGATCACCAGGGCGACCGACAAGAATACGCGGCAAAGCAGCTCCAGATCGTCCTGGGACTGCTAGCGAGCGCAGCTGTCGATCCTAAGACCAGGTTTAGTAAAGAGCAGCTCAACGTGTTGGAAGAGGTCCGCCAAAGGATCAACCGATCCTGGAGCTGTCTCGAGAGCCTCGACGTATTGCAGGCCGTAAAATTTGAGCAGGGTTTTTGGGATCTAACGAAAGGGGCGATCTATGACAAACCAAATAAATAGCGAGCCAACTCCCTGGGGAGATCAGACCTTGATCCCTGGAACTGAGCAGATCACCTGGGCGGAATCCGTCCAGCTGGTCGGCGAAGTCATCGAAAGCTACGCCCAGGCGTTGAAAGACGAACACAAAGAGATCGAGGGTCAGCGGCTGCTCATTGCCTGGCAAACGATCCAGAGGGGCGTGTGATGCACGATAACGATGAGAGCAGCTTGCGAGAGTGTCTGAGATACTTCGTTAAGCGTCCCTGGCGGTTCCTGGCTGAATTGGTCGGACTGCTCGCGTTTTTTGGGCTTGGCTATGTCCTGCTGCTTGCAGGCATGGCCTTTGGACTGACATAGGAGAGACACAATGGCGCGTTTTTATGTGATCCGCGACAAACATGACCAGGAGATCGACAGATTCCCGATGGGAGATCAAAAGAAAGCCCTGGAAGAGCTGCAAGCCTGGCGAATTGATGAGCCTGGCCAAGGCTATGAGTTAAGTGAAGAAGAAATAACGGCGGACGATGATCCGCGAGGAGTTTAAAAATGACTGCAATCGCACAAACACACAGCGCGATGATTCGCGAAATGCTGAAGCTGCAAGCGAAAAGCACAGAAAACGCGCGCGGCTTCGAGTGCGCTCAAGCCAACCTGGTCGAGATACTCGACCTGCATCGCAAATATCTTTCAGCTGTCCGCAACGATCGTGACGTTGAAGAGATTGAAGAGCGAGCGCGCGAGATGGCTGCCGGGATCAGTATCCGATCGCACTGGGTCAGCCCTGGCAAAGACCTGTCCCCTGCTGAGTTTCTGATCGAGCTGTCTGGAGGAGGTCCGGCTGCTCGACTCTGTGGCGACCTGGATCACCATTGTCAGCCGGACGAAAGCACCTGTCATATCGAATGGAATGATTGGGGCATCCCCTGGCAGGAGTTCCCGGTCATGAATCCGATCGAGAGAGCTGCTCTCTGTTGGTTCGCGAGTCTTCACTGGTTTGGAGAGTGCTGATGGTCGAGACAAATCCAGATTTCTGGGACTGCGAATGTCCCAGGGATTACATACACCAGAAAACCGATCCCAATGCTGTCTGCGAGCATTGCGGAGCGCGTGAAGAAGAGCAGCCGGACAGTCGTCCAGACGAAATCCGGCGCTCTAACCTGGCTCACTTACTCGACGAGTGAGCCTAACGCGATAAACGGCCCGCCTCGAGCGGGCTTTTTTATGCCTGCTGCTTACGAGGTCGTCCAGGCTTACGCTTGACGCTCCCGCCAATGGCCTCGAAGCCGATCGAGCTGTACCCAGCGACGTCGACCCAACTGTCCAGGCTTTCGGGATTCTCTGCAATCCGTCCCAGCTTCAAGATGATCCCGAACACTGCGACATCGTGCGGCCCGATCTCGGTCCCCTTCCGCTCGCCCAGGTAAGCCGACAGCATCGCTGCTGTCCTGGTCATATTCTCAGTGGGGTCACCATATTCCTGGTGGCGATCGTGACCGACGAGCTGCCGAGCTTGATCCAGCATCGCGACCCTGGGCGGTTGTGGAGCCTTTGGAGTTGAATCCAATCTGGTTGAATCCAATCCATCAGAACGGGATTTCGTCGTCAATGAATTGAGCAGTCGTTTTGCCCTTTCCGTCGTTTGGCTTGGCTTTTTCGCCGATCTTTTTCGGCTGCTTGATTGTGGCGTCTGTTGTGCCTTTGCTTTTGATTCTCGTGATTTCGCTTCCATAAAACGTATCCTTTATCTTGTTTATCCCCTCGCTCCTGGATTCCCAGAAGCCAATGATCCGACTCAGCTCGTCTACCGTGTAGACTCGCTGAACGGCTTCCCGGTCCACCTTTTCAAAGTGGGCCGAATCCTCGATGATCGCGTAAGGCAGTTGGCTCTCCGCATCAGCAGGAGGCTGCACATACAGAACTCGAGGATCGCTGGGCGTATGCCCATTCTTTTCGGCGTATCGTTCCAAAGCCTTCCAACCACTGACCAGGTTATCGGCTTTCTGGACCAGGAACTTATGATCGTCCCCTTCACACGCCATATTGAAATTCTGTCTTGCTTGTTCAAACGCAACGGCTAGAGCTGGTGAAGCCAATCGCTCCAACCGACCAATGCCCCATCGTTGCTCCAGTGTCCTGGCTAACTCATCAACCGAATTGATCGCTGCTCGAACCACATCATCACGCTCCTTCTGCCAAGCGTCGATCTGATTACCGTTGAATCCAATCTTCGTACCAGCCTTGCTGTACTGACCCATACTCATCGCTGTTCCCTTCCCTCATATCCATACCCACTTGTTGCCGCCATACATACCTCGCCAATGCCTACTATCCGCGTTGGCGGAAGTAGTGCATAAGGGGTATGGGGTACTACTTCCGCCTCACTTCCGCCTACTTCCGCCAAAATCGCCCGAGAACTACTCGAACTTCAAAACTACTTCCGCCGTTTTCACTGGTTCACCCCGCTTACTTCCGCCAAAACCAGGTAGTGACCCTCGTTACTTCCGCTGGCGGAAGTAGGCGGAAGTAACTTTTGCGCTGTCATTTATTGTCCTTTGCAGCTGCGTGATTGCTGAACACGTTATTCGGATCGATCTGCTTCTCGACCAACCTATGCAGAGCTTCGACAAATGCGTCGTAAGTCTTCATCCTAAACTCTGTAGCTGCATCTCCAGGCACGAACAGATCCTCGAACTCGTCTGCTCGCATCTCGATTGTCATCGTCACTTTAATCATCGTCATCCTCCTCGACCCAATCCTCGTCGATCTGTTGCGCGTCTGCTCGAACAACGAAGCCAGGCGTCGTGTCACCTTCCCAGCTGCCAAGCATATTCACCTCGAAATACTCCTGGGCGTCCTCGTCGCTCATGCCTCTCTGTTGCAGGATCTCGAGAACCTGGTCCCGGTCATAAACGATATAAGGCTCGTCGCCGTACCGAAGCACGACGCCCACGATCGCCTCATCAAACTCAGCTTCCGCTAACTTCTTCATCTTTCGCGTAGTCCATGTTGTAGCCAAGCTGCTCGCAGATCGAGATCACGCCTGGATCAAGAGAGAACACTCCGTCGTAGTCCGTCAGCGTCTTCTCCTCGAACCAAAGGCCGCCCCCAGCCTCATCGCCAAACTGATGATGTTCAAACATTGTTGGAACACCAGACTCATTAACGAACACCGACCACTCGCCTTCTTCGGCCCAGCGCAGCGACGATGATTCCTTCCACATCAAAGCCATCACGCCCACCTCCTGCTGATAAAGTCGAAGCCGAGCTTCGTGTTCCAGGCCGTCGTCTCTTCGGCTAGCCTGGACGTTGGGTTGATCGCAGTCTTCTTCCGCTGCCTGGGCAGCTCGTACTTGTATCGATTGTCCTTGATCCAGCTGTGGACCGTGTTCTTTGACAGACCAACAACAGGAGCAATCTCCGCTGCTGAAAAGTCCTCTTTGTACATTCCAATGATTGTCTCTGCCTTTTCAGGCGTTACGATAAGTCTAGTCATTTCTGCTTCCCCAGCTATGCGGTTCATCGGGTGTTCGGATTACCTTCACCCCTTTTGATTTCTTCTTTGCGTCGTGGATCGCGTTCTCGATGAACTTCTGATCGGTCCACGCCTGGATGTAGCCTCGAGCTGATCTCTTCGGCATCCCATACTCGCTAATCATCCATGCTTGCAGCGACCGCGTTGTATTCGTCGCGATCGAAAACGGCTCATCCGTGTGCCATCTCTTGTTGATCTCATGGAAGATCGCGTGAGTTTGCGATCGGTCCAGCTTTGCACTGGCCTCGAGGATTCCATCCACTTCCATCGTGCGATCAACTAACAGGCCGCTCTCGTCTCGAATAAACGCCCTGGGACTATTGTCCGCAGCGTCGTTGACCTTGACGATCCCGCCCATCACGCAGTTACCGACGCCAGCTTCAAAGTCCATCCGCTGCGCGACAACAACCTCATCGTTCTCCGGCATCTGCCAGAGTCCATACACCCAACGCGCACCATCAACCAATGCAGTCGTGCCTCGGATCGCTTCCCTGGCCTGCATTGACTTCTTGATGCTGAACGTCCCCTCCTTCCTCATGTGGTGAGCGATCAGGACATTCGCCCCGGTCGCTACACACAATTCAGACATCAAGGTCCACCAGAACTGAGCAGCTGCCGGATCAGTGTTGATATCGGCATGAGCAAACGCCTGGAGCGGGTCGACAATAATCAATGCCATCTCGCCGATATCCATCAGCTGCTGCCTGATATCCGCAAACGCCGGAGTCACGCTGTACTGGCCCATCACGTTCTGAATAAAAGCAATCGGTCCACCAGCATCAGGCATTGGGACCACAAACAGGTTCCCCATCGCTCGATCGCGTAGGTTTGGACCGCTAATGTTCGAGATCCTTCGGTGCATCGAGCTTGCGCTATCTTCAGCTCCCAGGAACACAACCTTCCCGTTGTGAACGACAGGTCCGCCCAGGGCTGTCTCTCTGTGCATCCCCTGGTCACCCCCGGCAACCTTCATCGCCAGATCGAGTAAGATAAACGACTTACCCAGGCCGCCGATCGCTGCAATCAGTCCAGGGACACGCCTCGGTAGGATGTTCTCGATCAACCACTCCTGCTCGGGCGCTTCTCCGCTGTAGCGGTCCATCCCCCAATCAGAAATGCGGAACCGACGCTGCTCGGGTGACTGAACAGCGTCGGCCCCTACCTCCGGTAACTGAACCACATCTGATTCCATTCCCTTAGGTTCTTCTGAGCCAGGCTCGATGCCATGCAAAATCCGTAGCTCGTTGTTCTTTGCGCGCTTCAGCTGATAGTTCGCTTTGTATTTGAATAAATCGATGCCGCGTCCATCAGTCGCCAGATCGCTGCCCCTGGCCCTCGCCTTATTCTGAAACGTCGGCCAGGCATCCTCGACCAGCTCATCAACGCTCGGCAACACACCTTTCTGCGCCCACCAGGTTCTGATCGTGCCAAGCAGCAGCTGCACCATGTATCCCTCGCGACCATCAACCAGGTCACCCCAACGATCCTTCGTTAGACTTTGGATCGTTGAGCTGCCGTCGATACGATGCGAGTCAATTCTTGTGAGGTTCTCGAGCCACACCGGGCTTTCTTCGATGTCCTGGTGCATCGGATGCACGACGTACTCGTTGCCCGATTTGTGATTGCTCGGAGCAACGACGACAAAACCGCCTTCTCCTCGCGTATCAACTCCATCGCCCAGGGTGTTCTTGCCCGTGATGATCTCCACATTGTCCGGCGCTCGGTAAAAGTAGTGCCGACCACCGCTTCCAGTGATCTGCTCGAGCGTGACAGGTAAGTCATCGTTAGCCATCTGCAGATCGTCGAGCGTATCGGGGCCAGGCTTGCCTTCCCCAATGTCGACGTCCACAACAAATACATTGCCAGAGATCTTGCCCGTGACGACGCCAAGGTTGTAATCCTTGAAGCGGCCATCGAACCACATCTCTAGCGTATGCTCGTCTGCTTTCTTCTCCTGGTATGCCTTCCAACGACTTGGCGCTGGATGTTTTCCAGGGCTAGGGCAGTCTTTTCCCATCCTGCAGCTGCAGCTGCCATCTTTTTTCACATAGTGGACAGGAACAACGCTGAAGCCCATGCCGGACCAGAATTTCGCCCACTCTGTTTTTGTCTTTTCTGCTTCCATTGTGTCACCCGAAAAAAAGGGGCGGACCAACCCGGTCCACCCCGTCAAATGCCTAGATCTCGTCGAAATTGATATCTCCACTCGACCCAGACTCCGCTTCAGCTACAGGAGCAGACGTAGCAGCTGACTTGCTTGAGGTGTCGATTGTCGTGCCAGGTACACCGACGTTTAAATCGTCTGGGCGCTCCTTCCAACCGACCACTTCAAATGTAGGGATCCGCGTGTTACCGCGACCCATCTTCACCTTGTTCGATCCCGTCAACTTAATGACAGGAACCTGGCCACTGCCGAACTTCTCTTCACAAGCGTCATACAACTGCTTGATAAAGACCTTCGCTCCTTCCTGGCTCGAGCAAAACTCGCGCACTGGTTCGTCGCCAAACAACTTGGTGCTGTAGAAATCTACTGATGCCCCCTCCTTGTGAGCGTCACTTGGTTTCGCGCATTTCGTATAATCGTTATCAGGCCATTGGACCCAATCGCGTCCTCCTTGCAGCTTCAACCACCCCTGGCGGACCCGCTCGATGTCAATCATCACTGGGTTCGTTGCCAGGTCTACTGTCTCCAGCTCGCCTTCTTCACTCGAGCGCAGCCACTCATTGTCCTCAACTGAGAAACGGATGAACGGGCTTCCGCCACTACCACTACTTGCAAAATTTAACGGCATAACAGTCTCCTTGGGTTACCGTACTTTAGCGCCTCGTTTTCTTCGGTGCGGGGCGAACACCGTGCCGAGGAGTTCGGCATTAAAACGCTCTTTCAACCATTTGTGAGCGCCGTTTCTAAACCAGTCTGAGTCAACACCAGCGTTGAGACAGACCAGATCCAGATCGTCTTCACTTGTCAGAAGCCAAACGATTGCATCCTTCGCCTGGTTCCGTTTCGTGATGTTTGTGTTATCAAGAAAATTTGCGTCCTTGATTGCCTGCTGCAGCACCGCGAACCACAGCAGCTGATATTCGTTGAGTCCGTACTCTTCTTCTTCGGACTCGAACAGCGACTCCCTACTGGTAATACTGCGACGCGATATCTTGAGCATCATTCCAGTAGAAGCTGTCCGGGTTGTGTGGCAGCGCCTGGATAATGTCATGCGGGTTGTCAGACAGACGCAGCAAATGCTCCATCTGAACGACCGTTCGCTTGAAATCCCTGATGAATGGCTCTGCATCTTCAAGTTCGAGCCAGACGAAAGGATCTTTCTTCCTGGTCAAACAATATAAAAACTTTACTTGCGGCTCCTTTCCCGTCATTGCCTTAACTGCGCGCTGGTAAACAGACGCCTGAATTCCATGGGACAGCGACCATCTACTTGGGCTTTTCGATGTTGTCTTGAGATCAACGATCAGGCCGTTGCCGTCGTTCGCTTCGGGATACCAAAAATCCAGGTATCCAATCAGATCGATCGCTCCCTCATCCCCTGGACGGAAACGAACAGGGATGCCGACGCTATGCTGACGCTCTCCCTTTGGCGGATCTTCTGGTCTGCCCAGCGGTCTAAGCTGCTCGAGCGCGTTCATGACCATTTGCGTGACGATCGGAGTGCGCTTCTCCAATTCTTCTGGCCCGTTCTTCAAAAACTTGCCGCGCTTCTTCAGCTCCTGGATCGCCAGATCAACACACTCTTCGTCGACCAGGCCATCAAAGATGCCGTACTCGACTCCAGCCTCAACCGCAAAGCCCTGGATGGCAGCCCAACCCGCCTCGAATCGAGATCCTCCCAGGTATTGAACGGCCCACGCATCCGGGGCTTCACGGAACTTGTTAATGTTGCTGACAGATATTCTGGATAATCCATGTATCTGAAAGCCATTTTGTACTGCCTTTTTTGTCGATTTGTCTGTCATATCAATCAACACCTACCCCATTAGAAACGCCGTAATAGGCGATCAAAGCAGCGTCTGCCCGACCGTCGTCTTTCTTACGGCTGAATGATTGCGCGTAGGCTGGAAGCAGCTCACACGCTCGTTGACGGTTGCCATCTTTGCCTGGCGGTACTTTTAATGCTTTTTGCCAGGTCTGAGGAGCAACCTCGTGTATCGGCATCTCGAGTCCAGCTGCTACGCCGAGCAGGATTCCAAACCCTTTGCCAAAATTAAACATTGATGAAACGCCTTGACCAGGCATTGCACCAACACGTTCGATCACGATCGGTCCATGCTCCTGGGCCAGGATTCCCCGAACCAGCTGCGGGGATATCGTTTTCTTTCCCCGGACCTCCATGATCGGCATATCGTGGATATCTAGTACGCAGCTCTCAATATCGAACGCGACTAAGGCTCCGTTGATTCCAGGATCTATCCCCCAGATAACCATTTTTTCACCTCTTTGGGATCAATCCCGAACACGCGCTCAACAGTTTTCCGAGCAGCTGAATACTTGTACAGCAGCTGGGCCGCAAGCTCACGAATATCGTCAGGCACTTTGTTACTGTTGGCGATCTGATCGACCATGTGCATGAGATGCATCTTTTCGACGCTCCAGTCTTCAGCGTTGAGCAGCTCAGTATTTAGGTGGTCAAGATCTGCAACCCAATCAGAAAGTGTGAAGTCCAACTTAACCAGGTTGTTAATGTCACTCATGCCGCATCATCCATAATTATGTAGTCATAAAGATCGAAGCGCTGCCCTCGTTTTCTCGCGATGACAGCAAGATTTAACAGGTGTGGTGCTGGGATACGCCCAGCTCGACGCCATTTATCAACTGCGTCCCTAGTGAGAGGTACGCCATATTCTGTCAATAAACGCGCAGTCTTTGTCATCCCGCCAAAATCCGATACTACCTTCTTAGCATCGATTCTTAGATTCATTTGTGTTGACCTCCGTCGATCGCTACTTGTGATACTCCCAACATTGCCACAGACAAACCTTCTGCTCAAGTATAAAAATGATAGCTGCCATTTTCTCTGTAGACATTTAGGTAGTATGCTGGCAGTGTCTGTTCAAGTGGTCTCAACAACAGACATGGAGAAAAAAGTGGCTTCCCACATAACAACGCGCAGTAGCCCTGGTGAACAGGTTGATCTGTCGCAGCGTGTTTTAACAAAGCAAGAGTTTGGCAAACGTCTATTTGCCCTGATGCTGGAGAAGGGAATGAATCAATCGGACCTTGCTCGAGCAAGCGGACTGGGACGAGACAGCATCTCGACATACATTCGAGGAAGATCTGTGCCAACTCCACAAAACTTAGAGCGTCTTGCAGCCGCCGTCGGCGTGTCATCTGCAGACCTATATCCGAACTACGACGCTAATGCAGCTGCGATCGAGGAACCAGTGTTCCAGGTAAAGCAGATCAACGATGGTTCGGGAATGATGTGGTTACATATCAATATGAAAATCGACGCTAAGAAAGCTGTCGAGATAATGCAGATCCTTAACGCTTAATGAAACTTCTGAGTCAAACAGAGGTCGCAGACTTGCTTGGTGTGTCGATTGATACAGTCAAACGGCTACGCAAGTCTAAGAAAATTCAGAGTGTGTATGTTGGCCGGTCGGTCCGCATACCCAACGATTCGTTACTTCTTTATATAGAGGAGCAGAAATGGCAAAGAGAAAACCGCCACGCCTGGTCACAGATCGGAAAGGCAACTACTACGTTTACTACTCAGCCGATGGCAGAAGCCAGAGAAAGAGCTTGCGGACGCATGATCTATCAACAGCAGAAGCTCGTTTCGCAGGGTGGCTTGAGCAATACAACAAGGAAATGATGGTCGATCCTGATCCTCTGATTGAGGATTGCCTGGATTACTGGATGGATCAGTGGATCTCTGGCCGAATGTTGTCAGAGAACCGCTACCCGTCTGTCGTAAATAACTTGAAGACGTACTTCGGCAAGAAGCGTGTCAGCGAAGTCACCAGAGAACACTCGCTCGAGTACGCCAGGATGCGTCGCAAAGCGCAGATCGGTCGTAGCCAGGCAGCTGAAGGCACAATCAGACATGAGCTGCAGAAGCTAAGAGCCTGTATGCGATTCATGTGTGAGGCGATCGAACCCAGGGAGAAGCGTATTAGCCGTGACCTAATTCCGTTTATCGAATTACCCAGCCCATCTCCGCCAAGAAACAGAGTTTTAACAACTGATGAGATATACAGGTTGCGCGAGTTTCTGGGAGATCTGGTATGGAATGGCCAGGGTCGCGAGAAAACTGACCGGCTAAGTAAGATCAGTCGGTTTGTGTTTATCGCAATGGAAACTGCCCAGCGTAAGTCTGCGATCCTGCAGCTGCGCTGGGACCAGATAGACCTAGATAAAAACCTGATTCACTTCTTGCCTGCTGGGAAGCTGCAAACAACAAAGCGACGCCCGGCATTACCGATCAGCTCCAGGTTGCGTCCGATCCTCGAGCGCAGCCGAAAGGAATCTGTGAGTGAATGGGTCTGCGATAATCCCAGGGATGTTCACGAACAGATCAAACGTGTTGGCCAGGAGCTGGACATTGATGGCCTATCGGCTCACGTTTTTCGCCACACCTGGGCAACTCGAGCCGTAGAGTCTGGTGTCCCGCTCGAGAAGGTCGCTGCTTTCTTAGGCGACTCGATCGATACGGTTCGCGAGAACTACATTCATCTGTCGCCAGACTATTTGCGTGATGTCGTTGACCTGGATTAACGACGCATTTGCGCTGTTTAGCGCATTTTGCGGTGTTGATTGCACCCTACAGCACCCTACAAACAGGGTCCAAACCCGCAGAACGTATGTCGATCAACACTTTCTACAGGTAAGATTTTGGTGCGGCCGATACTAATCGGACCGCCCAAAACCTGTTTCTTTACAAGTCGATAGCAAAATCAACACGCTTTTTTTGCGCTGTTATTTGCCCAGGGACTTGTCTTTCTTCTTCCGTCCGCCGACGCCTGGGTAGTATTCGACGCCGTAGATCTCTTTAATGATGTTCCTGGCGATTGCGTGTTTAACAGCTGGGCTAGTTAGGGTTGCCGATCCGACACCAAGACCTGTTCCAACAAGCGGTCCAACGCCAGGCATCGAAGCGCCATGCACGATCAGAGGCGTAACGAATAGGTCGTATGCTCCGATCAACGCCTGGTATTCAGCCGATACTGTGTTTGGACTGTTATTGGTGAACGCGGTCAAGATCCGCTGAGCTGCCTTCATGTAGTACGACAGTGATGCACCAACAGCGACGTTCGAGATATCGCCCTGGTACTTCAGTGATCGGATCATCTGTACAAATGGATCAGCACCGCCGTAGAAACCAGACCGGCTGAAGCCCAGCTCGAGCAGATACGGAATCAGGTTGTCGTCTTCGCGCTCGCGCTCCAGCTTATCTGGATTGAAGATCGCTTCACGCAATGTCGATACAAACAAGTGACCGCCATACAGCAACATAAATGCTGGGAGCATCTGTAGAGACGCAAGCGAAGTAGCAGAAACAAAGCCCCGCTGCTGGTACTCACGCTGAATCATGTTCGAGCTGCGGAACAACACATTACGAGTAAATGCTCGCATAAATGACTGGATGCCATAAACCAGGCGTCCAAGTGGATGCTCTGCGTACATTGGGCGGTCCACAGTCTTCGGATCCTGGATCGACTGATCGGTGAATCGGCCAACTGCGATCGAGAGCAGCCGACCCATATCTGACAGATCGCCGTTCTTCTCGATCATTTCATCAATGTTCGGCATACCAAACTGACCATCGCGGTTTGTTGCCAGCCACTGAGTGAACTGATCGATGTCCTGGCGGGTGATACCGAAGTCACCAAAGATTTCAGCAATACGCTGTTTGCCCTGGGCAGATGTCTCCGCATCCTGGTATTCAGCTGCGATCTCTGCAAAGAACTGTAGCCCTGTTCTCATTGACGAACGACGTTGTGCGTTTGTCAGACCTTGCAGCTTCGTGCGAACGAAGAAGCGACTGAGGCGAGCATTGAGCTTCGGATCTTCGGCAAGCGTTCCGCCCAGGCGGTTGGCAACCATCTCCCCAACAGCAGGATCATCGATCACGCCCATGATATTTGCCATCTGACGGAAGAACAGTGTGCGCTCTCGAGCGTTGCTGCTGACCATACCAAGCGCTTCGTCGAACACCTGGAAGAATGTCTTCGCGCCAGCCAATGCGCTGTTTGCCTGGATGCCAGCTGTTAAGGGTTCGGCGATCGACGACAGTACCGCTCGAGGAAGCAATGACATTGTTCCGTAGACATGGATGTAGTCGAGCAGCTTCTTGCCAACCAGGTCTTTCGTGACCTGTTCTGTACCTGTCACCTTGCGAACAACCATTCGCATCGTATTCAGATCCTGGGCGTCGATGCCAGCTTCTGTTCCTTCGACTTCGAGCAAGTAATCCAGGAAGTCACGACGCGAGTTAGGATTGTTTTTGTCTCGCAGCTTGTTTCCTTTCGGCACAAGCGAGCTGCCAAAACGCTTTTCGTACTCGACTTTACGAACAACAGCTGGAATGTACTGGTTTAGAGCTTCAACTGGGTCCAGGTAGAAATCGACCATGTACTGATCGGCCTGCGCTGGCAGCTTCCGCTTCTTAGCAAAACTTCCCTGGACAGCGTGAGCGTCTGGGTCCATACCCTGCTGTTGCTGAATCCTGGTAAACCAATCATCAGACGCCAGCTCTGAGTACGGATCTTTCATCTGCTCGTAGTATTCGCCATGCAGATCATCCAGCTGCTCTTGTAGTTCAGCGATCTGTGCTTCAACAGCATCAACATCATCTGTCTCTTCAAGTGACGCCTCGAGCTTGCGTAACTGGTAAAGAAGCCCCGAGACTTCTTCGTGGATAGTCATCAGCTCTTCATCGAACATCGACGAAACGCCTTTGCGCTTGGCAAAGTTATTGAGCTGCACGATCTGATCTCGATCGCCGACGTTCTCCAGGCCAAATTCATTGCCGAAAATGACGTTGTAATAAAGAGGATAAGCTCCTCGATTACTGTCTGGGTTCTTACGTCCTGACGGCCCGTACTTAAACTTCTTCTGATCGTCGAGCGCCAGCACCGTATCCATGATACGAGGCATATACGCGCCTTCAGCCAGGTAGTTAATGTCGTATCCGTTCTTACGCATATAATCGTAGATCGGCTGCAGTATCCTGGTCCGCAGCTCACCAGCTGCCTGGAGTGTGTTCGCATCAGCTGTCGCCTGGGTATCAGAGTCAGCAGTCAACACATTGCGAAGATCCTGCAGCTGCGCGTCGCTATACTCATCGATGCCGTATTTATCCAGGATCGACTTGAATCGCGTAGCAAAACGACGAGACTCCAAGCGAACAGCTTCTTCAAACGTGCCGCCCTGGACTGTCACTCTCTTCTTAGTTCCGCCAGGATCAGTCGCTACTCGAGCGATAATCTGTTCGATAACGCTAGTCGCTGCGCCGTTTCTCTTGTAGCGGTCAGCCATGCTGAATAGAACGCCACGCTTGGACCACAGCAACCTATTGAGAACTCCGTCCTCGAACTTGATGTATGTCCGTTGCATCGGCGCTCGATCGCCGAACCGAACGGGGCGATTCTCTTCACGCTTTGCCTGGGCGCGTCCTGCTCTGATTGCTCTACGCTCTGCTTCGATCGCAGATATCTTCATCTCTTGCGTCGTTTCTGGATCGACTTGAGCTGCAAAGTCTACTCGAGCATCAACAATGTCGTAGTTACCAGGAGCAGCTGCACCCTCGCCAAGGATCATGTCCGAACGCAAAGCATCCATTAAGCGGTCCATCGCCAGGAAGATATTGTTTCGATCGCCTTCATTCGGATAGGTCAGCGCCAGGCGAATGTCTGCATCCTGTACCTGGTCGAGCGTCATCTTGTACGCTTCGTCCTGCATCGCAATGAACTCAGTAGATCCGCCAGCGTTCTCAACGATGTTTGCGACGTATGCTTCAAACGCCCTGGCAAACATCTCTGTTGGTCGAGTCCAGTAGTTAGGATCTGATTGAGCAGCTGCCGCGTAGTCTTCTGCGTCTTTACGGTAGTTAGTGCTGTTGATCTGTGACCTGGTGCTACCTTCGATCAGCTTGCGAAGCTGCTCTTCCTGCTGGATGCGGGTCTTTGATTCCTTGCCGTTCTTCTGTTCCCAGACTTTCGACTTAGCAATCTTCTGCTCCAGCTCCATGATCTTCGCTGCAACTTCAGCCTGGTCAAAGAACATCGCGTTAATCAGATCGCCCATTGCCTCGATAACAGACTCAGGTGCGCTGTCTTGCCAAACGCGCTCGCCGCTCTTCATGTTTGTGCGGATACGGCCTGTTACGCCCCGGCTCCATTCAGCGCCATACTTATCCAGGATGTGGTAATCCAGGGCATGACCCCATTCGTGAGCAAAACTGTTGGACCGCTTCGGCATAATCACAACCGGAGCCTGGACTTCGCCGACATCGGATTGTGTTGGAGCTGCATCGCCCCCCATCTTGTTGATATAAGCAGCCAGGTAGCCGCCCCACGCTCTGCCAGGTAACGCCAGGCCAAGAGATCCCTCGAGTCCAATCGCGTTTGGCGGAATGACCAGGGCGTGTGTCATCCACTGAAGATTGCGGTACGCATCGAGCAGCGAGTTGACTGAATCGTAGTTGTTTGTCGGTCCACGCTGAATGTAGCTGAACCCAAACTTGTCCTGGACCAGATCGGACAGAACCTTGAACTGTCGAGCTGGGTCCATGTTGACTGCTTTGTCAGGATCGAGGCCAGCATCACGGTATGCCTGTAGGAATACAGACTGGCGTAGCGTTTCTTTCTCTTTGGTTAGGACGCGCCCTTGCTTCGATCCTCGGGTGCTGCCTTCTGAGTCTTCTCTGATTTCGACGTTTTCCGCGTTGAACTCGGCTGTTCCCCGTAGTTGAGCATCCGTTTCGACACTCGCGTCCATTTCACTTGCGGGTCCGGTGTCGTCATTGATGTCTCCCCTGCTGTTTATTTCCTCAACCGCTTCTTCAATGAGCTGGAATCGATTGTCGATATTCGGACTGGCGAGAAGATTAACGACTTGTATCCTGGAGTAGACGTCAGCTGACTCCTTCGACACATAAGCCTTGAACCCTTGGCCTCCGTAGTTTTCGGCTACATATACACGGACCTTCATAGGAGCTTTTACTTTGCCGCCAGCTGTCCCTAACTGACTTGGATAACGAGTCCGTAACTCTTCAGTAATCGGAATCGTCATATCAAATACCGCATCAAACTTGCCTGGGCGAAGATTGACTCCTTCGCCTTTCAGCATCATGGGTAAGTAGCTTTTAAGTTCTGCCTCTAGGTTTTCTTTAGCGCTCCACGCAGTGTCTGTTGTGACCGGTCCAGTATCTTCGCTGCTTCCCTGGCTGCTTGGCTCTTGTGCTTGTTGGCCGCTCTCTTGAGCGCCCTGCTCAGGGCCGCTTTCGGTGAAGATGCTCCCCTGCCCTTCGTTTGTGCCATCTCGTTTCTCCCTTGCTCGATCTCGAGAAGCCCTGATGACTTGCTCTGGAGATGTTTTGTCCTCGAACAGCGCAATATCTGATGGAGTCCGGTTCAACGCTTCTTCTGCGTAAAACTCCAGCACATCCCGCATCAGCTGCTGCGATCCTGCTCGTGTTAGCTCATCGTTATAGAACGCCCTGACCAATGCTTCAACGATTGGATCTGCGTCAGAGAAAGCATCTTGCTGATTAAAGTAATCGACTGGCTTGATCTTCTTAGCTCGTAGATTGCTAATCAGCTTCGCCGCATCAGTGATTTGGCCAGAGATATCAAACTCGTCACGCACCATGCCATCACGAATACGCGCTTTGAGGTTGGCAACTTTGGGTGCGGCCATCATCATTGCGCTGCTGATCGCCTTAATGTTGTCGTCAGTGCTGTCCAGCATCATTGCTAGAGCATCTGTATCTCCGTAAGCAGATGCCAGGATCGCGGCCTGCATACGCTGCACACCATCTTTAGTCAGCTGACCGTTTCTCGAGAATTGGTTCTGCTCTGTTGGTGAAAGCGCCTGGTTGATAAACGCATTGACGAACGGACGGTTTTCGTTCGACGTCAGATCGCCGCCCAGGTATAGATCCAGGGCTTGCGGGGTGAGTTTTGCAGCGTCTCTTTGTGCTGACTCTGTTGTACTCATCCGTGCCTGGGCGTCTGTGTTTGCCTTGTCTGCAAACTCTTGAAGCTGCTCGAATGTCAGATCGTCCTGGAGCATACGGACCAAGACAGGTTGGTTAAAGTTTTCTGGCATCGCGCCGTACTGCATCAAAGCCCGCATATATTGGGCGTAAGACTCGGAATCTTGGTACTTTGCCTCTTCGCTAAAGATCTCTTGCAGCGTCAGCACTCGTCCATTACCGGACAAGATTGTGCCGTCTTTCGCAATGATCGGAGCGCCGTCGCCTGTAGTCGGGCTGTCGAGAAGACGCTGGGCGTTGAATGTGCCAGGCGCTGCTCGGCGCTTCGCCTCGACGGTCGACTCTTTAAGATCACGATCTCTAGGCTGCAACGCACCTTGAGCCTGCTTCAAGTCAGATAGTTCTACCAGGACAGGCATGACGTTATAAACGCCAGTGCTGTCTGGGGTCTGCACTTCGACAGGAAACTCCTTTCCAAATACCTCTTCGGTTTTAACTGGCGCAGCAGTCTGTTGAGGATTTTCTTGCGGAGCTGCCTGGACCGGGGGCTGAACAGGAGCAGCAACTGGCGCTTCCTGCGCTGGCGTATCTACAGGATAGATTGGCGTTTCATCCATTCCAAGGCCAAACGGTTTTAGATCAACCAGGTCTTGAGCTGCCCTTGTGTCAGGGTTTTCTGCTAAATACTGCGGAAACACTTCCTTTAACTTAGCCAGCAACTCTTTTCTGCTGTTCGCAACAGCAATAAAAGTATTCCTGTTTGTTGGTGTCTCCCCAAATGGCGTCAGCTCTGTTCCGCGCCTATCGGCAGCAACATGAAGCCCATTTCCTGTTTGGTAAACAGAAAAGCCATACTTAGGAATCCCTTCTCCATCAATGCCTCCGGTGAAGCTAGGACTCATTGGGATCGTGATGTCATCTGGATTGATCTGCGCTGCTGCAGGCGATTCGACTGGCTGTTCTACTGGCTGATCTACTGGCTGATCTACTGGTTGTTCTGTTGCAACAGGCTGTTCGATCGGCGTCTCTGCTGGAGCTTCAGGCGGCTGCGCTTCTTGTTGTGCCGATGGACGGAAGTCAAACTCTTCGTCTGCTTGCGCTGTTTCATCTGTGTCTGCCTGTGCTGGTTGATTTGGATCAACATTTCCATACGCCGGAGAGTTTGGATTCAGTAGATCGACCGCTGTTCTTCGAGCAGCTTCCTCTTCTGCCGTTCTAACCTGTTCCTGCAGCTGGTTGTTACGAGACTCTGCCACTCGGAATGGCGTACCAACACCAACCTCAACAGCACCTAATGGGAACTCAGCAACACCTTCCAGGACAACTTCACCAGTGTTGATCTTGTCTCTGTAACCAAATTCTTTCTCGAGAGACTGGCCACCAAATTCACCAGACGCGCCTAGCGCTCCCTGGATCCCGACTTCAGCTCCGCCTCGAGCAACCAGGTTAGCTGTCCCAGCGCCCTTTTGTACGCCAGAAGCAACGATCTTACCGGCCAAGCCCATAGACAGTGCATCGAACGCAGCGATCGGCATTGAGTACAACGCTGCTCGCTCCCTGGCCTTTGCCCAAAATTCTTCGTTAGACATCAGCTCCATCAATGCGGCTTCGTCTTGTGGATCGACGCCAGATCGCTTGATCTCTTCGGTGATTACGATGCCGAACGTCGTACCAAACGTGACAGTACCGCCAGCAGCTGCGCCAGCCCACGGTCCAGCGATCATCGTTCCGCCAATAAAGGTTGTAAGCGATGCAGACGATGTGACCAGGGACTCACCCACGACTGACAAAACAGCATCTGGATTACGGGCGATCGCTGCCAGGGCATCGAGAACGCTATCTGATTTCGTGATTTCTTGCAGGCCGCGCTGAATTTCTGGGGGTGCATCAGGATAAACGCGGTCGATCTCCATCATCCTGGAGACAAATTCTTGTGGTGATTTTAGTCCAAGCTGCTGCCCCAGGACGTTAAATGATTGCTGCAGCCTGCCCCATCCGCGAACAAACGCATTGTTTGGCGCTCTGTAGTCGTTTGCTTCCAGGATGTATTTAGCTGCTTCTCTGTCATCAACAGGGATATCCGTTCCAAATGGACCGGCAATCGTGAAGTTGCCGGGCGTCCCCTTGACTTGGGTGTAACTTGGATTCTTGATATTTGTCAGAATGTCCGCTTTTTCTTGAGTCGGTCCATCTTCAGCAAACGCTTGATCGATGCGCTGTGTGCGCTGATCTGCTTTAGCTTGCTCGACAAATGAATTGATTTCGTCTCGACGAAGCTCGCCGATTTGTTGTGATCGAGTAGCAGCTGCCTGTGCCGCAACTTCTGGATCGTTGTAACGAGGAATGGCATCCAGGCTTAGTTCGCCTGAGTTTAGCTTGGCCCTAGTGCGCTCAATAGCAGCTGGTAAGCTATTCTCAACTTTGCCGTCAATAACCGTAGGGATGTTATAGAAGATCTGACCAGGCTGGACTGGAAGACCTAGCTCGAACCCATCGATCGTTGCTTGGTATTCAGTCAGAACATCCATGCCGCTCAACACCAATGGACGGTTCAGATCGATCGGATAACCGTCCTGATCTGTAACGATATTCGGTTGAACGACTGGACCTCTACGGCGAGTGCGGCTTCTAGTTGAAGCGCCCACCGGAGGCTGCTGAGAAGAATCTGGCTGGGAGGACTGGCCATCATCTACAACAGGAGGCTGCTGTCTCTGTGCAACCTCCGATGGACTCGGCATTTGGCTAGGGCGAAAATCAAATTCCTGCTCGGAGCTGTCGATAATCGAGTCTTCGCCTAGTGCTACGCTTGGGCGGAAGTCAAACTCATCCATTACGACCCCCTTACTGAGCTTGGATCTGCTTAATTACGGCTTTGGCTTGTTCTGCTGAGTACCCTAGCTTTCTTTGGATCACGTTTGACGCAGCAGCTGTGTTTAAATTCCGCTGGGCGCGAAATACTTCAAAGAAGTATCTAGGAAACATGAAATCACTGAAGCCGTTGTCAATCTCGACAGAACCGCGAGAGATGATCGGAGTCGCGTTTGCAGCATAAGCCTGCGCGTAGGTCATACCGTTCCCCTCTGGCGCTGGCTTCATGTCCTTAATAATGCTCTCGTAGATGATCGTCTGCATACCGCCGATTGCAAAATTCGGAAGCTCTGAATCACCCATTTCCTCAAATGTTTGGGTAAATTGATCTTGGAACCGACCAAAGTTTACGACGTTGCCCAAGTCTGAGTCTGAGTTTTTGCCACTTTGCTTACGAAGCTCTGGATCGCCTGGAATAACGTATTGGCCATCGTCGTTCTTCTGAATACCAATCGCATTAGCTGTCGCCTCATCCAGGTAAACATCTTCCTTGCCTACTTTGACAGTGACTGATCCTGGCTTTGGACCGCCATCAAGAATGTACAACCCATCATTATTAGGCTGCAGCCCAAGAAGTTTGCCTGCAGCTGGATTAACAACAACTTGCTTGCCAGGCGCAACAGTAATTTCGATGTCGCGGTTATCGTGCTTCCACTTCTTGAAATCAATTTCGTCAGCGTTGTTATCGCGCTTCGTCGTTTCCTGAGCATCTGTTCGATAGTTTTCGTAAGCCGTTTTCGCTTCGTTATCGCGATCGCCCTGACCGCCAGGACCAAATTTCATGTCATCCTGACGCTGCGCTGTCGTGTTGTCAGCCTGATTTGTTGCGATCTTTGTAGCTTCTTGTGCAGCCGTATCTCGATCGCCTTGACCACCAGCGCCATAACGCAAGTTGTCCTGGTTTCTAGCGGTCGCATCATTCGCTTGCAGTTCTTGGTTAGCAAATGCTGGGTTTTGGTATTTGCCTCCACCAGGTTGCAGCAACAATGCGCCTCGGCCAGCCTGCTTATCTGTTCCGCCTAAAATCATACCTTCGGCCAAACGACTGCTTTTTGCTTGGCCAAGGTTGGTGAAGGCGTTACTCATCTGATCGGCATTGCCGTAAGT
>ENA-OUOG01000700-OUOG01000700.1-marine-metagenome-genome-assembly--contig:-NODE-700-length-42373-cov-6.249362_pt1 | contig 42373 bp, 27 predicted proteins | sample MGYA00248635_ERZ508505 | MGnify/ENA primary metagenome ERZ508505 (study PRJEB26176, sample SAMN06267871) | marine metagenome | isolation source: Saanich Inlet, British Columbia, Canada | place: Pacific... | reverse complement strand
AGCCCGAGATCAAGCTCGAGCCCGAGATCAAGCAGGAGCCGTTCACCATCCGCGGCTACTTCGGCATCGGCGACTAGACAGATAGAGATAGCTTCCGCGCAGAGGAAGAGAGCGATGCGCGACGAATATACACCAAAGATGCGTGACGCATGAACAACACCTCACACCCACGGCTCTTCGCGCCCGCTCACAGCTCGTCTCACAACTCGTCGTTTGCCACGATCGCGGATCCGCCCGCGTCGTGGAGCACGAGCAACCTGTTTGCGCCCGGCACGACGGCGTACAGCACGGCGGGCCCGCCCGTGGGCGCCGTCGCCGCCGTCGATTCGGCACCCTCCTCGTTTGCGGGCACGGACGCGATTGCGGCGGCGGCGGCGGCGGCGCGCCCCCCCTGAGCGCACAGGTCCGCGACCCCGCGGAGCTTGGTGTCGGAGACGATGTGCGCGAGGATGGGCCTCCTCGGGTCCGTCGCGTCCAGCGCGACGACGGCGCCCGCGTCGGCGCTGGCCACGTACGCCATCCTGTTCGGGGCCATGGCGAGCGCGGCGGCGCCCGCCAGGCTCCTGTGGCCGTTGGGGGTCCATCCGGTGGCGGCGTCGACGTCCTCGTCCTCGGAGGAGAGCGGCGACGTCGCCGCGGCGCGGCCTTGCGCCTGCAGCCCGACGGCGAGCGATGGGCGCGCGCGCGCGGTGGCGTTGACCACCAGCACGGACCCGCCGGCGGCGTCTGTCACGGCGAAGGCGACGTTTGGATCCGCGGGGAAGACGCGCACGTCGCCGAGCTCGCCGCCGAGCCGCCCGTCCTTGATGGAGCCCACCTTCATCATCACGCCGGAGGGCACGTAGGACAGGATCGTGAAGCGCCCGCCGCCGTGCGCGTAGCCGGCGCCCACGGCCACGTGGTTGTCCGCGGCGAAGGACACGGCGTCCGCGCCGCTGAGCGAGACGAAGCTCAAGATGCGGGGCGAGGCGTCCACGGCGAGGTCCACGGACACCACGCGCTTCACGCCCGGGGCGGTGACGAACGCCAGCGCGTCCTTGACGACGACCGAGGAGATCCCGTTCAGCGCGGTGTCGTCCTGCACGGCGCCGAGCACGCTCAGCCCGTCCCGGGGCGCGTTCGCGTCCACCACCACGAGCGCGTTCGATCCCGCGCACGCCACGGCGAGGCGCTTCTGGCCGTTCGCGGCCGCGTACGCGGCGACGCTGGCGCAGCCGCGCAGGTCGACGTCGGTGAGCGAGGCGATGACCCGGGGCGCGTTCGCGTCGGAGACGTCAACGGCGGTCACGCCGTCGTCCACCACGTACGCCACGGAGTCGTGCGCGTCCACCGCGCGCGCCCCGGTTTCGATTTCGGGGAGGACGGACGAGACCGTGAAATCCGCGCGCACGAGCTGCGGGGCGAGGCACAGCAGCGCGAACAGCGCGAGGCGCGATGCGCGCGCGGCGAAACCGTCGCCGGTGCGCATGACTCGAACACGTGCGCGACGAACGGAGCGATCTCGAAGCGCTCGTGCCGCGCGAAGTGGCGCGCGCCGATCGACTCGAGAGCGCGGTAAAAAAATCAAACACGTCGAGCGCCGTTGTTACCTCACGGTTGCCGGAAATTTTTCGCGAAGGGCCCCGTCGTCGCGGGCGACGACGCCGGCCGCGCGTCGTGAGAAGTCTTTTCATTCACGAAAGCGATAAAAACGTCTCTCGTCTCTCTACTCTTGTCTCTCGTCTCTCGCCTTCGCCACGCCGCCGTCCACGTGCGAACGTCTCTCCGTTCCATTTCGTCTGAAGACGTCTCTCTGTTCACGTCGTCGCGGCGTCGTAGACGGCGCTGGCGTTTTTCTCGAGCGCGGCGCGGAACGTCGCCGGCGCCTGGTCCACGTTTAGACCTTCCGTGAACGCGCGGCTGAAGGACGCGCTCATCCCGACGCACCGCGACAGACGCTCGCACGCCTCGTTCCGGTCGTACCCGCCGGACAACGCGAACACGCGCATGACGCTTCTGTGTCTGTCGAGCACGAACGCGTCGTACAGAGCGGGGTCCTCGGGGAGCGTCACCTTCAGGCACACTCGCGCGTCCGGCTGCGTGTCCGCGAGCGTGTCGAGGTAAAAAGAAAGCTCGTCGCGCAGGAGCCGCTCGCACTTCGCCTTTTCCGGCGAGTCGATCGCGACCTCGGGCTCGATGATGGGTGTCAGACCAGCGGCGAGCACCTGCGCGGCGACCGCGAACTGCTGCGCGACCAGCCGCTTGATCCCCCGCTCGTCCGCTCTGCGAATCACGCTGCGCGCTTTCGTGCCGAACACGCAATCGCCGGGGAGCTTCGCGTTCGCGAGCGCGGTGACGGCGCCGGGATCGCGCGGGCCGAGAAGAAACGCCTTCTGACGCGCCTTTGTTTTGGCCTCTCGCGCCTCCCGCTCCACCTTCAAACGGTGGTGCGCCGCGAGCGCCGAGCGCACCACGCCGTGGTCCACGCCGGCGGGGAGAGCGTCGTCGTCCAGCAGGTACGGCTCGGCTCTTCCGGCGAGTCGGTCGAGAAAGCTCTTGACGTCGTCGTCCGTGGCGTCCGGGTCGACGACTTCGCGGTAGTGCTCGTGAAAGGCGTCCACGGAGGCGGGCAGGACGCGCGGGTCGTTCCCGTTCGGGTCCCCCTCGTTTGGGTCGTACGGCTCGTGGAAGCACCCGCACTTCGCGAGCGTGTGCGCCAAGTCGGGGATGGGCCGCATGAGCTGCACGCCGTCTGCCTCCTTCTCCAAACCTTTGTCAATTTTGATGAACGGCACGACGTTCTTGACGTCCCAGAGGTACGTCGCCGTCGGTAACCCGAGCACCTGCCGCTCGAACACGGTGTCCTCGAACAAGATGGCACCGATGATCTTCTCGCCGTCGAACGCGTCGCAGGTGATGATCCGCGACCGCATGTCGTGCATCACGCCGAACATGCGCGCCTTGTCCTTCTCGCGTATGTCGGTGATACCGTACAGCGCGAGCGCGCGAGGCGTCGAGCCGCCGCTCTGGTCCAGCGCGGCGACGAAACCAGGCGCGGAGGCGATGCGCGCGCGCTGCAAGGCTTTGCGTTCCGCGGCGGAAGCCACCGCGCGCTCGTCGTCCGTGACGGGGACTTTGCTCGGTTCGGGGCGCACGGCGTGAGGGGTGGGGGGGGCGTGCGTCTCGAGGGTGGGACTCGGCGTACCAGCCGTCGAGGTTTTCTCGGAAGCCTTCTCCTGCGTTTTCGTGCGCGCGTCGTCCGCGGAGGTACCCGTCACCGGCTGCATGACGCGCGGTCGGTGGTGCGCGCGCACGCGGAACGGGCGCGAGTGCGGGAACGTCGAAGCGAGGGGGGCACGCGCCGTGAGTGCGGCGACCATCGCTGTGACAGACGAAACGACGGAGTCGTGGCTTTTGACCGAGGCGTCCACGTCAGCGGTTTCTCGGTCCGTGCGAAAAGTTTCGGGACGGAGGCACGGTAGGGTGGAGCACTTTAGCACACGCGCGCACGCGCGGCGAGCGAGATGCACGCCGTGTCGTCGAATGCCAAGTGCGTGTTGGGGCCGACGGGGGCGTTTCGCGCGGGTAGACGATTGCCCCGGCGCGCCGCGACCGTGGTCCGAGACGCGCCCGATGCCGCGCCCAACTTCGTGAAGATGGTGCCCGAAGGCGACGAGCGCGAGCGAGACGTGTGCCGCGACTGCGGGTTCATCGATTACCGCAACCCGAAGGTGGTCGTCGGGTGTCTTCCGTGCTGGGTGCGTGCGTGGTCCGCGTTCGATCGCCCTCTCGCTCTCTCTCTCTCGCGCGCGCTCTCCACCCGCACGCGTCGCCGACGTCCCTCTCGTGGATGAAATCTAACATAACACTCTCCGAAAACGTCTCCAGACGGATGGTTCCGGCGCGACGCGGGTGTTGCTTTGCCGCCGCGGCATCGAGCCCCGCGTCGGGAAGTGGGGCTTCCCCCAGGGGTTCATGGAGCTCGGCGAGAGCACCAGGGACGGCGCGGCGAGGGAAACGGCGGAGGAGGCGGGCGCGACGGTGGTCCCCGGACCGTTACTCGCCGTGTACAACCTGCCGGGCCAGGTGCAACTCCTGTACCTCGCGCGAGTGGTGGCGGATGACGAAACGAGACGAAAACCTTCTTCGGGAGGGGGAGGCTCGATGGATCTCGATCTCGACCCGCCGCCGGTGCGGTGCGGGATCGAGACCCTGGAAACTAAGTTCTTTAAATGGGACGAGCTGCCCGAAGAGGAAGAGCTGGCGTTCCCGACCGTCGCGTGGGCGCTGGACTTTGCGAAAAACGTCGCCGACGAGAAATGGCGCGCAAACGAGCCCTTCGTCCCGCAGCAGCGCACGAAGCTCTTCTTCGGCGCGCCCGCGGACGGAGACGTGGGGTTCATGGACGAGGCGTAGGCAGTAGGCCTATAGCTGCGGGTGGTATTGACACGATACGATAAAGGGTCGATACGATCGATCACCGGACGACAGAGTATATCGTTCAATGTATCAGTCACTACGTTGTGTTGTGTATTCGACGCGCGCTTTCGTCTTTCGTTGTCGTCGACAACAAACAAAAGAGCGTACAGGTAAGCGCGTCTCACTTCTTCTTCTTCGGCTCGTCTTCCTCGTCCTCGTCGTCCGAGCGCACGTCCTCCGCGGCACCGGAGGTGATCACCTTGATGGCCACCTTGAGGATGAGCGCGAACCAGTACACCTGCAGCCCGAGCAGCACGAACAGCAGCGCGACGCACGCATACGCGCCGGCTCCGTACTGGAAATGTCGCGGCCCCTCGAAGGTGGACGACCACACGACGTACGGGTACAAGCCGAGCCTCATGACCGCGAAGAGGAGCATGAAGACGACGAAGAAGATATCCGCGCCCGTCTGCATTATTTTCTGCGTCTTGCCCCCCCGCGCGTCGCCCACGTACTTGAACTGCTTCGCGACGTGCAGGGGCACGTCCGCGGGATCGAGCAGCGCCATCACCACGGCGCCGACTCGGTTCCAGCCGAAGGCGTACGAGATGCCGATCAACGACACCGTCACGATGTGGTGCATCTGCATCTCCCAGAAGTCCTTGCGCTTGTGCTCGATGAGGCAAGACACGATGCCCTGCGCGTAGCGCGCGGCGTACAGCAGGTAATACGCCTTGAGCGCGTCCGTCACGAAGAGCATCTTGCCCGATTTGTAGTCGGACCACCACAGTTTGGAGGGCCAGAACCATGTCTGGCCGGGCACGACCAGCGCGCCGAACACGGTGAACGCGCCGTAGAAGACCATCTCCATGCACGACTGCGCGAACTTCTGCACCTTAGACTTGGTCGATTTCGCGCCCAGCAGCTTCGCGGCCAAGGGCTCGACAACGGCTTTGCGCAGGCCCCAGTTCACGAAGAACACGCCCGCGGAGAGGAGCAGGAACACCAGCACGTCGGTGTGGCCCTCGGTGATGGGCGCGCGGGGCTTGGCCTGGAATCGGGGGGGGAGAATGCGCGAGTCAGCGACGCGTGCGGCGACGAAGACGCGAGGTGGCGGTCACCGAAAGGCGCGAGGCGCGGAGCCACCGCCGACGCGAGCCGCGACTCGCGCGTCGCGGGAGGATGTCAACCCTCGTGCGTTTGAAATTCGCACCTTGGGTTCGTCGCCGGTGAGGAACCCGAAGAACGCGACGAGGATGCGCGCGGTCTCCCCCGAGACGGTGGACCACGATGCGATCGACACCATGGTGGCGATCGACGACGAGCGGGGCAGCGCGGAGGCGCCTGTGCCCGTGAAGTGGCGGTAGCACGCGCGGTTCCAAAGGTAAAACGAACGACGACTGGAGTGCTCACTCGGACTCGAGCCAGCTGTGCGCTCGTCGTGGTCGTTTTCGGCACAGCTGTGTGCCGAAAAAGCGACGCGGTCACCGGTCACGCGCACACGACAGCCGCGCCGCGGGCGCTGCGCCGGCGCACCGACGCGTTCCCACCGTTCCCTCTCCGCGCATCCTTCCCACGTGATGTTCGCCTCCCTCCGCGTCACGCGCTCGATGAAGCGGCGCCGCAACGAGCCCAGCCCCGCGTCGCGCTCGGAGAAACTCTTCAGCCCCCTCTGCGCCCCCCCGCTCCCGCGCGACGTGCCCCGCGCGTCCTTCCGGCTCACCGACCTGCCCAGCGAGATCGGCATCCTGATCGTCGACCGCCTCGATACCGCCTCGCAGGCGAGCATGGTCCTCGTGAACAGGACGACCGCGTCGTGGGTCTCCAAGGGCCTCCTCGCGCGCGTCAACGCGTGTCAGTTGACCGACGACGCGGAGGCGCTCGAGCGGGACGACAGCCCGGAGACGGTCGCGCGCTTCGTCAGCGCGGTGGCCTCCGTGTGCATCCCGAGGGACGAGAGGACCAAGTTCGTCGCCGGCATCGTGCAGCTGCACAGCCGCCCCGACGCGCGCGTGCCCACGCTCGGGGTGGCGGACGAGTGCGGGGTCCTGCGTTCGGTCGTGGGAAAGTGGTCCCCCGAACGCCAGGGCGAGGTGCTCGCGCAGTACCTCCAGACCGAGCTCGAGACCCTCAAGCCCATCTCGCACTTCCTGAGGCGCCCCGGCGACAGCGGCGCGCTCAACCAGGCCACGGACGAGCGCATCTTCCGCGTGCTCAACCACGTGATGGTCCTGGACGACAAACCGGAACGCGCGCGCCAAACCGAGACCTTCGAGGGGGAAGACGCTTCGTCTTTGACGGACGGCGACGCGCGCCGGTTTAGGCTGCTGGCGCGCGCGGTGCGCGCGATGACTCGCGCCGCGAAGGACAAGGACGGTACTTTACTCAAAGACAAGAGCCCGGAGACGCTCGCGACGCTGGTGCACTTGATGCTCGGCCCGAACGAGTTCTACGTCCGGCTGCTGACGGGCGAGACCACGGACCCGGAGGCGCCCGCGTCCGGAGGAGCCGACGGAGGAGCCGAGCCGTTCTTCGTCACCTTCGACCTGGACGACGACACCGCCGGCGATTACGCCGAGGACCGCGCCTGGAAGGATATCGAGGACCACTACGAAGCCTTCGACACCTCCCTGGACGCGTTCGCGGGTCTGTTCACGCACATGCTCGCGTGCGACCGGGAAGACCACCGCGCGGACCGAGGCGAGGACGAAACCTTCGAGCTCCTCGACAACGTCACGACGTGCTGGTCCTTCGAGTTCAAGCTCGCGCTCGCCGCTTTCGCCGCGAGGCGCGCCGGGAAACGCGCGCCCGCGTTCGTGCGCCGCGTGCTCACGGGCCCGGCGTTTTTGAAGCACTGCGCGCCCGCGCTGGCGAGCGCCAGCCTGGAGCTTCCCACCGCGCTGTTCCGCGTGCTCGGGCGCGACGCGTTCTCCGCGGAGGATTTCGCGCGTTTCTTCAACCTCCTCGCCGCCGACTGGACCGCCGGCGCGCGGCGCGCGGTGCTGGGCAAGGTGACCAACGGCCTGGTCCGCGGCGAGATGCTCGTGCCCGGGTGCGAGTGCGGGTGCCAGCCGCCCAGAATCAAGGACACGCTCTTCGACAAGCTCGCGGCGCTCGCGACGCTGGGCGTCACGCACGGGCTCGCGGAAGAGACGCGTGTTTTATCGACGGCGACGCCGCGCGCGTCGCCGTCCCGCGAAAACGACCCCTTCTCCGACGGTTTCCGCAGCCCGGCGTCCGTTCAAACCAAGCGCGCGCGTTTGGTGGGATCTCCGCTCGCGGCGACGCACACGCCGACGCAGGAGGCGCACACGCCCCAGCCCGGGACGCCGTTCGCGGGGATCGAGGAGTGAGCCGGGGATCGATTTCGTTCACTTCGTCACGTTCGCACGCGGGTCGAGAGACGGTAGAGCGCGACGCGGCTTCGTTCGACTTTTTGCGCATCACGTACGATCCAAAAAAAAAGCACGCTCCGCGCTACCCGGGCAAACCTTTTCTCCTCATCGGCGCGGGCGAGCCTCCCCTGGAGGCGTTCGCGGACGCCGCGCGTTTCATCTCGGTCATCATCTCCGCGTAGAGCTCCACCTCGCGCTCCATCTCCTCCAGCTTCCCCTCGTACTTCGAGCGCACGCGCTGCGTCTCCGCCTCGGCTTCCGCCAGCGCCGCGCGAAGCGCGGCGGCGTTCCCGCCTTCGCCCCCGGCGTCGCCCGCGCCGGCCAAGCGGCGCGTCGCGTCTTGGTACTTCCGCCGCTCCGCCTGGACCTGCTCGCGGAGCTGCGCCACCTGCTTCTCCGCCACCACCAGCTTGCCCTTCATCTCCTGGCACACGCGCTCGAGCGCCTCGGAGTGCTCGATCAGGTTCGCGATGTCCTCGTCGCGCCGCGCGTCGGCGCCGGCGCCGGCGCCCGCCGCCGCCGCGGCGATGGCGGCTGGCGAAAACGCCTCGTCGTCCGGAGAATGAACGTCGCTCCGCGTCGCGCGCTCCAGCGCCTGCTCGAGGCTCGCGTTCTTGGCGCGCGCGTGGAGCGCGATCTGCTCCTGCTTGCGCAGCTTCGCCTCCAGCGACGACGCGCGCGCCTCCATGGAGCGGTACTCGGCGAGAGGCACGGCGTTTTTGTCGCCGCCGGAAACGGGAGGCTCGCGCCAAGAGCGGTGTTCGGAAACCTCCGAAAACGCGCCATCCTCCTCGCTCGCGGCGCGCAGCCGCGCCGTCTCGTCGCGCAGCGCGTCCACGAGCCTGTCGTCGTGGTCGGACTTGTCCTTGAGCACGACCACCTTCTCCAGCAGCGAGCGCACCTCCGTCTCCAGGTTGCGGTTCATCTTCGCGAGCAGAGTGGCGTCCTCTTTCTCCGTCGCCAGCGCGTCGCGCAAGCGCGCGAGCTCGAGCGACGTCGCCTCCAGCCGTCGCGCCTGCGCGTCGAGACGCGCCGACGCCGCCGCCGCCGCGCGAGACGCCTCTCGCAGGTCCGAACGCTCTTTCTCTTTCTGCGCATCCTCCTCCTCCGCGTGATGATGCACGTCCTGATCCTGATCCTGATCCTGATCCTGATCCGATCCAGCGACGGGTCCGCTATGCGACGGTTCGTCGACGCGTCTCTCCGGGGGAAGAATCTCCTCTCCCCCGACCGTCGGTAACTCCATCGTCTCCGGCGCGGCGGCGACGGCGGCGAGCGCGTCGTTAGCCTCGGCGAGCTGCACGCGCAGCAGCCCGATTTTCATGTTGAGGTCGCGTATGGTCAAAGCCCTGCCCTTCTTCCCCCCAGTAGCGGCGATCTCATCGTCCAGGCGCCCGAAGTCCACGTGCTCGCCCACCTCGCGGCGGATGATCACCTTCAGCCGGTCGTTCTCGGTTTTGATGAACGCGTTTTGGCCGCCGAAGCGCTCGGCGCGCGCCGAGGCTTGCTTCCACTTCTCGCGCATCGCCGCCAGCTCGTTCTGCGCCGCCTCCGTCGCCTTGGACGCCTCCTCCACCACCTCGCGACACGCGCGCTCCACCTCAGACTCCGTACGCTCGGAGTCAAGCGTGTCCAGCCGCACCTGCGCGCTCTTCAGCTGCGCGAGCGCGCGGAGCTTCTCCGCGCGCTCGCGCTCCACCGACAACGTCAAAGCTCGGTTCTTCTTGCTCACCTCCACGATCTTCGATTCCCTCGCGTCCGCCGCGGGACCGGGCCCGCCGGTCTCGAAACGAGCGCTCAGCTCCGCCACCTGCCTGTTCGCATCGTCCAGCGCGCGTATCAAGTTCTCGTTCTTCTTCGTCAGCTCCTGGACCTGCGCGGGGGGGTGGGGGCGTGTCAGGGAGGCTCGACGCGATTCCGTTGTGAACTTCCACGGGGGGAGACGATGATGACGAAGCAATTCTCGAGGGGTCTCGCCACGCGCGCTGTGCGGGTGTCGACGCGTACCTCGCTGAAACCCTCCCAGTTTTTGTCCACGTTCTCATCGTTCGGCATGGTGCGCGCGCCGCAGCCCTCGTCGGGGGGCTCGGCGCGGCAACGCAGTGGCGTCGAGAGCGAGGACGCGTGACGAAGCATTTATTACTCCCAAACACGGCACGCCGGGCGACGGTTCCGTGGAAGTGCCCGTTTCGTTAAAAAAACACGCTTTTGTTTCCCCTTCGACACTTCGTTCGGACGCGCGCGGCGACAGGCGGCCGCGACCGCCCACCCCGCCACTCGCCCCGCGACGCGATGGTGGCGACGCGGAGTGGCGTGGACACCGCGATGTCCCCCGACGGGCCCAGCACCAGCGGACCCGGACCGGTCGCGTCGATGAGCCGTACGGACTCGAGACTCGAGTCCCTGCTGGTCCGAGACCCTTTCGCGCGACGCCCTCCGCGGGCCATCGCGTGCGTCGTGAGAGGGACCGTCGGAGAGTGTTCGGGCCACCGTGCGGATAAACTCCCGCTCTGGCGCTCGGGTATGCTCCTGGTGGTTTTTGAGTACGTCGCGTTCGTCGCGCTGTCCCTGTGGGGAGGCACGCCCGCCCCGAAGAACAAATCCATCTGCGGGTACCTCGAGCTCCTGCCCGACTGGATCTTCTTCCTGTACGCGCACGTCGCCGCCGCCGGCGTGGACTGCACCCTGTTCCAGGCGCTCGCGGTGTTCCGGCGCGAGCGAAACGAAGGGCACAGAGTGTTCGGTGTTCTGCGGGCGCTAACGCTCGCCACCTGCGCGCTGTGCCTGGCGGGCTTCTCCGCGATCCCGCGATGCTTGTGGACGGCGCACCAAAACGCGGTGTTGACGTGGGTGCTCGCGACGAGCGTCGCGATGTTCGCTTCATTCGCGCGCGACCGCTCGCTGGAGCGCTACTCGCCGTTCCCGCTCCTCGCCTGGTGTGTCGGCACGTGCTTCTGCGTCGCGTTCTACTACGAGAGCAGCATGCGTTTCTACGCCGCGGAGGCGACGACGGTGGTGGCGTACATACTGTGGTGTTCCAACGCCAACCACGCGTTTTTTCGCGCGTCCTTCTCCATGGCGCGCGTCGCCGCGCTCGACGGCGCGCTCGCGCTCGTCTTGACGGGCGCCTTCAGGTACAACCAGAACCGCGTGTGCAAGGTGACGGGCATGTGGAGATGAAGGAAGCGTTTAATGGGTCGTGTTTCGTATTAGCGCGGTACGTAGCGTATCGTAGATGTAGTCATATGTTAGACAGAGAGCGTATTAGGGACTAATAGTATTAACGCGTCGTGAACTACTCCGTCTTCTTGGCGTCGGCGTTCTTTTCGGCGGCGGCCTCGTCCGGGTCCGGGATGTGCCGCTCCGCCGCGCCCAGCGCGAGCAGGATGCTCTCGATCTTGCCCGCGTCCGCGCCCTCCATGGCGTCCACCTTCTCGCCGTCCTTGAAGAACTGGAACGTGGGCATGCACCGCACCGCGGCGCTCTTCGCCACGTCGCTCGCCTTGTCGACGTCCACTTTCAGGAAGGCGACGTCCCCGTACTTGAGCGACATGGCCGCGTACTGCGGCGCCACGCGCTTGCACGGCCCGCACCACGACGCGGTGAAGTCCACGACGGTCAGTCGCTTCGCCTTCTTCGCCTCCTCGAGCTTCGTCTTGAACGCCTCCGCGTCCGTCACCTCGACGACCGCGCCGCGCCGAGCGGGGCCGGCGTCGGATCTCGGCGCGAGCGCCCTTCGGATGAACCCGCTGATGGTGCGCGTGATGAGGAACGAGATGAGGATCCGGACGTGGCTCGGGACGGTCGCCCAGTACGCCGAGAAGGTCGCCCAGGGGTCCGCCAGGAACGAGGAGAGGGCGTCCATGGTGGGCGTGTAGCTCTCTCTGCCTGTCCTTGTCGACGCGCGGAGGATTGTGAGAATTGCGCCGGCGACAGAGTTGACTTGGAACGAAAACGAACTTGCGCGCGCTCGCTTCGGCGGTGCAGGTTTCGACTGCAGGTTTCGCCGATACCAAGCAGCCGAACTGCAAAAGAAAAAAGCGCACCGGCGGTTTTTCGCCCGGTCTGTGAACCCCGAAATCGCCCGGCGAACCGTTCCGCCGACACGCACGAAATCGTCCGCCGCCGATTTGCTCCGCCACTCGACCGGGCACGACTCCGCACACAGTCCGGGTCTCCGCACCGCGAAAGATGCTCCTCCTCTTCGAGACCCCCGCGGGGTTCTCGCTGTTCAAGGTCAAGGACGAGGGCAAGCTCGAGGATGCCGAGGTACGTCGCGCCCCCCCTTCCTCGGCAGAATTTTGCCCGCCACCGCCGGCGCTGTGTTACCTTTGTTTGGTCGACGGTTGGGGCGCGCGCGCGCCGCGCCGCGCGGGGCGCGCGCGCGCCGGGGCGCGGCGGCGCGAGATCACCGCGATCGGCATCGCGCTGACGCGCGCGATCGCCGCGCGATCGTTCGCGCGCGACCCCCGCCGCGGCAACCCGCGCGAACCCCCGCGCCAACTAGGGATTTCGGCTGCGCCCTGGCGGCGGGCGCTCGCGCGTCGTTTTTTTCCTCTCGCCACCCTCGCGCCCTCTCCGCTCGCGCTGACGCTCCCCCCTCCGCTCGTGCCTCGACCCGCAGGCGCTCCAGGAGGCGTTCAGCACCCCCGAGGGCGCGAAGAAGATGGTCTCCATGAAGGCGTTCTCCAAGTTCGACAACACCGCGGAGGCGCTCGCCGCGGCGGCTTCCATGGTGGATTCCAAGATCGGCAAGGACCTGAAGAAGTTCCTCAAGAAACACGCCGAGGGCGAGACGCTCGCGCTCGCGGACGCCAAGCTGGGCGGTCTCATCAAGGAGAAGCTCGGCATCGCGTGCGTGTACAGCTCCGGGGTGATGGAGCTGATGCGCGGCGTGCGGTACCAGCTCAACGAGCTGATCGGCGGGTTGACGGATGCCGATATCGCGCCCATGGCGCTGGGCTTGTCGCACTCGCTGTCGCGATACAAGCTCAAGTTCTCGCCGGACAAGGTGGACACCATGGTCGTGCAGGCGATCGGGCTTTTAGACGAGCTCGATAAGGAGCTCAACACGTACGCCATGCGCGTGCGCGAGTGGTACGGCTGGCACTTCCCCGAGATGACCAAGATCATCGCCGACAACATGCAGTACGCCAAAACCGTCATCCAGATGGGCGACCGCGCGACGGCGAGCGACCACGACTTCTCTGGCACGCTGGACGAGGACGTGGAGCAGGATTTGAAGGACGCCGCGGTTATTTCGATGGGCACGGAGATCTCCGTGGACGACCTGAACAACATCAAGCAGCTCGCCGAGCAGGTTGTGAGCCTGAGCGAGTACCGCATCCAGCTGTACGACTACCTCAAGTCGCGCATGAACGCCATCGCGCCCAACCTGACGGTTCTCGTGGGCGAGCTCGTGGGCGCCCGGCTGATTTCGCACGCGGGCTCGCTCATCAACCTCGCCAAGCACCCCGCGTCGACGGTGCAGATCCTCGGCGCGGAGAAGGCGCTGTTCCGCGCGCTGAAGACCAAACACGAAACCCCCAAGTACGGGCTGATTTACCACGCCTCGCTCATCGGCCAAGCCGCGCCCAAGTTCAAGGGGAAGATCTCGCGCGTTTTGGCGGCGAAGTGCGCGCTCTCGATCCGCGTGGACGCGCTGGGCGAGAGCAGCGAGGCGACCATCGGCGTGGAGTCGCGCGAGAAGGTGGAGGCGCGCCTGAGGCAGCTCGAGGGGAAGACGCTGGGCGACGCGGCGGGGGTCGCGAAGGGCAAGGAGAGCGCCAAGAAGCACGACAAGTCGCGCGACGCGGCGCCCGCGCTGCTCAGCGCGCCCAAGGCGTACAACCCCGACGCGGACGTGTCGGACAAAAAGGAGAAGAAGGAGAAGAAGGAGAAGAAGGAGAAGAAGGAGAAGAAGGAGAAGCGCGAGAAGAGCGACTCGCCCGACGGGGAGAAGAAGGCGAAGAAGTCCAAGAAGGACAAATAAATCGACGCCGACGGTTCGCGCGACGACGCGCGATTCGGCGGCGGGGGTCGGGAACGGGGTTCGGCCGCCGGGCGCGGGGCTCGGCGGACCGACGCGCGGGAGGCGAGAGTGGCGTCGCGCGCGACTGTAACACTGTGCATATACCACGAATCGATTCGACGTCTCTTGTCTTTACGCGCGCGCCGCGAGCCGCGGCGAAAAAAAAAAGTCCTCTTCGTTACCCGCTCGCGGGGCTCTCCTCGGCGACCTGCATCCACTTGGTGGCGATCCACTTCTCCCCCCCGGCGACGGCCTCGGCCTCGTGCAGGCTCCTGGCGTCCTCGACGCCCCCGCGCACGCTCCAGAACACCAGGGCTCGGCCTCGTTTCGGCCAAACGCGAACGCCGTCGGCGTCGGCGCCTTTCCCGAACGCCTTCGCCTTTGGAAAATGCGTCGCGCCGCCGGCTTCGACGTCGCGCAGATACATCATGAACGTCGCCGCGCGACGCACGCACCCCTGCTTGTTGTCGTAGTGCGCCGTGTACATCTCGCCGCTCTCGTAGCGTACGATCTGCATGGGCTCAGCGCCCACGAGCGCCGCGGCAGGACGTCCAGGCAAGCAGAAGCCGCCACCGGAGCCGCCGCGCGCCGCCTCGCGCTCGTTGGCGGTGTCGCTGCGTCGCGCCGCGGGTCGCGCGGTGAACAGGTCGTCGAAGCGGTCGGTCGTCCTGTGCGCCGCGCGCGCGGCGACGATGCGCCCCACGGACGTGGCGGCGCGCAGAATGCGTCTCTCCACGGCCTTGACCACGGGGTTGTCCTGCCTCGAGCCGGTCAGGAACGTGCTGCTGCTCGTGCGCCCCTCGGAGAGCTTGCCGTCGGTCACGCGCGAGCGGCGCAGGTCGGGCCGGGCCAAAGACATCAGGTCCTCGCACTCGCGCTCGCTCAGGAAGTCGTCGAGCACGAACATCAGCGGCGACTCGCTCAGGAGCTGCGCGGACGCGCGGGGCGCGCCCAGCGGGGACTCCGCCGGGGGACCTGAGCGGTAAGACCCGCGGCGGCGCGACGCGCGGTGCGCCGCCGGGGGAAGTCGCCGCGGCGGGACCGCTACGTTCTTTTTCTTCTCCGAAGAAGCGCACTTTTCAGTCGCTTCAAACGCGCTTTTGTCTCCTCCGACGCCTCCTTCGACCTCCTCCTCCTCCTCCGTCTCGTCGTCGCCCGAGTCGTCGTACCCGGAGTCGTCCCCGCCTTCGCGCGCGCGCGGGCTTAGGCCGCCGAGGCTCGCCGCCTCGGCGAGCCCGACGACCTCGTCGTGGAACGAGAGGCAGACCAGCGCGTCCCCGGAGGCGAGCGCGCCGCGCGAGCACAAGCCGGGACAGCCCCAGGCAAACGACAAACGCTCTTTGGATTCGTCGTTGTCGCGACGAACGTCGGAAGACTCTTCCGACGGAAGACTCTCTTTCTTCCGTCGTACGTGGACACCGGCGTGCGCGGAAGAAGGCGTGTTCTTCGGCGTTGACGCGTCTGTTGTCGTAGAAAAAGACGCGGCCGTCGGAGGCAGGACGAACCTGTGCGCCATGAGCCTGTCCATTCGGAGCGCGGCGCCGTCCGAACGCGGAAGCGCGAGGAACGCGCACCGCCGGGTCCCGCACGCGCAAAAAAAAGCGTTTTTTTGCGCGTCGTCGTCGTCCGCGGACGCGTCGCTTTCGGCGCCGACTTTGCCCTTCGAGGGCCACCCGAGCGTCTCGCGGATGGACGCGACCATCTCCACCACCGGGCCGGCGAGGTTCAAACGGGAAACCTCCCTCGGCGCCGCGTCGTCGGCGACGGAGATTTCTTTTTTTTCATCCAGGAACGCCTCGTCGTCGCGGCGCGCCTCGCGGTGTTCGCCGGTCTTCGCCGCTCGGGGTTTCTTCGCGTCCGGACCGGGGAGCAACGCGAAGCTGAAGCACGCGTGGACCTCCTCGATTTTGGTCTCGCGTCGCATCGCGGCGCGTTTCGTGCCGGCGCCGGGGAACCGCGACGCCGGCGCGGCGGCGTCGCGAGAGAACCCCCTCCGTTCGCGGCGGCGGCACTCGAGGTACAACGCGCACGACTCGGGAGCGCCGTCGCCGGCGAGGTCCCAGAAGAGCCGCCACTCCACGTCGGGGCCCGACTCCGCGCGGCTCGCGTCGCGCGCGCGCGTGAACCACGGCGAGCAGGCGCGCGCGCCCGCGGGGACGTCCGAGGGCGCGGGGCAGCGCCACACCACGGTGGAGTCGTCCCCGTCCCCGACGTGCACGTCCCCTCGCGTCTCCGCGACCGGGGACTCGCGCGCGGTCGACCTCGACGCGTCTCTGCTCGCGCGCCGGTGGGTCGGACGCCTCGCGGGAGGTCCCGCGCGCCGGTCGTCCGCGGAAATCTCCAGGGACGCGCGCGCGCCACAGTGCGCGCCGTCCAGAGTCTCGCGCGGCGCGCGCGAGCCGAGGGCTGCCGTCACCCCGCCCGCTGAGGGCGCGGGGGACTTGCTGGCGCTGCAGCCCATGGTCGCGGTCGGCTCGCGTGACGACGTCGTCGTGGCCGTCCCGACGTCTGTGAAAGACGTCGAAGGCGTGGAGACTCGAGAAGTCGCGGAGGCGCGAGGAGGGCGACGCGAGGGTACGCACGGCGCGACCGCACGCGCGACGCTGTCAACCTTCGCGAGCACTCGCCGTGTGCCAACGCTCGTCGACGCGCGTCTCCGTGTGCGGCGGCGCGCGAGAGAGGCGCGCTCGCGGACGCGGCTGCTTCCGAGACGACAACGACTCTCGACTCGTGCAAGGCGGCGCACGCGCTCGGCGCTTCCAAGGAAACGTCGAGCGCGCGCGTCCTTTCTCTGTGACGCGACAGCGCACCCTCGAACGAACCTCGACGTCTTTTCTGTTTTTCCTCTCGCGGTTCCTCGTTTGACGCGACTCCTCAGGCGGGATTTTTTTTGACTTTTTCGTTGTTTGAACGCTTGGCGCCACGCTCGCGTTCACGATCGGAGGCGCGCCGCACGGAGCACGATGTCAGGTCTGTGGGGCATCCACCCCGCCGCGGCGGTGGCGGGTGCCGCCGCGGTCGGCGCCGGCGTCACCCACGCGTACCACTCCTCGGGCGCGTCGCGGCCGCGTCGACGCTCGAACCAGGCGACGTTCGTTGTCGAACGCGGCAGGGACAAATCGGCACGCGCGAAGCGTCTCGTCTCGTCGGACGCCGCGGACGCGGACGCGGTCTCGGAGACCGCCGCGAGCGGTGCTCGCGCGATCGCGACGACTGCGACGTTCCCGGTGGCGTCGCGCGCGCACGTCCGAGGCGTGCTGTACGATGCGGACGGCGAGCCGGTCGTGATCGACCCGCGAGCTCGGTTCGGCGCCAAGGCGTTGTTCCTGTCCTCGCTGGCATCGAGCGCGCTCGCGGTGGCGGTCACGCGCGCGCTCGCCGCGCGCGACGCGCGCCACGACGAGTCCACGCACGACGTCGCGAGCGAGGCGTCGCACGACCTGGAGGGGATCGCGCGGGGCATCGCCGCCGCCGCCGCCGCCGACGCCGCGGGCGCGGGGCCCTCAGGCCGCGACGTCTCGAGCCTCCCGAACCGTTCGATGAATCCGCGCGACGGTCCGCGCGACGCCGCCGCCGAATCCGCGCCGCGCGCGAAGGCGTCCGACGCGGTCGCCGAGAGCGCGAGCCACGAGCGCGGGCATTCAGACGCCGCGCCGGACACCGCGCCTCTGACCCGCGAGCTGCGTGCGCTGATGGAGGCGTCCCCGTGCCAGTCGCCGCTGGACTCGGACCTGGACGCCGAGGGCGACTGGATGGGGAGCGTCGTGTCTTCGGCGTCGCCGTTCGCGACGCCCGCGCGCCAGGCGCTGGGCGCGCTGCGGGACACGCAGCGCGCCGCAGCGCAAGCGGGCGCGCCCTTCGCGGAGGAGGCTGTGCGCGAGATGGAGCGAATCGTCGCGCGCGCCGCTAGGTCCGCGGCGGCGAGCGCGTCGGCGTCGGCGTGCGCGAGCGGCGCCGCGACGCCGCTCTCCCGGACGCGTCCGGCGTTGCCGCGGCCGCACGCCGCGCCGCGCGTCCAGGCGCTCGTGTCCGCGCTCGAGAAGCGAGACGTCTCGGACGTCATCTCGGCGGCGACGGCGGAAGAGCGCCTCTCTGAGGCGGAGACAAGACGCGCCGGCGCGCGAAAACAAGACGCGCCGGCGCCCGAGACGCCGAGTCCGGCCGCCGCGCCCGCTCCGAAGCTCCCCTCGCGCGCGCGAAGCTCCTCCGCGTCGCCTCGCGACGAGCCTCTTCCTCTCGACGCGGAGAGGGAGAAGCGCCAGCAAGAGAGGGAGAGGGAGGACGAGCGCGCGCGCTCGGCGTCCGAGGCGACGGACGCGGCGCGCGACCGCGTGCGCGTCGCCGAGGAGCGCTTTCGCGTCGCGCGCGAGCGGCTGGCGGAGGCGTCGTCGGCGGCGTCCCGCTCGCGCGCGTCCTCCGCGATGCCCACGCCGAGGGGAGGCGCGGAGGAGCTCAGGGACGCGGCCGCGCCGCGAGTCAGTCCCCGCGGAGGAGACGAAAACGCAAACGCAAACGAAAACGAAAACGAAAGCGCGCCTTCGAGAAAGGCGGATGCCGCTTCGGAGGTGCGCGAGATGGCGGAGAAGGCGCGCGCGGCGCTCGCGCGGTCGCGGCTGGCGAGCGAGCGCGTCGCGGCGGCGGCGGAGCGCGCGGCGCGCGACGCCGACGCGGAGGCGTCGCGCGTGCGCGAGGAGTGGGCGCGGCGGCTGGAGAGGTCGCCCCGGGCGACGCCCGGCGAGGCGGGAAACACGCGGGAAAACACGCGGGAGCTCGCGGTGCCCGCCGACCGCTGGGCGAGCTCGGACGAGGTGCGCGGCAAGACGGACGTGCTCGACCGCTTCATGGGCGCGCTCGCGGACGCGCGCGCGGAGAAAAGCGCCGCCGAAAAGCGCGGCGCCGACGAACGCGACGACGGCGGTGGCGGCGCGCGGGAGGAAGCGCGGGACGCGCCGTTTGGCTCGGCGGCGGTGGCGCGCGAAACCTCCGAAATCTCCGCCGCGGCGTCGGCGGCTACGCCCGCGACTTCGCTCGGCGCCCTCTCCGTGTCGCTCCTGGGCGACCCGCGCGAGGGCGAGACGCTGACGCTCCGCGTGGACGCCGCGGCGCTCCCGCCGGACTGCGGGCCCGTGACCCTGCGGTGGCAGCGCGGCGCGCCTCCCTCTCTGAACGCCGGCGGTTCGAACCCCGCGAGTCCGCGTGTTCCGGGCGCGTCGGCGCCGCCCGCGTTCAAAACCATCCTCGGCGCGCGTCGCGCGTCGTACACGCTGACCAAGGCGGACGTCGGGTGCGTGGTGCGAGCGGTGGCCGCCGCGGGGGACGCGAACGCGGGCGGGAACGTGTTCGGATCCGCGGAGACGCGAGGCGCGGTCGCGGCGAGGGAGTGGTAGACGCGCGAGGTTCGCGTTTTTTGTCGCGAAGAAAAGGTGCATTCGAAGCGTTTTTGTTTTTCGTGTCGGAATGCGAACGACGCTCGCCTGCAGCGAGCGTGGGAACAGGCCCGATCACGACCACAAAAAACATGTGAAAACTTCGGGGGTTGATCAACTCGTCTTTTCCCGGGTAAAATTATCCCGAATGAGGCGATAAACAAAAACGAGCGACTGTTCGCGCGTTGCGCTATGTCGGCTCGATATTTCGAGCCCCGGGTGATGAGCTTCGCGACCTTTCAGAAAAAGCGCCTTTTTTCAGACTGATTACATGTCGCGAAAGGCACTTTTTTCTCGTTGAGGTTTGGTACTCGAAAGCGTGGAAAAAGCATGACGTAGCGAGTCTCGCGCGCGCGCGGTGCGGAGACGCGGGTCGAGCGCGACGCGGACCACCCAAACCTCCCGCACGGTACGCGTTCTGCCCGAATCGCTCGCCACGTCTCCCGCGCTCGCGCGGCCGTCGATCCCCGACGCCGCTCCCGCGGACCAATTTTCACGCGCTTTGCGCGAAAGAAGGACAGCGTGTCTGTCCCGTCTTTTCGCGCATGCCACGTCGGGCGCGAGTTTCACGAGCCCGCGCGTCGCGTCCGCGAGACGGGCGCGCGCGCACGCGCGCACACGCGCGCGCACATGCGCGCGCGCGTGTTCCTAGCCGCGCGACGCGTTCGCGCGCGCGCGCGTCCCCGACCCGAGACGCACGGCCGACCCCCCCTCCGCCCCCCGCCTGCTCTTTCCGGGCGTTCCGCGAAGGGCGCAAATTTCCTCTCGTAAAATTCCACGATTCTCACCGGCGTTTTCCACCGTTGTTTTCGAAACAGGACGCCCGGTCTCTCAGTCTGAAAGTTCGCGAAAGTCGCGTTCTCGAGAGCGTCTCGGGGAGCAAGCGATCGGTTTTCGCGAAAGTCGCGACGTACGAAATTCTACGATCGCGCCGGCATGGAGCGCGCGCCGGCGGAGATGACTCCCGACGGCGTGGACATTCTCCGCGCGCACCGGCCGGCGGCGAAACAGCTCCACGCGGTGCTTGACACCGCGCGCGGGTTCGGGAACGCGCCGCCCTCGCCGCGGGGGCACTTTTCGTACGAGCACGGCGCGTCGAGCGCCACCACCGACTCGACGCTCTCCGGCGCCGGGAGCGGCGGCGGCTCGTTCGCGTCGCTGACGGGCCCACCGAACGCGCGCGGGTCGCCGGACCGACTCAAAAACGCTTCTGAGGCGAGCGACGCGCACGGCGGTCAGTCCCGCGTCAGGCACGGAAGCGGCGACGGGGGGGATTCGTCGGAGGCGGTTTTGGAGGGGACGATTTTCGCGGGCGCGGATGCGGAGGAGTACGTTCGCCGCGTCGCGGCGCCGCGGCAGCCGTCCATCGACGAGCTCCTGCGCGACTCCGTGCTTTCGTTCCACCGCGACGGGCCGCTGGTGAACCCGATGGAGACGCACAGAAGCGCGGGCTCGGGGACGGGCGGCTGGTGCATGCCGAGCGCGACGATTTCGTCGACGCGCGACAAGATGCAATTCGTCGCCGACGCCAAGGGGTTCGACTACGGCATCTTTTGGCGCCTGCGCGGCGCCGAGACGTTCGAGTACGACGTCGGGCTGGACGCGCGGCGGGACGACGGGAGCGACGGCATGATGAGCCTGTTCATCCAGACCTCCGCGAGCATGTACCCTTCGTGGGTGATGGGGTTCGGCATGGCGGGCAGGGTGGGATTCACCGGGAACTACGAGTGGCACGAGGAGATCTCGGCGTTGCCCGCGTGGTCGTTTCAGAGGTTGCGACAAGCCGCCAACGCGGGCATCCGCACGATCGTCTCCGTGCCCACCGCGGACGGCGTGGTGGAGTTCGGCAGCACGGTGGTGATGCCGCACAACGTCTCCACCGTGCAGTACATCCAGAAGCTCATGGGCGCGCCCAGAGGCGCGCCCTCGAGGTGACCGGCGGGATTGCCCCCGCGCGTCGCCCGACGACGGGCGCGTACGATTTATTGCCCTCCCGCGCGAAGAAAAAACGCCGCGCTCCGGGAGGGCGTCCACACGAACAGGTGGACCATTCGCATTGATTTTTTAGCCCCACTGTAGACACGTTCGCCGGCGTTCGCCGCGCGAACGATCAAATAAACCAACTCTTGTTGTAAATCAAACACCTCTGAAAGGAAACACAACGTTGTACGTAAAGAAAAGACGACGCGCCTTTTCTCATCACAGCTCATCCTTGCCGTCGGCCGCGGCGTTTCCTCCCCCGGGCGGTACCCCATCCGCCCAGATAAAGATATCCCCCCCCGCGTCGCCGGCGATGCTCGCGCGCGTCGCGGCGAGCGCGCGTTTCTCGCGTGCGCGCAGCGCCGTCGCCAAAGCCGCGCGCCGCGCGACGGTGAGCTCACGTTTTGTGTCGGCGACGTCGTCGTCTTCGGTCGTCGTCCCGGCGTCGCCGTCCGCCTCCGAAAACCGCTCCCGAACAAACGCAACCGCCCGCTCCACCTGCTCGCGGTACATGCGCAGCGCGTCCTCGTCCTCCTCGAGCGAGGTCGGGTAAAGAGAAAGCCGGCGGTCCAGCACGCGCAGGAGCGCGGCGGCGCCGCGCGCGCCGCCGGCGCGCCGCTTCGCGTCGTCGTCGTCGTCGTCGCCTCGCGCGTCTTTTTCTTTCCCGTCCCCCAAAGAGTTCTCGGCGACGATGGACGCCCACTTGGCGACGCGCTTGGCGTCGCGCGTGCCGCGCATGGCCGGCGACAGGCACGCGCGCCACGGGACCTCGAACCCGTGGTCTTTCAGCGCGTCGGCGGCGCGGCGGAGCGCGGGCTCGGGCTCGGCGTCGGCGCCGGCGAAGGAGGACGCGCCCAGCGAGACGGCGACGCACGAGACTTTTCCTTCCGAGACTTCCCCTTCCCCGTCGTTCTCCTCGTTCCCTCCCGTCGCGCCGAGCTCGACCGTCGCGCCAAACCCGGTGAAACCCCGCACGTACCCCGCGCTGAGCAGCGTGTCCGCGTCCGACCACACGCCGTATTTCTCGGTGACCTCCTCGCCGGCGCGGTAGTCGCGCTTCGCGAACACCGCCGCGCGATCGTTCATTTCGTCGTACACGACGAAATCGTCCGCGTACCGCGCCTCTTCGTTGCTCGTATCACCGCCTCCGCCGTTCTTTTTTGTCTCCTCTCCAGCTCTCCTGAACATCGCTCTCGCCTCCGTCTCCTGCTCGTCCGCGTCGTTGATCATGTCCGCGAGAGGCACGATTACGAGGCCCTTGGTTGGCACGCGCGACGCGCGCGAGTGCACCACCGACCACGCCCACTCCGTCGCGGCGAGCGTCGCGGCGCGCGGCGGGAACAGAGACGTGTGTGCCTCGAAGACGCGCTTGGTGAGCCCCTTGTGCACCGCGCGCACCCTCGCTTGGTCCGCGATGGCGTCTTCCAGAACCTCCGAGCCCTGCAGCTCGCGCAGGGAGCCGGGGGACCAGCGCGCGGTCGCGTCGAAGCCGTCGTCGTCGCCGGGCGCGGGGAGCGCGGCGAAGTAGTCGCGCCACGGCGAATCGTCCGGCGACGCGAATCGCTCGTGCAGCAACGCGAGCATCAGCGCGCTCTTCTCGTCCTCGCCGTACTCCGCGCGGAGCTGCGTGAGGAGTGCGCCGAGCGCGGGGCGATGCGCGCCCACCGTCTCCGCGCTCACAACGAGGCTCCAAGGCACGGAGACGTACGCCTCGCCGGCGTCCAATCCGCCAGACGCGGCGAACACGCCCACGTCTCTGCGCGTCGCGCCTCCCGCGCGGTACGCCGCGGCGACGCCGTCGTGCTCGCCGAGGTACACGCCCTCCAGCTCCACACCGGCGTCGCCGTTCGCGTCGATCCACGAGCGCAGCGCGTCGCCCACCGCGCCGCGAGGCGTCGAGCCGGAGGGCGCGCCCGCGGCGGAGACGGCGATCGGCGCGAGCGCGCACAGCGCGATCGCGACCAGCGCGGAGACGCGCGCGGCGTGTCGCGAGGACGGACGAGACGAAGATGCGGTCATGGCCCTCGACGACTCCGGACGAGCGCGAGCGACCGGGGCCCGAGAGAACACCTCGAACGACGCTCCGAACGGTGAGGGGGTTCGTCGAGCGCGCGCGCCGTTGTTGGCACACACATCTCCAACTGGAGATCGGAAGAAGCGAAGCAGAAAAAAGTGAATCTGCAGAGTGCCCACGTGCGGGACCGCTTTTTTCGAGCCCTCTTCGAGTGAGCTTCTGGTCTCCAATTTCGGAAATTTTTGGGTTTTATCGGACTAGGGCCTTTTTACGACGATCGCCGAGTCACGTTCCCAGAACGTCGGCGCGACGACGTAGGTAGCGTCGAGCGACTCACGGACGAGCTCGGCATGATGGCAACGCACAGCGCGATCTTCGCGGCGTCCGCGAGAACGCCGCTGGCCGGGCTGAGACGCGCCTCGGCGCCTCGAGCGAACGCGATGAGCGGCGTCGCCCCGGCGGCCAGATTGGATAGTGTGACTCTGCAGCGCCAACGGTCGCGCGCGCGCGCCACCCTGACGGCGCGCGCGAGCGCGGCCAGCCGCGGCGTCGCGGGCGTCGCCAACCTGACGGTCATCCCCGGGCCCGGCGCGCGCCGAACCGCGCGCGGGCGCGTCTCCGTGGTCACGCGCGCGGCGAAGAAGAAGCGGAGCCCGGAGGAAATACGCGCGAGGCGCGAGGCGCGCGAGCGACGCGAGCGAGAGGAGGCGGAGCTCGCCGCGTTCGAGGAGGAGGAGGCCGCGCGCCTCGCCGCGCAGGAGGGCGACGCCGAGGAAGGCGCCGGGTTCGATTCCGAGGCTTCGGCCGAGGCTGGCGAGGGCGAGGAGGCGGAGGAGGAGGAGGAGGAGGAGGAGATGGAGGTGGAGGCGAGGCCCTCGCCTTCGCGCGCGCGAAGCTCGGACGAACTTCCCCGCCCGAGATCCACCGCGAGCAGGTCTTCCCAGTACCGCTCCGTGCGCTCCGCGCCTCCGCCGCAGGAGGAGGGCCCCGACGTCGTGCTCATCGGAGGCGCGGCCGCTGCGGTCGCGGCGGTGGGGTACTTCTTCTGGCAGAAGAAGAACGCCGGCGGCTCCGGCGCCGGCGCCGGCGCGGATGCGCCGCCCGTGGAGGGCGGCATGACCCTCGGTGAGATGGGTTTATCCAGCGCGCAGATGGGCGGCGACGCCGTGCCTATGGGCGATAACGTGCCCGTGGGCAACGCCTCGTTCGCGGGCATGCCCACGTTCACGTCCGAGGAGGACGGCGCGCCGGCGGCGCCGGCGGCGCCGCGGCAGATCAAGGGCGAGTTCAAGCGCGCGCTTCGCGAGATGATGAGCGAGATGCGCCGTTTCGACACCGTGGACCTTCACGGTCGCAATTTAGGAGATGAGGGCGCGCAGTACATCAGCGAGGCGCTGGCGTTCAACGACGTCGCCACCTGCATCGATTTCGGCGCGAACGGGATCGGCGCGGCGGGCGTCGCCGCGCTGTGCGAGGCGCTCGAGAGCAACAACTCTTTGGAGATGCTGTCTTTAGCGTCCAACAACCTGTGCGACGAGGGCGCGGCGGTGTTAGCGGAGTACCTCAAGAAAGACACCACCATCAACACCCTGAACTTAAACAGCTCCGGGATCGGCGACGAGGGCGCCGCCGCGCTGGCGGAGATGCTCAAGGTGAACACCACTTTAACGGCGCTGGAGCTGAACAACAACTCCATCGACTACGAGGGCACGGTGGCGCTCGCCGAGGCGCTCGCCGAGAACTCCACTTTAGAGACGTTCAGCATCTCCGGGAACTACGTCGGCGGCTTAGGGTGCAAGGCGCTGGCGAACGGTCTGGAGAAGAACGCAGGCATAAAGGGTCTGCAGCTCAACGGCAACGACATCGGCGACCTCGGCGTCGCCGCGCTGTGCGGCGCGCTCAGCAAGCGCGAGACGAAGCTGACGAATTTGGACATCGGGAACAACGGGTTCGGGTTCGAGAGCGGCGCTTCCATCGCGGAGTACATCGCGACGGACGAGAGTTTGACGCACTTAAACCTGTACATGAACGAGCTGTGCGACCTGGGCGCGATCGAGATCGCGAAGGCGCTGAAGGACAACGGGGGCATCGAAACGTTGGACATCGGCGGGAACAACATCTTAGCGGCGGGCGCGGAGGCGCTGGCGGTTGCGTTGAAGGAAAACAAGCCCATGCGCGTGTTGGAGCTGGGGTACAACCCCGTGGGGCCCAAGGGGTGCCAGGCGCTGGCGGAGGCGGTCAAGTTCCACAGCAAGCTCACGACGTTACGAATGGGCTGGTGCAAGGTCACGAAGGATGGCGCGTGGTACCTCGCGGATGCCATCAAGTACAACGAGAACCTCACCACGCTCGACTTACGAGGGAACGAGCTGGGGGACGAGGGGTGCGCGGCTTTGGCGCAGAGCCTGAGCACGGTCAACGAGAACCTCACGTCGCTCGACCTGGGGTACAACGAGATCAAGGACAAGGGGGCGTTCGCGCTGGCGCAGGCCATCAAGAACAACGCCGAGGGCGCCATCGCGTCCATCAGCGTGAACAACAACTACATCACCAAGTTCGGCGAAGTCGCGCTGACGGAGGCGGTGGAGCTCGTCGAGGAGATGAACCCCGACCGCGACCTGTACGTGCAGTTTTGAGCGTACGAGGAGTGATAGACATGTTTGTGTTGAAAACGCAAAGGGCGCGCGTCGGAGTCGTTCGTCTCGTAGTCGTCGTCGTCACAGCGAAGGCGAAACCGAACCGTCTCGTCTCTTCTCTCTCGTCGCGACGCGTGATCGATGACGAGAAAAACACGCTTTCGAAAATCCCCGGACGTCGATGGACGCGTGCCTTTCAACGAATCGCTTTTCGCGATCAAACTCGTCCTCATCTGGCCGAGAAAACACCTCCGAACGCGATTCGAGCCGGAAATGGTTGGCCCTCGCTCGCCGTCATGTGGCCTCCCGCCAAACCACGACACTGAAACGACGGTGTTTCCGAGGCCACAACGCGAGACGCGCGAAAGGTACGCGCCGGCCATCGCCGCGATGATCCGTCCCACCGACGACGACCGGCATCTACCCGACCGCCTGCGCGCGGTCACCCGCGTGTCGCGACCGATCGCGCCGAGTGTCGCTGACCCTCCCCCCTCCTCCCGCGGACGACGTTCGAAACACAGGAGGCCGCGACGCGAGATCGGCCGACCGAGCACCATGCTGATCGATAACTTCACCGTGAAGTCCCCGAATGTCACGTACACGGACGAGCACATCGAGTCGACGTACACGTGCGTCCACCATCCCGATCTCCCGCGCGACGGCTCGCGGCGCGCGTCCCCCTCTCACGTCGCCCCCGCGCGCGCGTCCGTCGGCGACTTTCGCCACGTTTCTGTCGGCCGAGAGTTTGTCTCGCACCGACCGCCGAGTCTTCAAGTCTGACCGAGATATTCGCGCGCCTTCGACCCGCGTGCGCGCAGGTACAACGACACGAAGCTGACGTCGGAGGATTTGGGCGATGGCAAGTCCGCGTGGACGGTGGAGCCGGTGGAGCAGCAGTTCAAGTTCCGCACCGACCGCCGCGCGCCCAAGCTGGGGATCATGCTCGTCGGCCTCGGCGGGAACAACGGCACGACGCTGATGGGCGGCGTCGTGGCAAACAGAGAGGGCATCACCTGGAAGACCAAGGAGGGCATCCGCGCGCCCGACTACTTCGGGTCTTTGACGCAGAGCGCCACCTGCCGGGTCGGCGCGGTGGGCGGCGAGGAGGTGTTCACGCCGTTCAAGTCGCTGCTGCCGATGGCGGAGCCCAACGAGATTGTGTTTGACGGCTGGGACATCTCCGGGATGAACATGGCGGACGCGATGGAGCGCGCGCAGGTCCTGGACTGGGACCTGCAGAGGCAGCTGCGGCCGTTCATGCAGGACGTCACGCCCCGGCCGGGGATCTACGACCCGAAGTTCATCGCCGCGAACCAGGCTGCGCGCGCGGACAACGTGATCAAGGGTTCGAAGCAACAGCAGATGGACAGGATCCGCGCGGACGTGCGCGACTTTAAGGAAAAGTCGGGCGTGGACAAGGTGGTGGTGTTGTGGACCGCGAACACCGAGCGGTACGGCGAGGTGGCGAACGGGCTGAACGACACGGAGGAGAACTTACGAAAGAGCATCGCGAACGACGAGGCGGAGGTTTCGCCGTCGACGCTGTACGCGCTGGCGTGCGTCGACGAGGGCGTGCCGTTCATCAACGGCTCGCCGCAAAACACGTTCGTCCCGGGTCTGATCGACGCCGCGGTCCGTTTGAAGTCGCTCATCGGCGGCGACGACTTCAAGTCCGGGCAGACGAAGATGAAGTCCGTGCTGGTTGATTTCCTGGTCGGCGCCGGGATCAAGCCCACGTCCATCGTGTCGTACAACCACCTGGGGAACAACGACGGGATGAACCTCTCGGCGCCGTCGTGCTTCCGCTCGAAAGAAATCTCCAAGAGCAACGTGGTGGACGACATGGTGGCGTCGAACGAGCTTTTGTACAAGCCCGGGGAGCACCCCGACCACGTGGTGGTGATCAAGTACGTGCCATACGTGGGGGACAGCAAGCGTGCGATGGACGAGTACACGTCGGAGATTTTCATGGGCGGGCGGTCCACCATCGTGATGCACAACACGTGCGAGGACTCGCTGCTGGCGGCGCCGCTCATCCTGGACATGTGCCTCATCGCCGAGCTCTCGACGCGCATCGAGATTCGCGCGCCCGCGGATACGGAGTACCGGGGCTTCCACCCCGTCTCGGTGCTGCTGTCGTACCTCACGAAGGCGCCTCTCGTCCCGCGCGGGACGCCGGTGGTGAACGCGCTCGCGAAGCAGCGCGCGATGCTCGAGAACGTCTTCCGCGCCTGCGTCGGGCTCGCGCCGGAGAACAACATGCTCCTCGAGCACAAGTGACGGACGTCGCGGCGGGTTCGGTTCGCGGAAAAAGGCTCGCGCGAAGGCGCGAAGGCGCGAGCGCGAAGGCGAGGCGAGCGAGAGTTCAGCGGGGAGGGAAAGAAGAAGCCGATCTCGAAGAGAAGCGCGAGGGGAACCGGCGGGGGACGCGGACGCTCCGAGGCGCGAGTCGGAAATCAGAAATCTATCAGAGAATCAACACAAAAAAATGACATCACCAACCGTGCCCGCGTTCTGTGCGCACCGTCTCTCCGCGCGCCGCGCGCGTCTCACGGCGGAGGTCTGAACGTGGGCTGGGAAGGCATGTTCGGTCTCGCCGGCATGCTCGGCCTCGCCGGCTGCTCCGGCTCCGACGCCGGCCGCTCCGGGAAAGACTCGGGCGCGGGCCGCTGCGCCGGCGGCGAGCCCCGCGGCTGCTCCGGCGCGCGCGGCGGCGCGGGTTCCGCCGGCGCCGCGCGCGCGGCGTCCGGAATGCGCCTCGCGCGGCGCTCGGCGGCGGCGCGCGCCGCCTCCACCTGCTCCGCGGTAGGCGGCAGACCCTCCGGCGCTGGCGCGAGCTCCAGGAGCACCACCGCGTGCGGCGCGACGAGGTACGTGCCCTGCGGCCCCGCGAGGTTGATGTACGCGAGCTCGCAATCCGCCGGCGCCGCCAGCGCGGTATCCATCACGCGAACCCAGGCGTAGCCGATGGGCGGCTGGCCGATCGCCGCGCGCGCGACGCCCGACCCGCAGTTCCACACCGCGACGGCGTCTTGCGTGACCACCGTCTCGCGGGTCTCGCCTCCGATGGCGCTCGCGGCCACGGCTTTGGCACCGGGCGCCGCCGCGGCGTGCCGACGACACATCAGCTGCGGCGGCGCGTCCGCGCTCTCCCAGGCGGGCGCCCTCTGGCCCTCGAGGTCGCGCCAGCTGACGTTCGCGCCCCCGGCGGCGAACAAATCGGCGCGCCGGCGCCGGAACGCCGCGCACGCCGCCATGAAGCGCGTGATCTCGCCCCCGCGCTCGCCCGCCCCGATGGCGTCCCAGCGGAACGCGTTGGCGTCGTGCTTGAACGCCCACGGCGCGTCGTCGTGTCCGCGCAGGCTGTGGCCGTACTCGTCCCCGGCGGCCACCACGGGCGTTCCGTCCGACAGGAACAGCGTGGCTAACATCAAACGCAGCATCAGCGCCGTTTCGCCGGGCGTCGGCGGTAACGGTGGGAGTTTCTTCTCCGGCGCGCGCCCGGACGTGAAGCTCGCGCCCGGCTCGCGCGTCCCGACGCCGTAGCCCACGCCGCCCGCGTTTTTCGTCCCGATCGCGCCGCCCCGAAACGCATCCTTGGAGCGGTCGTGCACCGCCGCCGCCTCCGGCGAGATCTTCGCGCGCATCGCCGCCGCGCCGGCGAAGTCCGCCAGAGTCTTGCCGAAGGGTGGCGAGACGAACGAGTTCATGACGTGCCCGCGCGCCGAGCCGCGATCGCCCTTGATCAGATCCGCGCTGCCGCAGACGCGCGTCGCGAATCCCCCGGCGGTTCCGTTTCTCCCCTCTAAAAAGGCACACACGTCGCGCGCGTACGCCGGCGTCACGCGCTCCCCCCACACCCCCCAGCTCTGCATGTCGCCCACCTCGAACTCCCCCGGCGTGAGATACAGACGCACGCCGCCGCCGTTCCCGGCGCCCCCTCCCCCGAAGTTGCCCCCGCCGCCGCCGAGCACCGGGTCGTTGGCGATCGCCTCGAGCAAAGTGGAGACTCCGTAAGGCCCGCGCGCGATCCCCCCCCCCGAGTCGACGACGAAGCCGTCGAAACCGACCGCGACCCTCCAGTGCCGCAGCGCGTCGATGAGCAAACGCTGCGTGACCGCGCTGGTTGGATTGAGCGCGGTCGCGCCGTGCACGGCTTCGTTCATCTCCACGCGCCCGTCGAATCCGAGCTGGTAATACGACTCGGCGTCGATGCCCCTTAACGAGCTCGTGTCCGGCTTCTCGTCGCTCCCCTCGGCGAGGTGCGTGATCTGCACGTGCGCCAGCACCTCCAGCCCGCGTCTTTGCAGCCCGCGCACGAGCGCGCGCAGCTGGTGCGCGGGCTCGCCTCTGGACGGCGACGCCAGAGCCGGGTCCGGCGCGAACACGCTGATCGGTGCTTGTCCGAAATTATCGTCGCGCGTGCGGCGCGCGGAAGCTTGGATCGGGTGCAAAACAACCGTCGTCGCGCCCGTGTTCACGATGTGCTCAGCCTTCTCGAGAACCGCTTCGTACGTCCCCGGGAAGTCCTTCGGAATCGAACGCCTCTCCGATGGAACGTCGCCATCGGACAGGGGCCCAGCCGCGTCGTTGCCGAAACTCGCGACGAAACTGAGGTGCCCGGTGAAGTCCGAGACGTTCAGCTCGTACATCACCTCCATCGAAGGGGTTCGTCGTAGACGCGGCTTGGAGCATCGCGCGTCGCGCGGAACGTACACCGCAAACGCGTTCGCGTCGTCGCCGTTCATGACGTCCGCGAGCGAGCCCATCAGTTTCGGGGGGGTGGTGTGTTCGTCCGCGAACGGCCCCAAAGGAGGCACGAGTGACGACGCGCGCGGGTCTAACAGAACCATCCCGGGGTGGAAACGCCACCCGCCGCGGCGCACGTCGCCGTCAACCTTCCAGCCGTAAAGCACCGTCGCGACGCCGAACGTAGGATCGCCGCTAGGATCGCCCGTCGCGCTCGCGGGCGAGGGCATGGGGAGCACCGCGCCGGGCATGCCCACGGGCAGCGCGACGTGCCACACGTCGCCCGTCCTGTGCGTCGTGGGGTTCAGCGCGAGCTCCATGGTCTCCGGCGCGTCGCCGTCGCCGTGGCGCCACTGCAGGAACAGAGTCACCTTCTGCGCGCGCGCGCTGTGAAGCGCGAAGTTGCACCATCCGGGCCCGGCCGTGGGCCCGAGCTCGACCGCGCGCGACGCGCCGAGCGGGTACGGGCACCCGGGCGCGGCGCCCACCGGCACGGCGAACGCGGCGGGCGGGTCGTGCGGGTGTTTTCGTTTGGGCATGTCGTACAGAACTTCGCCCTCCTCGTCCGGGAACTCTGCAGACGGAGGCTTCTTCTCGACGAGCACGAAGTTCATCTCGAGCGGCGCGTAGTAGGACGGGATCTCGAACTTGGCGCGCGCGAAGCGCAGCGGGAACCCGCGCCGGTACACCACCGTCGTGCGGTCGCCGTCGCGTACTAAAGGCGTGCGCGTCGCGGCGGTGTTTTGGCCGAAGCGGGGCGCGGCTTTTGCCTCGGCGCCCTCCACGTACTGAGAGCCAGCCGGGATCTCGGGAAGCGACATCCACTCGTCCAGCCACTCGCGGTGCATGCCCCAGTGCAGCCAGAGCTCGCCGCATCCGTCCGTGATGGGCTCGCCGTGCAGGTCGTGCTCGACATCCTCCGCCACCTCGAAAATGGCCAGGTACGTCTCGCCCACCGGGATCACCTCCACGTGCACCTGCCGCCCCGCCTCGGTGTGGAACGTGTGCTTCGCCGTGCGCTCGCGCTTCGCGGCGTCCCCGGACCCGCGACCGCGCGCCACGTCCTTCGTCCGGCTGTCGCGCGCGTACGGCGCGACGCCGCGCGCCACGTGCGCGTCGCGACCGCCGCACGCGCGCCCGGGCGCGGGGGAAGCGGGCGCGAGGGGCGCCGACCGCGCGCGCGACGGTTCGGCGTGGGACGAAGAAGCCGATGCGTGAGGCACGCGCGCGCGCGACGCGCCGATCGGCGACGGCCGCGGGCGCGCGACGCCCGCCGCGGGCGACGCCGCCGCGCGCGCGGCGCACGGGGACGCCATCGCGCACGGAACGCACGAGTGTGCGCGAAAGAATGCGCGGAGTGCGTCGATCGCGAGGGGATAAACGCTCGAAGCCGGGGGCGAAGGAGTCCTCGACGGCAACAAGTTTGGAAAGTTCCTGGCGAAAAACGCGCTTCAAATTCGTGTTTGACAGATTCCTCGCCGCGCGCGGTCGCGCGGTCGCGTCGGCGGGGCTCCGAGCGCGGCGCCGCGGCCATGGCGATCGCGAAGCTGGCTTTCGTGTTCGCGATCGTGGCGTGGTACCGCGGGGACTGGGTTTACGCGCAGCTCCGAAGGCACGCGCGCGTGTTCGGCGACGCGCTCGCGAGACTCGGCGTCGGCGTGCGCGGGACCGACCCGGCGCGCGCGCCGCTCGAGTGGACCGTGGAGGACGGGACGGACACCTCGGCGCACGGCAGGCTGGCGCGCGAGCGGCGCGCCATCCTCGAGGACGCGAAGAGGCGCGCTGGGGCGCACGGGGGCCTCGGCGCGGGAGCGGCGAGGCGCATGGCGGAGAAACTGGAGGAAGGGTGGGCGCGGCGTCGCTCGCGGCGCTTTGCCGGCGGCGCGGGAGACGGCGCGACGAGAGACGCGTTTCCCGAGAAAACGCTCGATGCGCTCGTCGCAGAGCGGAGGGCGCGCGCGGCGGCGGCCGCCGAGCGCCACGCCGAGGTTCGCGAGCGCGTGCGGCAGAGACGACAAAAGGTCAGGGACGCGGCGTCGACGACGCCGCAGTGACGCCGTCGCGGCGCGGAATTTTTGTCCGCGCCGCGGCGGCGCCGACGCGCGCGCCGGTCGACGCTTTGCTTTCCTCGTGGACGGCCGGTCGCGCAGACGCCGCGCGCGTCTTCGTGCGACGCTCGTGAAACGCGATGATCGTCGTCTTCTTTCGTCACAACATCCCGTCTCGAGACGACCCTCGCCCTTCTCTCGCCTCAGGCGCGTCTAAGTAATCGCCTCCAGCGTCCTCTCTTCTTCTCTCCGCGATCGATCCGCGTCTCGCCTTACAGGTAGGGCACCGCGGCGGCGTTGACCGCCGCGTTGACGTGCCAGGGGTCGGCGATGTGGCGGCCGAGCGCGGCGACGGGGCCCTCGAGGTTGTTCGCCTGCGCCTCGCCGATGATGCCCGCGAAGGCGAGCATGGCGACGCGGCCGTTGGCGATCTCCTTACGCTTGAGCGTCTCGAAGTCCGCGCCCTTGGAGAAGCCCGCGGGGTCGAACATGCCGCCGGGGTAGAGGCGCTTCACGGGGTCCTTCTCGGACGAGCGCTGCTGCTCGACGTAGGCCATGACGAAGATCTCGATGGCCACCACCACGGGCAGGGGGAAGGGAGTGGGCGCGCCCAGGTACGTCTGGGTGTCCTGCACGGGGGCCTCGGTCCAAGTGACGCCGGTGATGGCCTCCGCGCCGGCGGCGCCCGCGACGCCGAGCATCGCCCAGCGCGAGTGGATGATCTCCGCCTCCTGGAAGCGCGCCAGGTTGGCGGGCTCCTTGCCCAGGTTCAGGGGATCGAAACCGTAGTCGCAGGGCAGGGAGCCGTCGAGGTGCGCGGGGGGGGTGGAGCCGGGCATCCACACGGCGCGCGCGGCGGTCTTGCCGACGGTGCCGTTGGTGGCGTTGGTCGCGAGCTTGCGGCCGGCGAAGGAGCCGGCGCGGGCCACGATGGGGGCAGAGATGGTGAGGGCGGCCATTGTGATGGTCTGGTGTGTGCAGGAATGGAGGGCGCGCGGACGCGGATCCACCCTCGCTTTCCGCCGATATTGAGGAGTTTCTTCGAGCGCGCGCTCTGATTCGCCGAAATCTGTTTGCCTTAGATTCGGCCGGACGTGATGACTGTTTGCCTGTGCGAAGGTTGCGAAAAGTAAAAGCGAAAAAAATGACTGTAGCTCGGAAACCGTTTCTGCGGGAAGTGCAATCGATGGCGACTTGACGACCCGTAGCTCGCGTTCAACCTCCGATCACGTCGGTTTCGAGAAAACCGCGCGCGCGCGTTTACCCGGTTTCAATGATACTTCCTGGTTTTATAACTAGATGATGATACCGGTTGATCACGCGGTGGCTTTGACGGGCCACCTTCCATGCGTGAGACGTGTCCCCCTACCTTGTTACCAAAGGACAACGACCACAGATCTGAACCCAACCAAGAGAAGAATCATTCACGACACACCAAGACGAGGTTCGGATTCGAGCGGAATGCTGCGATGTCTGATGCCGACAAACAGGCGCGGCGACGACGATGATGAATGAAAAATCGATTGATGTCATTTCCCAAAACGCGTTGGGGATGCACAATTTCCTGCACGCCGCCATCCATGGCAGACGACGAGCCAGCCGCGAAACGCGCGAAGAACGAGGAGGATGAGGAGCCGGAGGAGTCCGAGGAGGAGTCCGAGGAGGAGTCCGACGATGAGGACGACGAGGAGATCATAATCGACGGCGAGAAGTTCAACGTGGACGACTTGGAGGAGGAGAGCGACGACGACGAGGAAGAGTCCGACGACAACGACGACGCGTCGGATGAAGACGAAGACGCGGACTCCGACGTGCTGGGAGGCAACGTCTACATCGTCACGCACCATCAGGAGAAGAAGACGGAGATTTCGGACGATGGTCTCTTCGCCCGCAAGCTGGACTGCGAGATCGTCGGCGTGGCGGGGTCGCTTGAGAAGGCTGAGGATCTCGCGCGCGAGTACACCGAGGGGGAGTTCGAAGTGGAGGTCCCGGAGGACTTCCACGGTTGGTTCGCCGACGGCTTCGAGGTGCAGGACCCCGAGTCGATCGATTCTGATATCGTGCACAAGGTGTTGATCGAAGTGCACGATATCAAGGAGTGAAGCGGTGACGACATCGTGCGTCTGGCTGTCCCGGGATGAACGCGTCAAACGTGTCGGAAGGTGTACGTAGCGCGAAGAGCGTCGAATAAAAAAAAATCACAACCCGCACCTACAGTACATTGTACGCGTCGTCAGAACCGAATCTTCATGTTCGTGCCCTCCCCTGTGGTCTGGCGCCGGGCAGGCCCCTCGCGGATGGTCTCCACGCGCGCGTCGTCCTCCTCCCGCATCAGTTTCCCGAGCTCCGCCATCAGCGCGTCCATGCCGATGCCCTCCACGGCGCTCACGGGGAGCACCGCGACGGGCGGCTCGCCCACGTCCGCCGCGTCCAGGGTTCGAACCGCCGACGTCAGCTCCTCGGTGCGCAGCGCCGCCCACTCCAGGTCCATCTTGTTCAGCGCCAGAATGTGCGGCCGCCGCACGTACTCGGGGTTGTACATGCGCAGCTCCTCGCGGACCGTCTTGTAGTCCCCCACGGGGTCCGACCCGGACGCGTCCACCACCACCAGCATCGCGCGCGTGCGCCGCAGGTGCCGCAGGAACGCGCGGCCCAGCCCGCGACCTTTGTGCGCGCCCTGGATCAAACCCGGAAGGTCCGCCAGCACGGGCCCCGCCTGCGGCTTCTCCGTGTCGTACGCGGAGAAGTCCATGGGGTCGGAGGGGTCCGGAACCACCTCCGCTGGCTTGACCACGCCCAGGTTGGGCATGAGCGTCGTGAACGGGTACGCCGCCACCTCCGGCGAGGCGCGCGTGACAGCTTTCAGGATGCTCGACTTGCCGGCGTTGGGCAAGCCGACCAATCCGATGTCGGCCACGACGCGCATGAGCAGCTCGACGGTGAGCTCCTGCCCCGGCTCGCCGCTCGTCGCCGTGAACGTCGCCTCGTCAAGCTCGATGTCGCTCACCTCCACGTCCTCGGAAAGCTTACCCGAAAGCTTGCCGCGGCGACTCGCGCGCCGCTGCGCCTGCTGCGCGCGCCGCGCGGCGAGGCCGCCGGCGCCGCCCTCGGCGATGAGCAGCGTTTGGCCGTGCTTGGTCATGTCCCCGAGCAGCTCACCGCTTCTTTTGCGCCGCACGACCGTGCCCGGGGGCACGTCGATGTACAGGTCTTCCTGCGTGGGCGCGATGCGCGTGCGGTCCGCGCGCCCGGCGCCCGCGCCGGGCGCCGCCGAGCCGTGGTACCCCTTCTTGGCGCGCCAGGTTTTTTTGTCGTGGAACGGGAGCAGCGAGTCGCACGCGCGGTCGACGCGGATGTAGACGTTCCCGCCCGCCCCCCCGTCCGCGGGCTCCGCGGGAGGCAGCTCGATGAACTTCTTGACGTTCCGCCCCCACTGGTACTTGAAGTTCTTGACCGTCTTCGCCTTGGCCTCCGTGGTCCACGCCTCGCCGTCGCCGCCGGCGCCGCCCGCCACCACGATGATCGCCTCGTCGAAAAACAAGTGCTTGTTCTTGTCGTCGATGGCGCCGTCGCGCGTCGACTCCCCGCGCCCGCCCTCTCGCGGTCCCGAACCGGTCTCTCGTGAACGTCTGGAAGCCTTACCACTCGACCCGCCGCCGGCGGGAAACAGCTCGCCGTCCCACTCCTGAAGGAAGACGCGAGGGAGATGGACGGGAACGGTCAGACGCGCGCGTTTGAACGCGCGGCGCGGCGCGCGAGGGTGCTCGAGAGGAGGTTTCAGATAAAGTGCGGCGCGACGATTGACGGGAGGTGGGCACGACACGCACCTGCTGCTTCGCAGCCTTCTTGGCCCTGGAGACAGCACCGCCGCCCGTCTTGGCGCCCTTAACCCCCGCGGGGCTGGCCTTGCCCTTGCCCTTGCCCTTGCCGCCGCGGGCCGCCTTGCCCGCGGTGCCGGCGCCGCCCCCGCCGCGGGCCTGCGCCACGACGGCACCGCCGCGTCGCGCATTTTCTGCCGCCGCCAGCGCCAGGCGACGCGCCGGGACGACGGCGGGGACGCGGGGCGAGGACCCGGGCGCGGACGCCGCGGAAACGGTGGCGCAGGCGCGCGCACGAGGCGCGGCGCCGAGCGCCGGATGCACAGTCCCGCAAGCGGCGTGCATCTTGGTGTGCCGCGTCGTCGTTCCGAGGGGCGCTTTTTCACGCGCAAGACGACGCGACGCGCCTTGCTTCTTCACTCGCAGATCTTTGCCAACTGGCTGGCCTGTTATCTTGCTCACTCTTCGACGCACCTCCTCGACCATGTCCACCGCGACGATGCGCCTCAGCGCGGTCGCCGGCCCCCGAGCGCGCGTGTCGCTCGGCCGCGTCCGCCGCGCGGCGCCCGCGCCCGCGCGCCGCGGCGCTTCCCTCGCGCGCCGCGCCGGCGAGACCTCCGCCGAGCCCGCGGCTGAGTTCGCGTCGCTCGCCGATCGCGCCGCGTCGTACACCGCGGACCTGAAGGAGATGGGCATGACCATGCCCATCATCCGCCGCAACGTGGCCGGCCCCAAGAACGACCTGCGAGCGCTGCAGGTGTACCAGGACGCGCTCGCCGGCGTGAGTCCCGAGGACGAGGACGAGATCACGCGGCTGGAGAAGGTGCTGGATGAGCTGAACGCGCTTCGGCTGGACAAGGCTGAGGAGGAGCTGTTTTGGGCGGAGCGCGAGGGACAAGTCGTGAGCGCCATCACGGACAACGCGAGCGGGCTGAGCGAGAGCGACAAGAGCGAGGTGGCGAACATGGTGGCGAACATCACCATGTACGGCGTGCAGGGCGCGGTGTGGAACGCCATGATCCTGCTCATCGTGTTCGTCTCCATCGTAAACTTCCTTCGATGACGGTTTGGTGAACAATAAGTAAAATCACAGTTTCACAAAGTCGCTCGACTTGCGCGCGAGCTCGGCGATGGCGACGCGCCCCTTCCTGTTGATGAACGCCGCCACCTCCGCCATCTCGTCACGCGAGATGAAGATGAACTTCCCGCGGTCGTCCATCACGCCCGTGATCCGTCCCATCTGCTCCAGAGCCTGCACGCGGCTCACCGCGTCTTGCGTGCGCAGACCAAACTCCGCCGCCAGCTCCTCCAGCACCACAACCTTCTTCTCCGCGATGTAATCGACAAACTCCGCCAGCAACCCACCGCTCTCCTCCGCCATCTCCTCCTCCACCGTGCCCTCGTTCGTCACCGTGAACATGTCCTTCCACTTGTCGAACTCAGCAGCCTCCGCCTTCTCCTTCTCGACACGCGCCGATTCCGCGGCTTCGCGCGCCGCGCGTTCCTTCTCCTCGCGCTCAGCTTCCTTCGCCGCGTACTTGGCATCCTTCCCCGCGCGCTTCTGGTGCTTCAGCTCAGCCTCCTGCGCCTGCGCGAGCTGCTGCGCGCGCCTCGCCGCTTCCCGCGGGTCCTCCTCCGCGGCACCGTGGTGGTCGTCCGCGTCGCCCTCGTCGTCGTCGACCCCCCTGCCCCTTCGCCGCCGCGCGCCACCGCGCGCGCGAGGCGCCCTCCGACCACCGGCGGCGACGCCGGGGTCGCCCCCCTCCGCCTTGAGCTTCGCCGCGGCGGCGTCGCCCTCCCCGGTCGCGCGGCTGATGACCCACACCAGCCCGCCGAGCACGAGGAACAGCAGGCCCACCGCGACGGCCGCGAGCGCGGCGGCGTTGTCCGCCATGACGTGCGCGGCGCGGCCGGATCTGGCCGAGTCGGCGATCGGAAATGTGCTCCACTTGCCGGTTTTCCGGCGTGAAGAATGCCCGCCGGCAGACCGCTTTTTTCTTTCGGAATTCCCGTCGACGCCCGACACAACCCCGCGCCCTTCCCCACGGTTGACGCGCGCGATGGGCGAGGACTCGGAGGAGCCCAAGCGCAAGCCCTTCGCGGCGAAGCGTAAGGAGGACGGCGACGACGGCAAGAAGGCGAAGAAGGAGAAGAAGGAGAAGAAGGAGAAGAAGGAGAAGAAGGAGAAGAAAGAGAAGCGCGAAGGCGGCGGCGGCGGCGACACCGAGGCGGAGCGTCACGAGGCGAACAAGCGTGTGAAGAAGGGCGAGGATGACAAGAAATCCAAGGACGACAAGAAGGGCCCGCCGGAGATCACCACGCTTTTCTTCGGGCAGATGCCGTACGACACCAAGGTGGAGCACATCGTGCCTTGGCTCAAGACCATCTTGCGCAGGGAAGGATGCGCCGATGACATTCACGCCGTGCGCCTCGCCGGGGGCGGCGGGACGAACAAAAAGTTCAAGGGCTTCGCGTTCGTGGATTTCAAAACCCGAAAGGCGGCGAAGAAGTGCCGCAAGTTCCACGACACGCTGTTCCGAGGCAGGAAGGTGAGCATCGAGCCGTGCGCTCGGCCGGAGTACGTCTCCTCCAAGGCGGAGCGCGCGCGCGCCGCGACGGAGGCGGAGGCGAAAGAGGGAGGAGAGAAAAAACAGCTCAAGCAGCTCACCGACTCGGACGTCGTCGACGACATGGTCAAGGAAGCCTGCGAGAGCTCGAGCGGGGTGATCTCGGAGAACGACTTCGACTCGCAGCTCCGGAGCTTCCTCAGTCTGCTGCCCAAGGACGTGCTGTCCGCGGCGCTGACGCAGATCATCAAGCAGGCGCCCAAGGCGCCCAAAAGACGCGTGCCGTACTTCATGGGCATCACCAAGAAGGTGTCGAAGCAGTTTTGGGACAAGAGCGACGCGAAGAAGAAGCGGGACGCCGGGCAGCTCGAGGGCGAGCCCGAGTCTAAGAAGCCGAAGAAGGAAGAGTCCAAGCCGGAAAAGGCGGCGGAGGCGGAAAAAGCGTAGAGGACGCCGAGCTGGCGAGGGAGGCGCGACGGCCTTTGATGCGAATTAAGCCGTCTCTCGTTAAAAATGTGTCAGAGTCTCCTCTCCGATGTCGTTCTGTCTGTTCTCCGTCTCTCCCCCGCGCTCCGCCTTCGCGAGCGCTTCTTGCCTTTCCTTTCGGGCGGGAACAACGCTAGTTTACAGTCGCCGTCGCCGCAGCCTCGCCGGCGCTTCCGCCGCCGGCGCACCGAGTCAAATCGATCCTCCTCGCGCTTCTTTCCTCTCAAACAATCTCAAACAATCTTCGCCGCGCCGTCCGCGTCCCTCTCGCTCACGCCCAGCCCATGTTCATGCGCACCGCTTCAACCGGCGCGTACACGGAGACGGAGCGCGAGGGCGCGTAGACCATCATGGACGCCGGGCGGTTGTTGAACTCCCACTCCTCGGACGAAATCGCGGGGCAGTTGCACGTCCACAGGTTGCTGTACCCCCCAAACTCCGGGTTGTCCGAGGACAACACCAAGCGCCAGTCGCCGCCGTGCTTCAACCCGATGCGGTAATCCGTGTACGAGTTCACGGGGTGGAAGTTGAACACAAACACGCAGTCGCCGCGCTCGACGACCACCATCTTGTCCTCGTCGCTCTTCAGCGACGTGTACTGGTGGTCCCCGCACAGGTACTTGAACCGCGACGCGACGTCGTGCATCGCGGCGTCGAACGCGTTCAGGTACTTGTACCGTAAATGGTCCATGTCCACCAAATCGAACCGACGGCGGCACAGCAGGTACGAGTTGCCGTTGCCGGGAACGAATTCGCCGGTACTCGCCTCCACGCGGTCGCCTCTCGGGAAGTCGATCCACTCGGGGTGGCCGAACTCGTTCCCCATGAAGTTCAGGTACCCTTCGCCGCCGAGGCAGCACGTGAGCTGTCGGATCATCTTGTGTAAAGCGAGGCCGCGGGAAATAACCGGGTGGTCGGGCGTTAAAGTGGACATGTGGTCGTACATCTCCTTGTCCATCAGCCAAAACGCGGTGGTCTTGTCGCCCACCAGCGCTTGGTCGTGCGACTCGGCGTACGAAATGCACTTCTCGCCCCATCGGCGGTTCTCCAGGCAGTGCACTAAGTCGAACATGTTCCAGTTGTAGTCGTCGCCCCACTCGGAGAGCACTTCGATCCACTTGTCCGCGATGGCCATCTGTAAGCGGTAGTCGAACCCGACGCCGCCCTCGGAGACGGGACGCGCCAGGGCGGGCATGCCCGACACGTCCTCCGCGACGGTGATGCAGTGCCCTTCGTACAGCGTGTGTAACATGTCGTTGGCGAGCATTAAGTACACCATCGCGTCCACGTCCGTGGCCATGCCGAAGTACTCGTTGTAGTCGCCGGTGAAGTCCATCTGTAACCCGTGGTGCGAGTACATCATGGACGTGACGCCGTCGAACCGGAACCCGTCAAACTTGAACTCCTCCATCCAGTACCGCAGGTTGGAGAGCAGGAACCGAATAACCTCCCAGTTGCCGTAGTTGAAGCAGCGAGAGTCCCACATCCAGTGGTAGCCCTGGGGTCCGTCGTGGAAGTACTGCCCGTTGGTGCCGTCGAACAGGTTGATCCCGTCCAGCGAGTTGGACGACGCGTGCGAGTGCACGATGTCCATCAGCACGGTGAGCCCGTACGAGTGCGCGGTGTCGATGAGGTACTTGAGCTCATCCGGCGTGCCGCAGCGCGAAGAAACCGCGAAAAAGTTGGTCACGTGGTACCCGAAGGACGCGTAGTACGCGTGCTCCTGGATCGCCATCAGCTGCACGGCGTTGTACCCGAGCTGCGCGATGCGCGGGATCACGTCGTCCGCGAACTCGACGTACGAGTTGATCTTGGGCTCGATGGAGGACATCCCGACGTGCGCCTCGTAGATGCGCAACTCGGCCGGAGACTTGGGGCGCGCGTACTTAAACTGGTACTGCTCCTCGGGGGGGGGGTCGTAGTAGATGCCGTTGAACGGGATCTCGTCCGGCGCCTGCACCGCGAACTTGATCCAAGCGGGGATCTTGTCCACCGGCTCCTGGCCCTCCAGCTCGAGGTGGATCTTGACGCGCGTGCCGTGGGGAATCGCCGGCGAGCCATCCGCGTTGTTGGGCAAAAACACCTCGAACACGCCGAAGTCGTTCTTGGTCATCCACACGCCCTCGGCGCCGGTGGACCACCCGTTGAAGTCGCCAAACAGGCACGCGGCTTTCGCGCCGGGAGCCCACTCGCGGTAGGTGATCCCCGCCTCGTCGCGCGTGAAGCCCATGGTCTCGTACCCGCGCGAGAACTTCTCCAACCCGCCCTCGTTCTGGTCAATGGCGTTGCGGAGCCCGCAGTACTTCTCCCAGCGGTACTGCAGGTGCCCGCGGTGCTGGTTCAGCGTGCCGTCGAACATGCAGATGCCCATCCCGTCGGTGGTGATGGGCGGGTACTGGAAGGTGTCGAACCGGTTCTTCGGCTCGTCGATGGGCTTGATCTCCGCCCCGTAGATGGGCTTCGTGTTCGCGCGCGTCGGCGTCTCAGGCACGAAATCCTTCGAGATGCGCTTCGGGCCGGCTTTCGTGCCATCCGCGTTCACGGGCGCCGCGCCGGGGAAACCGCCGGGGGGGGCGATGTTCACGCCCGTTGAGACGGGGGCGGGCGCCGGCGCGGGGGGAGGCGGCGCGGGGGCCGCCGCCGCCGGCGCGGGGGGAGGCGGCGCGGGGGCCGCCGGCGCGGGGGCCGCCGGCGCGGGGGGAGGCGGCGCGGGGGCCGCCGCCGCCGGCGCGGGGGGAGGCGCCGCCGCGGGGGCGGCGGGCGCCGGGGGAGGGGGAGGCACAGCGCCGGGGGGCGCGGCGAGGTCGTTCTTCAGACGCTCGTTC
>ENA-OUOG01000698-OUOG01000698.1-marine-metagenome-genome-assembly--contig:-NODE-698-length-42483-cov-5.522874_pt1 | contig 42483 bp, 21 predicted proteins | sample MGYA00248635_ERZ508505 | MGnify/ENA primary metagenome ERZ508505 (study PRJEB26176, sample SAMN06267871) | marine metagenome | isolation source: Saanich Inlet, British Columbia, Canada | place: Pacific... | reverse complement strand
CCTTCGCATCCGGAAAGATCATCGCGCCTGTTTCTACCGCGCCTGTTTCTTTCGAGTCTGAACGCTCTGCGTTCCCGAACGTCGCCTCCAGCGTCGCCTCGGCGTCGTCGCGCGTTTCCTCGAGGAACACGCGCTCGGAGGCTAAGTTGACGGCGTCGAGCGTCTTGAGTCGCCGCGCGTACGACACGGCGTTTGTATCGAGCTTGGCCCACTCGCCGATCACGCCGTGCGGGTCGGGCACGAACCGATCACACGCCTTAGGTCCCACGGACGCGGCTTTCAGTCGATCGCGCGCCCAGGACTCGAGCGTGTGTAAGTCGCGCGCGTCGCGCGCGTCGCGCGCGTCGGCGCGCGCTTTTCGCGCAACCGTCGCGTGCACGGCGCGCAGAAAGTCGTACGCCAAATCGCGTACATCGTCGACGTTTCTTCGACGAAACCGAACCTCGACCGACGTCGTCGAGGGCGAAGTAGTGGGGGTCAGCGCGGACCCCGAGAGGGCTCTGTCTCGGTACATGCGATCGCACACCTCGTGCCATCGCTCGAGGCCATGCTGCAACAACGCGCGCCTCGCGTTTTCGCGCTCCGCCTTGTGCCAAACCGAGGGGCCGACATCTTCCTCCCGCTGGACCGCCCCCGCGTCGGGAGGTGACTCCGCCGCGTCGGGAGCGGCGGGGACGCCGTCGTCCATCTCCAATCGCGCGTCTTCCATCGCTGCCATCGTCCCCGCGACCCCGCGCGTCGCCGCGCGACCGCGCGAACCTCTCTGGCCGAGGTTCGTTCGGCCGAGGTCGTTGATGATCTCTCATTCGGGAATTTTTTTCGTCGGGCCGTCAGACGAAAACGAACGACGCGCGAACGCTCCCGCCTCGGCTGCGCCGCTCGTTCTCGCGACGGAACTCGTACGCGTTATCTTTGATGCTATCACATACGCGCCCATCACTACGCGCCGCCTCGTCTCGACGCCTTCCTCACTCACGTCCCCGCCGTTGCCGCGGTCCCGTACAGCCCGTGCTTCTCTATGTACCTGCGCACGCGCGGCGCGAGCGCGTCGTCGAGCAGCTCGGCGTCGAAGTCGCCTCCGTCCCATTCGGTTAATTCGTTCCCCGGCGTTGCTCGGAACGCCGCGCGCTCGGCGAGCATCGTGCGGATCACCGTGCTGGAGATGGACTCGCTCACCTCCTCGATCTGCAGCACGCGCGCGTTGGGGCCCAGACCCACCTCCTGTAAGCCTAAAACGCCGCCCTCGCGCGGCACGACAACCTGCGCGCACGCGCGTTGAAACGCATCGCTCTCGCGCCACTTGCCCATTCGCAAGTCGCGGTAGGCGTCTCCGCCCAGACACCACGCGAAGTGCGCCTTTTCGTTCCCCCTCTTCGCCTTGATGGCCATCAACACGTCGTGGCTCCCCACCGTCACCGACTCCAGGGGCAGACCTCTACGCCGAGCGCGGGCCTGCGCCGAGAGCACCACTCTTCGCTCGACGTCGAGCACGCGCACGTTTGACGCCGCGTTTGTCCACCGCCTCGGCGTTTTTTGAGGAGAGCGTCTGCGCTTCGCGGGGGAGCCGATTTGGGACCGGTCGGCACCGTCCGTGAAGGCGAGCTCGCACATGCGCTCGCGGTGCTCGTACGGCGCCAGGTTCTGCTTCGCGGCGTACACGTGGCGGTACACGGGCAGGATCCACACCTCGTCGAAGAGCTCGGCGAGGTGCTGCACGATGGAGCCGTGGCCGCCGTCGCCGGTGGGGGGATTGGCGGACATCCCGTACAGCACGACGCGGGTACCGGGTTTGAGTTTCGGGATGCCATCGCGGGGAGCGCGCTTGCTACGCCGCACGCGCTTCGTGTGCCGCCGGTGGATCTCCGCGAGCTGATCGAGGACCAGGCGCACGACGATCCCCGCAACGCCGGCGAAACCCAGCGAGTGGAGGACGGACATCGGCGCGTCGTGCGACGCGCCACGGGAAATGCAAATGGTCTCGAACCCGACGAGGAGTTTCCTCGTCTCGAAGCTGCTCGTCTGCTCGAAGGAAGACTTGAAAAAAACTGGCAAGATGTGATGACGAGGCGCCTTCGCCGGCGCGGGCGCGCGTGTCACACGCGTGTGCGCGGGGCGGCGGGCTCGCGCGACGAGAATCGCGCTTTCTACGCTCGCGGCGTCTCCTGTGATTCGACACATGCGGTCGTTCGCCATGGCCTCCACTTCCGCGTCCACGGCACATGCGGTGCGGCGGCGGCACATAACCGCTCGGCGGGTCTCCTCGCGAGTCTCCGCGCGCGCCTCCTCCGACAAGGAGGCGAGCGCTCCCTCCACCGCGACTTCCGGTCGCGGCGGAGGCACGCCCGGGAGCTGGAACCTGGGCGTGGCGCACTCGGACGCCAACTCCACGGACCAGCGGTCGTTCGTCGACCGGCTGTTCAAGGCGTACCCCACGCTCGTGGCCGCGGCGAAGGATGGGGACGCCGCGAAGGTTGCGGCGCTGATGGACGACGTGTACGTCGCGGCGCCGGACGCGTCCACGAAGAAGATCCGCGACGCGCAGGTGCGCGCCGCGGCACTCGAGGCCATCGAGAGCGGGAAACATACCACGCTCAAGGCGCTGCTCGACCGGGGCGCGGATCTGGGAATCGGGGAGAGCGACGGCGGCGACGGAGGCGCGGGAGGCGCGTTGATAAGAGGCGCGGCGTCCGCGGGCCACGCGGTGGTTCTGGACGTGCTCCTCGATACGTTCGGGCTCGAGTACATGTACTTCAAGGATGCGAAAACGGGACGGACGCCTCTGCTGTGCGCGGCGGCGAACGGCCACGAGGCGTGCGTCGCGCGCGTCCTCGCGAGGCTCATGGACGCGGAGGAGCGCGACGATGGGCGTCGCGCGACCGCCGTCGTCGACGCCGTCGACGTCGACGGGAACACCGCCGCGATGCTCGCCGCCGAGAACGACCACGCCGGGTGCTTGAATCAGCTGAGGGGCGCGGGGTGCGACATGGAGATCGCGCGCGAGAGCGACGGCGCGACGGCGATGGCCATCCACCGCGCGCGCGTGCTCAGCCGAATCAGGTGCATAGAGGACTGACGAGACGGAAACGAGTCTCGTTTCGAAGGTAGTACGTCCGTTTCCTTCGAAAGGTGAAAAAGTAAAAAGTCTAGCTAGTTGTCACGGTCCCTTTCGTCGTCGCCGAATCCGCGAGACCCGTGCCGTCCTCCCGCCCGCGCTAAGGGAGCGTCAGGTTCCTGTCGTTCTCGTCCCGCCACTCCAGTCCCTGCACCACCTCCAGCGTGTTACAGTCAGGGTCGCGGAAGAAGATGGCCGGGCGGCCGCTCCGCGACGCGGTGTACGGGATGTTTTCCTTTTCGAGCGCCTCCGTCAGCGGTTTCAAGTTTTTGACGCCGATGCAGAAGTGCCTGTCCTTCCCGCCGTGCGTCGGCCGGAACTCCAGGTCCGAGGGATCGGGGTTGGGCAGCTCCATCAGGTGGATCATCTCCGGGCCCATCATCAGCCACGCGCCGTCGTACGGGAGCTTGTCGTGCGGGCGGTCGGGGTTCACGGGGAAGCCGAGCAGGCGGTGGTAAAAGTCCATGCTGCGTTTCATGTCCTGCACGATGACCGCCACGTGGTGCACGCCCTGCACGCCGATCTGCTCGCAAAGAGGCGCGGCGGTGGGGGCGAGGCCGGTGGACACCAAGCTCGACCCGTGCACGCACGACTCGTCCACGATGCCGGCGTGCGCGGGCCGGTCCGCGGAGGCGGAACAGACCAGGGAAGGGCTTCGCGCGGGGCCACCGAATCGCACCGACACAACCCGGGGGACGACGTCCCCGAACCGGGGACGCGCCGCCGCGCGTGCCGCTCGGGAGGCGTCGCGCGCGGGCGAAGCGCCCGCCGCGACGATGCACGAGGCGGGGGAGGCTGATGCAGCGGACATTCGGCTGGATTCGACCTGCTCTGCGCCCAGCTGAATGGATAAAAAATCCTGTAGTGCCGAGAAAACTCTTTCCCCGAAAGTCGTCCGCGAAGTCTCATCTCTCCTCGGGTCGGCAGCACAGCACGCGGCGCGCTGCTGCGTCGATGCTGGCGGCGGGAGCGCGGGCGCATCTCGCCGCGGGATCGTCGCTCGCCCGTCGCACCGCGCGTCTCGCCCGAGGCGCTCCCGCGCGTGCCCCGCGTCGACTCGCCGCTCGCGCGATGGCGGAGGACGCCGAACCGGCTGATGACTCAGCTCTGCGTACGGGGACGTGCTTTTGCGGCGCCGTGCGCGTGGAGGCCCGAGGCGAGCCCATGGTTGTTTCCATCTGCCACTGCGTGAACTGCCGCAAGCTCTCCGGCGCGCCCTTCTCCGCGCAGGCGCTCTTCGACGGCGCGAAGGTGTCCGTGCACCGCGCTTCGCCGAGCGCGGAGAAGGGCGCCGTCGACGATCGGAGACCCGACGTGACGGGCTTCGAGAGCTCGGCGCGCGTGGAGCGGTTCCGGTGCTCTATGTGCGCGTCTCCCGTGTACGCGACGCTCGCGAAAGGGAAAACGTGCGTGGTGCCTCTGGCGATTCTGGACGCGCACCCCGACCTCCCGAGGCTGCGACCGTCGCACCACATGTACTACGCCAGCAGAGTGCTCGACGCCGCCGACGATTTGCCAAAGTTCGTCGCCAGCAGCGGCCGCAACGCGCGGCGATGGACGAGCGAGGCGGACGACGCGCCGCGGGAAGAAGTGTAGTCTTTCTCTGAACGTATTCGTAGTTTAAACACTTTAAATGATACGTCGTGACGCGTCTCGTAGCGTCATCGCGGCACTCGGCCGTAAGCGTGCACTCACGGCGGCGCCGGTTTGGGCGGCGGCGGAGGCGAACGCGGCGCGGGCGACGGCGGCGCCGGCGCCTTCTGCTTCTCCATCCGCGCCGACCCGCCCTCCTTTCCTCCGCCGGGCTTGCCCGCCGCGGGCTTGCCCGCGAGCGCGGTGCTCGCCTTTTCCATCGCCACCTCCGCGCTGGCGAGCGCCTCGCGCGCGCTCACCCGCTCGTGCTTCCTGGTGGCCAGGAACTGCGCGTCGTTCCCGCCCTCGTTGGTCCCGGGGCCGGGGGGGCTCACCTCCAGCCTGCGGATGGCGCCGCCGGCGCCGCCGGGCGCGCCCTCCTGGCCGAGCAGGATGCCCTTGGCCTCGGCGGCGTCGATGGCGGCGGCCATGGCGTCGTCCCGCACGACCAGGAAGTTGAGCCACGCGCGCCAGGCCCTGCACTCGACGCCGGCGATGCTGAGCGGCTTCGGGTCGTTCATGTTCCGCGGGCTCGCCGGGCCGTGCTCAAAGTCGAAGCGCACGCGGACGCGTCGGTCGGCGCCGCCGGAGCCCACCGGGTCGGGATCCAGCGTGACCCACGCGTTCTTGACGTCTCGCACGCCCTCCACGCGCCTCTTCGCGTCGTTCATGAACGCGCGCGCGCCGTCCATGCCCTTGGCGGACTTGGGCAGCGTCACCGGGATGACAAACTCGTGCCGGAACACGTGCTGCCTGCTGATGTTGATCACGGCGCGACGCAGGAACACCATGTTGGGCACGCGCATGTGGGTGAGGTCATCCACGCGCGTGAGTCCGACGAAGAAGAAGCTTATGTCCTGCACGACCCCCTCGCGCGGCGTGCCGCCGACGCGCTCGGACTCGATCTTGATCCAGTCCCCCACCACGAAATGCTTGTAGAAGACGATCACGCACGCGCCGATCACGTTCAGCGCGGCTTCTCTAAGGGAGAAGAGCACGAAGAGCGCGCCCGCCGCGGAGAAGGCGACGAAAACCGTGAAGTCGGCGTTCCACACGCGCAGGAACCACGCCAGGAACAGGTACGCGACGACACCCTTGGCGAACCGGCGGAAGATGAGCACGACGTGCGCGTCGGAGAAGCCGTCGAAGTCCCCGTCGCTGCGCCGCGAAGCCGCCATGCGCTCCTCCACGGTCATCTCGCTCTCGGGCTTCTTCAGCGACTTGGTCGATAACAGCATCGCGGCGTTCGGGTCGCCGGATAAAGACTCGAGGCGCGCGTTCTCCTCGCGCTTCTCCTCGGCCCAGCGCCGCCGGTCAGCCTCGTACCGAGCCTTGCGCGCCTGGACCACCTCCCTGGCCAACGCAGCCTGGTCCGCGTGCAGCTGGTTCGTGCGTTTCTCCAGGAGCTTCGCCGTCTTCAAGCGCTCGAGGTCGGCTTGGTCGCGCCAGTCCTTCTCCTCAACCTTCACCTTCGCCGGCGACGCCGGCGACGCCGGCGACGCCGGCGACGCCGGGGCCCCGGTCGGCGACACGGGCGCGCTCTGCTTGAGGAAACCAAGAGCCTTGTCTCGCGTGTCCGTTCCGCTTCCGGGCGTTCCGGTTTTGCCGATCGCGGGCGAACCGGGAACGGGGTCGGGGGTTTCCGCTTTCGGCGTCGTCTTCAGGATGGAGAGCGCGTCCGATTGGTTCCCGGCGCCCTTCTGCGCCGTCGCGCCGCCGCGCGCGTCCCTGCGTCGCTGGGTCTGCGCGTGCGTCGCGTGCTCGATCTCGTGTCTTAACGCTCGGCGCTCTTGCTCGAGCTCGGCTCGAATCTTCACCAGCCAAGCCGCGCGTTCCTCGAACGCGCGTTCCTGGTCGGGGTCCAGCTGAACGTCGGCGTACGCCTCCTCGGGCGTCTTGTGCACGTACTCGCGTCGCGAGCCGCCGAAGCAGCCGGCTTTCTTTTTGCCAGCCGCCTCGCCGTTCTCGGCGTCGTCCAGCTCGTTTCCGGGCCCGCCCTTCTTTTGCTTCTTGCTGCTATACGCCTTGAGGAGCGCGACCATCTCCTTGGAGTTCGTGCCCGAGAAGAGCGAGCCGGTGACGTTCTTCATGTGCAGCACGAAGAGGAAATCGATCGCGCGCAGCGCCAGGCGGAACGTCACGACCACCACCACGGAGCCGATGATCTGCTCGATCCAGACGCCTGAGGGGCGCGGACGCGTCGGGCACGCGCGGGTGAGACGAGAGACAGGTCAGCGCCGTGCGGGACGGGAGAAGGCGGACGGGGGGTTCGGAACGCTCGTCGTTGTTGAATCTCCTCGGACGCAGAGGACAACAACGCGCGACGCGTTTGGCGCGAGAACGACGCGGTTTGAGCCGACGCGCCGGGACGCACCTCCGAAGTGCGTTTCGTCTCTTCCGAGGTTCATCACCACGACCGCGCCGTAGAAGGAGGACACGAAGATGCATCGTCCGAACGCGGGCAGCAGCGAGTGCGCCACGAGCTCGTCCACCACGTGCACGACCGTGGGCCACGATCGGGGATCGAGCCTTTTCGAAGCCCGGTAGGACGCGCGCTCGATGGCGGGGAAGATGAATTCGCTGGCGATGTATCCGGTCAACACGCACAGCAAGCCATACGTGAACGGGGCCCAGAACGCCCACGTCTCGACGGGGGCGGTCGCCATCGCGCCGGCGGGTGGGACGGAGGCGCGCGCGGGTGTCTGCGAGTCGATATGGAATTACGAATCGTGTCTGCGAGGTGTAAATATCTCCTTCAAAGATACCACCGGTTTCAATCCACCGACACGAACGGGTCGACGTGAAACCGTGAAAACGGGGAGACGACCGAGAGACCGACGCCGTGAAAAGGGCTCGCGCCGGAAAATCACGAGCGGGGAGGTCTGTCGAGTGACCCCAGTAGCGGGTGCGCGCGCATGGCGGTCCACGCGCTGCGCGGCGGCGTGGACGCGTCGGACGGCTCCGACGCGGACTCCGACGATGACGTGCTGTTCGGCGTCGTCGTCGGCTCCGGCGGCGGTGTGGCCCTCGGTGACCCGGGTGGGGCGGCCGATGGTGGCTTTCACTCTCGCGAAGCGCGCGTCTCGCCCTGGCGCGGCGCGTGCGTGATCCGCGCGCCGCGCGAGTCGGACGAGTCGGACGACTCTGACGAGGACAGCGCGCAGTACGACGCGGCGGACCGGCGGCTCGCCACGCCGTCGGACGCGCGCGGCTCGCCGCGAGGTGCGGACGCGGCGCCCTCGGCGGCCTCGCCCTTGTCGCCGATGGGCGCCGGAGGTCTGCAGGCGGTGAGTCGCGCGCGCGCGGTGTCTCACCAGCGCACCGCCGCTCGGCGCGCGGCGGCTCGCGCCGCCGCGGACCGCCGCAAGGAGGCGCTCGAGCTCGAGCTGCACTGGGCTCTGCAGGCGGAGGCGGAGGAGCGCGCCGCCGTCGCCTCGGCGGCGAGGGACATCGCCGAGCAATTCGCCGCCGCCGAGGCGGCGGCGTCAGCCGAGGCGGCGCGCGAGGAGAAGGCGGCGCTGGACGAGATGGACGCGCGTTGGCGCCGCGACGCGGCGGCGGTCGAGGCCGTGCTCCGCGCGGACGCCGCCGCCGCGGAGGCTGCCGCGAAGGCCAAGGCGGAGGCGGAGGCGGCCGCGAAAGCCGCCGCGGAGGCGGCGGCGCGGGCGAAGCAGGAAGCCGAGGCGGCGGAGAAGAAGCGCCGCGAAGACGCGGCGGCTGCGGCGGCGGTGGCTGCGGCGGCGGCGGCTGCCGCCGAGGCGAAGGCTAAGGCGGACGCCGAGGCGGCTTCGAAAGCGGCGGACGACGCTCGTCGCGCCGGGTCTTCCTCCGCGGGCGCGGGCGGCTCCGGGAGCGCGCGTTCGGGTCCGGTGCCTAAGATCCAGACTTCGGCGGAGGCGAGCAAAGCCGAGGGCGAGTTTGCGTCGGCGCTGCGCGAGGCGCGCGCGCGCGTCGCGGAGTACGCCGGCTCTGTGTCTGCGAAGAAGGAGCGCCGGTTGATCAACAACCAGATCACCGTGCACGTCCAGCAGATCGCCGCGACGCGGCGTCAGATCGAGCAGAAGGCGACGGACGTCGCGCAGTTCCTGCACTCGATCCCGAACGATCCGCAAAGAACGTTCGCGTACCTCTCGTTGGCGAAACGCGTGTTGACGCAGTGCGACAGCCAAGTGTCGAAGCTGAACCGTTTCGCGTTCGCGCTGGCGGAAGTGAGCGCGCGCGTCGCCGTGTTCGCGCCGTCGTTCGGGGAGCTGCTCATCGCGCTTTTACACGAGTCGTGCGTCCTTGCCGTGCCCAAGTACTACCCCTTCGTGGAGGGGAGGTACGCGTCGGACGCCGAGTACTTTGCGCTCATGGGGTACGTCAAGAGCGAGGACCAGAGCGGGGTTAACTCGGGCGAACCTCCGCGTCTGGAAAACACGGACGCGTTTTGCCTTAGGCTGCGCGGCTTCATGCTGTTCTACGCCGCGTACACGCAAGTGGACCTTCCGAAGCACCCGCACGGACTGCCGCACGCGTGGGCGTGGTGCTCGCGGCTGCTGAACAAGGTCCCTCCCAACCGGTTCAGCGCGACGGCGCTGGAGGCGTTTCTCAAGCACGCCGGCTTCGCCATGCACGCCGCGTACGGGAGGCAGTTTGGCAAGATGCTGGACGTCGTGAACGAGCGCTTCCTGCCAGAGCTGCGAAGGAAGGACGATCCGGACGTGCGGCCGGTGGTGAACCGCGCGGCGACGTACTTGAACGAGCGCGCGTTCCTCAAGGCGCCTGAGGGGCGGGAGATGCCCGTCACGGACACGTCGTCCACGACGCGCATATCGTGAGGACCGACGAAGCTTTTACGGAGCGTTTACGCGCGTGTCATCGTTACCTATCTTACTATGATAGCGCTTCTTGTTACGATAGATGAACATATAATAGCCGTCGACGATGACGACGCGCGCGTCCGTCCCTCTCGCTAGCCGACTAAGGTACGTCCTCCGCGCCGCGCCGCGCGAACCGGAACCGCTCGAACGAGACGTCCGCCGCGTCGGTTTCGGTTTCGTCGTCGCCTCGTGACGCGATGTTACCCGAATCAAGAGGGGGATTCGTTCGTTTCCGTCGCCCGAAGAGCGACCGGACGTAGTCGCGGCGCCGGCGCCACTCCGCGGCGCGCGGAAACGAAGACGCGTCGACGCCGTGGAACGCCTCTTCGTCCGTTAGCTCCTCGGAAAGCCCGGAAAGCCCCGCTCGTTCCGAAACGCCGCCTCCGCGTATATTAATACTGTGTGTGTCCTTCCCGGCCGCGCGAAGCTCCGCCTCGACGAGCGCGTCTTCGCCGTCGCACGCGGGGCAGAACCAGTCGCCTTCCGGCACCGCGCGCAGCGGCGGCGCGCAGCACCACGTGTGGCATCCGGCGTCGCACGCGTCGCAGAGCAGGATGCGTTCCTCGCAGTCGCCGCCTCCGCACATCTCGCACAGCGCGTTCTCGATGCGTTCCAGCGCCTCGGCCAGCACCGCGGCGGTCTCGTCCTCGTGCAAAACCGATATCTGCTTCGGCGCGACGACGCGTCGCCGCTCTGTGCCGTCGCTCGGCGATTGCCAGACCACGGCGTGGAAACGGGCCTTGCAGAGAGGGCACGCGTTGCAAACCTTGGACCACCGGTCGACGCAGTCCAAGCAAAAGACGTGTTTGGCCGTCGAGGCGCACCCCTCGGCGGCGCCTTCGTCGTCCCCGCGGAGCACCGCGGGCACGCGCGGGACGTCCAGGCAGATGGCGCACGTCACCGGTTCGATTTCGTCCTTCCCGCGGTCGTCGCCATCGTCCACCTTCCTCCCGTCTTCCTCCGTCCTCTCCAAACGTCGCTCGTGCCTCTCACGCCGGATGTCTTTCACGAGATCCCGGAGGAGGAGGTAGGCTCGCTCGCGCGGGGTGGGTGCGCCGTCCTTCGCGTCCGCGTCGGCACCGGACGTGGACGCACCCGCGAAGAACCGGGACGATGTCATGGGTGTCGTGGCCGTCCCCCCGTGGACGCGCCCGGTGTGTGGCGTTCGGGGTGCCCAGTCTCTGATGAGTCTCCCCGAAGGTGAAACAACGTGCGCGAGTTCAGAAAAACGGTCGAAATCGTGGATTCTTTGATCGGCGATTCCGATGAAGATTTCCGCGTGTCCCTTTGGCGTTTCATCGAGAACGCCCTTTCGATCTCATCCAGCGAGCGAAAAAAAGAACCAATCGGCGGAAAACAGCATTTTATCCTTCGGACGACCAATCCCAGGAAACTTGGCGCGAAACAAAAGAATCGGAGGGTGGAGGACCACCGGTTTTCGCACCGGCACCGCACCATTCGAGCGGTCGCGCACGGTTCGACGCACCCGACGCGGGCCTCGCGGCTGCTTTGACGCGAGGAGTTTTGTTCTCGACGGGTTGAGACCATGCTGCCTTCGATGGCAGCCACCGCGCGGCAACCATCCGCGCTCGCCGCCCGAGCCTCGCCGTTCGCCAGCGCGAGAGATCGCCGTCGTCTCAGCCAAAGATCCGCGACGACGAGCGGGGCGGCGTCCCCGGCGACGCCGCGGGTCGGACGCGCCGGGTCCGTGGCCGGATCCCAGCCCGCGCGCGCGGTCCTGGATCCCCGCGACCGTCGCGGGTACGCGCCCGCGCGCCTGTCCTCTCGCCCGCTGCGCGCGGTCAGGGAGCCCGCCAGCGCGACCCCCGTCGAACCGTCGGAACCCGCCGGGGATGCCGGTGCCTCGCACGAGGGGCAGGCGCGCGGGGAGGATTTCGAGCTCCAGCGCGCCGAGCTGGCGCGCCTGCGCCCCCTGCGCGACGCGATGCTGCGCGCCGGGAGCGACCTCGCCTCGAAGGAGAAGGTGATCGCCTCGGACCCGCGCGTCGCGGCGTTCCTGGACGCGCGCGGCCCTGTGGCGCGCGTGCTTCCCAACATGGGCTCGGAGGAGGCGTACCTGGTGAAGTGCGTGGTGGCGATTGGCCAGGAAGCCGTGCTGGACAGCCGCGCGTCGGACGACCCGATCCACGTCTCCAACGCGCTGCGCGCGCTGTGCGCCACCCTGAAGCACGTCGAGGCGTTCTACGACATGCTGGGGGGACTCGTCGGGTACCAGTTCGCCGCGCTCGAGCTCATCCACGAGGCGTTTGGGGGACCGCCCGCCGCGACGTCTCGAGACCTCGGCGCCGACGCCGAGTCTGCCTTAGCCGGCTCTCAGACTCAGACGGTTTCCGAAACGACTCCTGTGACGGTGGACATGCACGTCCCCCCCGGCCCCGACCTGCGCGAGGGGGGCGGGGAGTACGCGCGCCTGGCCGCGTCGTGGGGCTTGCGGGAGCTGCCTAAGATGGCGGAGGTGTACCCCCTCGGGGGCGCGGGCGACCGGCTCGGGCTGGAGGACCCGAAGACGGGCGAGTCGCTCCCCGCGGCGTTGCTCAACTACAACGGGCGCACGCTCATCGAGGGCTTGCTTCGCGACCTGACCGCGCGCGAGTGGCTGTACTACAAGACGTTCGGGGAGCACGTCAAGACCCCGGTGGCGATCATGACGAGCGCGGCGAAGGGCAACCACGCGCGCATCTCCTCGCTCATCCGCGAGAAGGACTTTTTCGGCCGCGGCGAGAGCGGGTTCCGGCTCTTCGAACAGCCGCTCGTGCCCGTGGTGACCGTGCGCGGCGGCGCGTGGGTGGTCTCCGAGGAGAAGGAAATGTCGGTCGCGCTCAAGCCGGGCGGCCACGGCGCCATCTGGAAGCTCATGCACGACCAGGGCGTCTTCACTTGGCTGGGCGCCAAGAAGCGCGTGGGCGCGACGGTTCGGCAAATCACCAACCCCATGGCCGGCACGGACACCACCATCTTCGCGCTCTCCGGCGTGGGCGCTCGCGAGAACAAAGCCATGGGCTTCGCTTCGTGCGAGCGGCACCTAGGCGCGGCGGAGGGCGTGAACGTGCTCGTGGAGCGCGGCCCGGACGCGGCGGGGCGCTACGCGTACGGCGTCAGCAACGTGGAGTACACGGTTTTGCAGCGGCACGGCATCTCGGACGAGCCCGTGGCGCCCGGTTCGTCGGAGGCGCGGTTCCCGGCGAACACGAACGTGCTGTACATCGGCTTGGAGAAGATCCAGAAAGCCTTAGAGAGCTCGCCCCGAGGCGCGTTCCCGGGGATGCTCGTGAACCTCTCCAAGCCGGTCACGAAGGACGGCGTCAAGGGCGGACGATTGGAAACCTCCATGCAGAACATCGCCGACGCGCTGGAGGGCTTCTCAAAACCCGGCGAGCGCCTGCCTCCCAGCCGCTGGGGCGAGCTGCCCACCTTCGTGCTGTACAGCTCGCGGCGGCGCATCACCAGCAGCGCGAAGAAGAAGCGGGACGTGTCCAAACCACCGAGCTCGCAGAACCTGGCGCAGACCCCGGATGGGAGTTTCCTGGATTTGCTTCGGAACGCTTCCGATTTGCTGGACAAGTGCGGCGTCGCGCATCCAAAACACGACGGAGGCGATACAAACGCGTACGTGGACCGCGGGCCGGGTTTTATCTTCTGCGCGGACCCCGCGATCGGGCCGCTCTGGGACGTCACCGCGCAGAAGATCCGCGGCGGTAAGCTGCACGACCGCGCGGAGGTGCGACTGGAGATTGCCGAGACGCAGTGGCGCGACGTCGAGGTGAGCGGCTCGCTGCTGGTGACGGCGACGGCGCCGCTCGGCGGGACGAATGGGCAAAAAGTGAACGTCTTCGACGACACGAAGTGCGGCCGCGCGCGTCTTCTGGACGTCACCGTGCGAAACAAAGGCGTGGACTGGAGCGCGAAAGGCACGCAAGCGTGGTCCGCCACGCTCACGCGGAAAGAATGCTGCGAGGTGACGCTTCGCGGGAACGCCGAATTCGACGCGCGAGGCGTGAAACTCGAGGGCGACGTGAAATACGACGTGCCCGCCGGGAAAAGGCTCGAGCTCTTCGCCGGGCCCGGCGGCCCGGCGGACGTCATCGAGCGCTGGAGCGACCTTGCATCTGATGGAAAACCGAGCTGGCAGTGGCGGTACGCGCTCGGCGAGGGGGGGATGGTCGAGCTCGAGCTGGAGGAGGCGCCGGCGACGCACTCGGCGACGAAAGAGCGCGCGTCGGCGAGAAGAGACGGAAAGGAAAACGTCGCGCCCGAATCGCGCGTCGGCGAATCCTCCGCGCGTGAAAAGCCGACTGGCGCGAAACCGAGCCGGTCGAACGGGTTCGTCACGCGCAAGGGGTCGGTCGGGAAGACCGCCGCGCCGGTGAACGCCAAGGCGGCGGAGAAACGCGCGCCGACGTCGCGGTAGCGCGGGTTGACGCGGCGGGAAGAGTTGAAGAATTGAAAGAAAACGAAAGCGTTGAAAGAATCGCGTGACGTCTGTTCGATCCCTCCCGCCTCCTCGCGCCAAGACAAAAAGCACACAAAAAGGCCGAACGTTCGTCCCGGTCTTTGGGAGACGGCGATCACATTCACGTGCGCTGCCACGGAGACGACGGCGCGCGCGATCTCGTCAAGATGGGTGTCGCGGTCCCCGAGCTCAAGCAGTGCGTGCACTCACCGCTTCCGTCTCTTCCCGCGTCCCCGCGATGTCCCCGACCCCGCCGGGGGATCCCATCCCGGGGATCTTCGGCGAGCGCCCGCGCGTTTCGCGGTGTTTTCGTGTTAGGGTTCCTACCTCCGCCGGTGAACCGCCCGGCGCCGTGCGCTGTTTCCACGTCGTCCCCGTCGCGCGCTCGCTGACCCTGCCTCCCCGACTACGTCTCCCGCAGGTACATGGACAAGAAGCTTCGCCTGAAGCTGAACGGCAACCGAGGCGTGGTGGGCATCCTCCGGGGATTCGACCAGTTCCTGAACCTGGTGCTGGACGAGGCGACGAGCGACAACGGGGACGAGGAGCCCCTCGGGATGGTGGTCGTGCGCGGGAACTCGGTGACCGCCATGGAGGCACTCGAGCACATCCCCGCCGCCGTGCGTAAGGCGTGAAGCGCGACACTGTAGATGGACCATGTATGATGTTTCTCGTTAACTTAATAAACGCATTCGCTTCGCCACTCCCTCGCCTCACGGGCTCTCGTTTTCCGAGTCCGCGACGCGCTCCGCGCCCGTCTCGTCCAGCACGACCCCCCCCAGCGAGTCCGCGCTGTGGTACCCGTCATCGGGCGCGTGTTTCCCGCGGGGCGTCCCGAGCTCGCTCTCGTTGCCGAGGCTCCCGCGCCGCCGCCGCCGCTCGTCCCGCCGCGCCTTTTTTTCGCGCGCCAGCCGGCTCCGCTCCATCTTCGCCGCCTGCTCGCTCGCCTGCCACGCCTCGGAGTACCCCGCGGCGCGCTTCGCCGCCTCCAGCTCGCGAGTCACCTTTTCCTTCTTCTGCGCCTGGTACGCGGCTTTGCCCATGTACATCTTCTTGCACCCCTTGTACATCGAGCGGAAGGCCCAGCGGCTTTGATTAACAGGCTCGTTCACGGCGGTGAGCGCGGCGCGCGTGATGCCGTTTGCCGCGCTGTCCACGTACTTCTTCGGGATGGGGTTGATGGTGCCTAGGCCCGCGCGCGCGACGGCGGCCATGCCTGATGCCCCACTCGCCAGGACGTCCGCCGCGTTCAGCGCGAACTGCTTGGTGTACGTTGACGGCGCCGTCAGCAGAGACGCGTCCGGGTTGAAGTCCTTGTCGGCGGCGACGACGTGCTCGTTGAGCTTTGTCGCGCGCACGCGCAGGTGGATCACGCCCACCACGTCGCCGCTGCGCGGGTGCGACAGAGGCAGCTGCACGGTGTGCAGGTGCCCGTCCGCGAACGCCAGGATGTTGGGAATGATGCCCTGTCCCAAGACGCTCTTGCTCCGAGAGCCGCGCGTCGCCGCCGCAAGCACCCGCACGTGCACGGCGGCGTCAATCTGCTTCTCGAAGGCGTCCAGGCGCGTGAACTCCTCCCACACCGGTCGGCACATCCACTTCTTCTCCACGGACGGCAAAGAGTAGTCCACCGGGAAGTCGCTCGCGCGACGACCGTGACCCCGCTCGACGTAGCTCGGACTCTTCCCGCCAATAGGGGTCAGGTTGAGGTCACGATTCGGCGCCACCGCCGCGCTCGCGCTCCGCGCGTGCGCGTTTTCTCGCGCGTCGTGGAAGAGTTCGCGCGCCGCGCCGGCGCCGAGCGCTTCTCTTCCGCGCGCCTCGTCGTCGCTCTCGCCGCCGATGCTCGAGCCCCTGGACGACGTCCCGCCCTGGCTCCCGAACCGCCCCTCGCGCTCGCCCTGCCCGCTGCTGACCAGCGTCTCGCTCGGGGTCGCCTTGGCGCCCTCCGTGGTGAACTTCTTGGCGCCGCGCTTGATCTTGACGAAATACGACGTCGGCTTGGCGTCCTCGCGCGTCTCCATCTCCGCCAGGTGCACGCTCACCGAAACCGAAAGCGTGGGCTTCTTGGCGTACCCCGCGCCCGCCGCGAGCATGGACGAGACGGACGAGCCCTTGGCGGCTCGGATGCGCTCTGCTTCCAAAAGCAGCTCCTGCTCCTCGGTGGTTATCGAGCCGCCGCTGCGCGCGAGGCCGTCCGGGCCGAGCGCGTGCGGCGGCTGCGCCGCCGGGCGGTTGATCCACCACTTCTCGACGTCCCAGTTCACGCAGTTGGGCTCGACGAGCACGTTGGTGAAGAGCTTGTTGAGCGCGTTCTCGATCGCGCTGTCCACGCCGGGCAGGTCTCGGACGTCGATGAACGAGCTCGTCATGGGCTTGATCACCACGGAGTGCTCGGGCACGTCCACGAAGCTCACTCTTAAACGACGCAGGTACGGACCGCCTTTGCGACGCGTCCAGAAAAGACCCAGCCGTAACTTCCCCGCGATGCGCAAATCTTTGACGTACACGCGGAGCGGCACGGGCACGGCGAACTTGCTGCCTCCCACCTTGGCGCTGAGCGTGATGTTCATCGCCTTGGTCTCCCACACCACGTCCCACTCCAAAATGGTCTCGCCCTCGTTTCCGCGCCAGCACCGCGACGAGTTCACCTTCGGCGGCGCGTCGCCGAGTTTGAACGTCGTGATCTCCAGCGACTCCAAGTACGCGGGCTTCACCTTGGCTAACACGTTGGTCAAGATGCGCGTCAAGAGTTTGTTCAGCCAAAACTCGATCCAGCCGTCCCAGAACGACCGGAGAACCTCGGACCACCAGTCCGCGGTCTCGCTGCCGTCCTTGTGCAGCTTGGCGTACCCGCGCCTGCCCTGGAACCGAGCGAGCTCCTCGGACCTTATCCGCCGCTCCAGGTCCCGGCGCTGCCGCGCGTCGACGCGCGCGACGTGCCGCCAGCACCACCACGAGAAGCACAGGATCGCCACTAACTGCTCTTGGAAGAGGTGCAGCAGGATTAACGGCGCGACGGTAGCGAACAGCGCGTGCGGGCCTAACCTAGTAACCAACCAACCCTTCACCGCACGCACGGGCGCGTACGCCGAGTGCATCGTCCGCCGGTACGACTTTTTCGCCGCGCGCGCTTGACGCCGCGCGACCGTTTTCGCTTTGAACGCGGCGAGGCGCGCGAAGCGGGGCAAGAACCTCAACCGGCGGTACTCCTCGAACTCGGCGATATCACCGAGCGTGTGCGAAGTGTGACGCCGCTTCAGGATACCCTTCCGAGGCTGAGAAAGACGCGGCGACCGAGTGAGCGGTTTCTTTTGGTCTCCTTCGCTGGAGCCTTGCCGGCGCGACGCGTCAGATGCGTTTGACCCGTTTTGAACGACGCCGCTCGGCGAAACCTGCGCCGAGTTCATCCCGGAGCCTCCTCCCTCTGACACGTCCACGGTGAGGTTCACGGCGGCTTTGCCGAAGATGGCCGCCACCACCTCGGCTTTCTTCTTGGCGACCAGCCTGTAGGTGCCGTTCCCGGGTTTCAAGGTTGGCGAGTAGAACAGCGCGTCGGTGCGCGAGTACGAGACGGGCAGGAACACGGCGCGGCACAGCAACTCGCTCCCGATGAACAGCGCGTCGCACTGATCGCGCACCTCCGGCTGCGTCATCGCCCACTCGATGAACTCGTTCGCGGTGAACGTCTTGGCGTACAGCGCCAGGGAGGTTTTGTACGGACGCATGTCGAGCTCGGAGAGCATGCGGCTGGAGAAGCTGATCAGCACCTCGTTGGACAGATTCACGGGCTCGGCTAAGCGCCGCTGGTACTCCTGGAGCGCCTGGATGCGCATCTGGTCCGCGTACGAGAACTCCTTCGCGCCGCCGGCGCTGCGTCGGAACGAAGAGGGGCGCTGGTTGTTCCGGCGCAGCCATTTCTTCGTCGCGTGGTTGGGGGACTGCGGGGGGAGGCGGTCAGACCGAGACGGATCCGCGTCGTCCGGCTCGCGCGACGAGGAAGACGGGAGGCGCGACCGACGAGCGGCGGCGGGCACCCGCCATCGCCCACGGGGGGAAAGTGGGCGGCGGCGTGCGGGACGCGCGGCCCGCGCGGAACGCGGCGCGCGCGTGTCGCGTGACGCACCTCGAACGGCGCATCCGTGTCCGGCGGAAGCTCCTCGGGCGTCGGGGGCATGATATCGTGCGCGTCCGCGCCCTGGTCCAGCAACGGCTGGCCCATGCTCGGGGCGCGGCGGTGCCGCCCGAAGAGCCCCATGGCGCTTCGGAAACGCGCGGCCGCAGCTCGCGTGCCGCGCGCGCTCCGGGGGACGGGCTATGCCCGCGCGCGCGTTTGTAGAACGCCTCCGACGCCCAACTGCCGAGCAGTCAACAACGGAGGGCGGAGGGCGTCGACTTGACGATCGCGTTCGGACCGCGCGATTTCCTTTCCTGCGTCCTGCGCGGCGACAAAAAAAGAAAAAAGCCGGCGCCGAGAGAAGAGAAGCGCCTTTCCCTCCGCGCTCGCGAACGTTTCCATCATGTCTTAGCTATAGTAGTCTACGGTATTCATTTCTAACCTCTAGCTACAGCTCACGTCCCCCCGCGGCTCCTGCGCCACTCCCTGCGCGCCGCCGCGTACACCTCGGGGTCGATCGCCGCGATGGGCGGAACCTCGGACATCTCCGACGTCGCGTCATCGTCATCCGCCGCGCCCTCCGCCGCCGCGACGGCGCGCGCGACGGTCCGCGACGGTGCGCGCCGCAGAAGAGGCACGCGCGCGCGCGCGTGAAGACGCGCACTGACCGCCTCGGTCTGCGCGAGAAGAGCCTCAGCGTCCGCGAGCGTGGAAAAGCCTTCGCGGACGGAAGACAGCTCGGCGGATGACGGCTCGAAACGGTCACCCGTCCGCGATTCGAGTTGGACTCCCGCGCGCGATCCGAGCGACCGCGCGGAGGCGAGACGGCGCCACCCGGCGAGCGCGACGCCGCCGAGCACGCGCCGCCGCGCGGCGGTCCCCGCGGCGCGCGCGGCGCGTCCCCCCGCGACGGCGGGATCGACCGCGTCGGCGACCACCTCGCCGCTGACCCCGAGGCGCTTCTTAAGCGCGGGGACGGGGACCCGACCGAACGCCGAGCCTCCCCCTTTTTTGAAGGAAACGTTTGTCGGGACGGGGGGCGTCGGCGCCCCTCGCGCGTACGAAACCGAGGCGGGTCCCAGCGTCCAGGCGCGCCAGGCGCGCCACATGGCGTTCCGGGCGTGCGCGTCGACGCGCAGGCTCGCGAGCACCTCGTCGCGCAGCGCGGCGAGCGCGACCGCGCGCCACGCAGAGAGCACCGGCCAGAGGAACCGCGCGAGCGCGTTCCGGCGCAGACGCGTGGCGGCGCGGCCGGTGGCGGCGCGGCCGCGCCACGCGCGCCAGGCGCGCACCATGCTCGCCGGGATGAACGCTTCGCCTTCGGGTCCGGGACCAAAACCACGCGTCTGTGCTCTTAACAGCCTCTTCTCGGCGTACGCCGAGACGCGAACGCGGACCAAACGCCTGTGCCTGACCAGTTTGGCCCACGCGCCGAACGCGTCGCGCGCGCGCTTCGCTCGTCTCTTCTCGTCGCGCGCTTTGACGACGACGACGCGCCACCGTTTGAATCGGCGCGAACACGTCTTTCTTCGCGCGAAGGCGTCCGCGCGACGCAGAGACAACCGCGTGTGTCGCGGCGCGCGCGTATCAACCGCGTGCGCGCGCCACGAACCGAGCGCCGCGCGAATAAACAAAACGAGCCTCTTCCCCTCCTCCGCGCGGCGTCGCTCGGCGCGCGCGAAGCACGCTTGGAAGACTTTGCGAAGCGTCTTCGCGTTTGCCGCGAACGACGCCCAGCGCGTAAAGGACGTTTCGAGCGCCTCCGGGACGCGAATGGGACGCGCGAACGCGCGCATCGAGGCGCGCATCAGTCGGCGGGTATCGTGCGCGTCCGCGAGCGCGACGTTACGCGCGCGAGATGACCTCTCGTCCTGCGCCGCGCGACGCATCTCGCGCAGAGCCCGGGACGCCACCACGCGCGCGCGCATGCGCCGCGCGACGCCGTCGGCGTCGCGCGGCGAAGGGCGCGCCACCAGCGGAGACGTCGCCGACAACGCGAACTCCTCCATCTCGGGCGCTTCCACGCCGAGGTTCACGGAGAACAGGGACTCGCCACCGTCCGTCCGCGCGCTCTGCGGCGTGCCCTGAGCCGCGGGCCTCCCGCGGGGCCCGAGAAGCGCGGCGGCGGGCGTCGCGGCGGCGGCGCCGTCGGTTCTCCGGCGTTTACGCTTCGCCGCGGCGGCGGCGGCGTCGCGCCGCGCCGCCGCGCGCCGCGCAGCGGCGCGCGAGGCGTTCGCGGCGGCTCTGCGCGCCGCCGCGCGGCGCGCAGCCTGCGGGTTGACGAACGCCGCGGGAGACTCCGCGAAGAGGTCCACGGAGAAGAGCGAGTCGCCGCTGGGCGAGCGCGCGGCGGGGTCGAACGTGAACGTCTGGTCATCCGCGCCGCGCGGCGAAGACGACTCCGCCGACGCCCGCCTCGCGCCTTCCGACGTCGGTTCCCCGAACGCGCGCAGCGCCTCGAGCGCCGCCGCGGCGATCGCTGTGTCGTCGGCCACCTCCTCGACCGCCTTGCGCTTCGAGCCAGGCGCCGCGCTGGCGTCGAACGCGACGAGCTCGCGAACCGGCGACGGTCCCGGCGCGTCGCGCGAACGCGCCGGGACCGCCGCCGCGGGGCGCGGCGCGGCGAACCGCGGTTGCCTTCGCCGCGGCGCGACTCTCGCGCCGCGTCGCGCTTGGGGAACCGACGTCGTGTATCGCGCTCGCGTTTGCGTTTGCGTCTGCGTTGGACGACGCGGGTCGTCGCGAACGCCGCCGCTCCCGGGAACGAAGAACGGCGAAGCGGCGAAGGACGGTCCTTCTGAGAAGAAGACCCCCTCGGGAGGCGCTTCGGCGACGGCGTCGAACGCGACGTCGAGTCGAGTCGTCGAAGACGCGTCGACGTTTTCGTTTTCGTTTTCGTTCGCGTTCGCCTCCGCGTCGGCGCCGAACGCGGCGGCGTACCCGAACGCTCCGGCGACGCCCGCGGCGATGGCCACCGCGCGGCGCTCGGCCTCCTCGGCCGCCTCCTCCGCGGCGAGGCGCGCGCGGGTCGCGGCGTCCGCGCGCGCCTGCTCCGCGGCGGCGGTTTCCTCGGCGGCGAGCGCGCGGCGCTCGAGCGCCGCGAGCCGCGCCTCGGCTTCGCGCTCGACCGATTCGCGGCGCCTCTCTTCGGCGTCGGCGGCGCGCGACGCCTCTTCGCTCTGCGCCGCCGCGCGAGCGGCGTCCTCGCGGCGAGCCGCCGCGGCAGATTCAGCCTCCGCGACAGCCGCGACCAGTGCCTCGACGGCGTCCGAGGCGTTCTTCTCGGCGAGGCTAGACGCTTCGCCCTCGGCCAGCCAAAGCGCCTCGGCGTCGAGCGCGGCGGCGCTCTCCGCCTCGGCGCGCGCCGTCGCCTCCGCCTCGCGCCGCGCCGCGGCTTCCGCCTCCGCCTGAGCTCGCGCAGCCTCGACGTCGCGCTTCCGCGTCTCCTGCGCCTCGAACGCTGCGCGTTCTAACTCGAGCGCGCGGGAAGCCTCCGCCTCGGCGCGGGCTGTCGCCGCCGCCGCGCGGGCGTCCGCCTCGTCGCGGGCGGCGGCGAGCCGCTCGCGCTCGGCGCGCGCCGCCTCCGCCGCCGCCTCGACGGCGCGGCGCTCGCGCGTCTGCGCCTCCGCCTCCGCCTCGGCGAGCGCGGCGTCGCGCTCGCGCGCGGCGGCGGCGGCGGCGTCGCGGCGCGTCTCCGCCTCGGCCACCGCCACCGCCAGAGCCTCGCGCGCGTCCGCGGAGGCGAGTGTCTCCGCGCGCGCTCTGGCGACGGCGGCGCGCGTCTCGGCGGCGGCGGCGGCGGCGTCCGCCTCGGCCTTGGTCTTTGCCGCCGCCTCCCGAGCCTCTTCCCGCCTCGCCTCCTCCAGCGCCCTGCGCGTCGCCTCCTGCGCCGCCATCGCGGCCGCCTGCGCGGCAGCCTCGGCCAACGCCTGAGCCTTGCCCTCGCGAACGCGCTCGCGGATCTCTGCCTCCTTGATGGCCGCCGCCGCCTCGGCGGCGCGCGTCTTCTCGGCGAGCGCGGCGCGCTGCTTAGCGACGCGGGCAGCCTCCGCCGCAGCCGCCTTGCGCGCGCGCTCCGACAAATCCGCGCACCGCGCCGCGCGCGCGCGCTCCTCCTCTGCGGCGGCGCGCGCCGCCTCCGCGCGCGCCTTCGCCGCGCGCGCGGCGGCGCCCGCGCGCACGGCCTTGTTCTTCTCGGCGGCGGTCTCCTCCGCGGACCGCTTCAGACGCGCCGAGGCGGCGGCGTCGGCGCGAGCCTTGGCGTCGCGCGCCGCGGCGTCGGCGGCGCGCGCGCGCGCCTTGGCGGCATCCGCCTCCGCGCGCGCGTTGGCGGCGTTCGCCGACGCCGACGCGGCGCGCGCGTTAGCCTCCGCGGTCGCGGCGTTCGCGCGCGCGGTCGCCTGCTCCATCGCGGAAGAGAGACGCGCCGCGCGCGCCACGGCGTCCGCGGCGGCGGAGGCGGCGCGCTCGGCGTCGCGCGCCGCCGCGCGGCGCGCCTCCTTGGCGCGCGCGCTCGCGGCGGCAGCCTGCGCCGCCTCCGGGCTCGGGAGCGCGCGCGGCGCGGGCGTCGCGGAGGCGTCTTCCCCCGAGGGGAACCCCTCGATCGCGCCGAGCCGCGCCGTGTCGGCGCCGGTACCCCCAGAAGCGACCCGTCCTTCGCGTCCTTCGCGTCCTTCCGTCGAATCCCGGCTCGAATCCCGCGTCGTCTCGTCGAGTCGAGTCTCGGTTCGCGTACGGGCGCGTCGCGCCTTGGTTTTTCGCTCGCTCGCCAGTTTCGCGCGCGCCGCCTCGCGCTCCGCCTCGCGCTCGAGCGCCGCCGCGCGCGCCGTGGCGGCGCGCGCCTCCGCGACGCGCGCGCGCTCCGCTTCGGCCAGCTCGCTCGCGCTCTGCGAGAGCTCCGCCGCCTCCGCGAGCGCGGACTCGAGGCCCGAGGCTTCCGCGGCGGCGGCGGCGGCGGCGGCGCGCTCCGCCTCCTCGGCGGCGCGCGTCGACGCGAGGCGCGCCTCCGCCTCGCGCACCTCCGCGGCGTGCTGCGCCTTGACGTGCTCGAGAACCTTCTCGCGGCGACGCGCCGCGTTCGTCTCGGCGGAAGTGAACGCGTCCTCCATCGCCTTCACGCGCGCCGCCGCGTCCTCAGCGGCGGCGCGCGCGGCGGCCACCGCCGACGCGCGAGCCTCGGCGTCGCGCGCCTCCCGCAGAGACGTTTCGCGAGCGAGCTCCAGGCGCGCGACGTTCTCAAACTCGAGCTCGGCGGCGCGCGCGGCGGCTGCCGCGATCGCCTCAGCCTCCGCGGCGCGCTTCGCCGTAGTCTCCGCGCGCGACGCGTTTCGCGTTTCGAGCGTTTCGAGCGCCGATCCCGACGGCGTTCCCGGGGACACCTCCGGCGTCGGTAACGCCTCCTCGCGCGCGTCCGAACTCGCCGGGGCGTTCAGCGACGCCACCGCCGCGAAGGCGCGCTCGGCGGCTTCGGCGGCTTTCGCGGCGCGCTCGTTCGCCGCCTCGAGCGCGGCGACGGACGCGAGCGCGTCTTCGCTCCTTCCGCGACGCTCTCCGCTCTCCTCGTCGGAAGAAGAAGACGCGCCTTCTTCTTCGTCGTCGGCGCTTACGAAACCAGTCGTAGTCTCCGAAAACTCGAGTTTACGCCTGAGCGCGCGCTGGGCGTCCGCGGAGGCGCCCTCCGCGCGCGCGCGCGCGTCGCGCAAAGCCGTCTCCGCCGCGTCGCGAAACGACGCGTCGTCGGCGCGCGCGCCGTCGGCGGCGGCGGCTTCGATCGCCGCCGCCTCGGCGTTGGCGAGCTCAGCCTCCGCCTGCGCCTCAGCGGCGGCGCGGCGCGCGGAGGCCTCAGCCACGGCGCGCGCGTGCTCGGCCGCGGCGGCGCGCTTCGCGCGCGCCTCCTCAAGCGCCTGCTCGGCCTCCGCCTCGGCGGCGGCGACGCGCTCCGCCGCGAGCGCGCGCGCGCGCTCCAGCGCGACGCGGCTGTGCTTCTCGCGCTCGTCCACCTCGACCACGGCGAGGAACCGTTTGTTCCGAGCCTCCGCCGCCAGCAGCGCCGCCTCCGCCTCCGCGTGCGCCCTGGTCTCGGCCTCGGCGAGCTCGGCGGCCGCGCGGCTCTCCTCCGCGGCAGCCACGGCAGACTCAACAGCCGCGCGCGCCTTCTCGGCGGCGCGCTCGCGCGCGACGCGCTCGCGTTCCTTCTCGCGCGCCGACTCCAAACGCGCGGCGGCGACGTCGTGCGCCTCCGCCTCGAACGCGGCATCCGCCGCCGCCGAGGCCATCACCTGCCTCTTCACCTCGCGACGCTCCTCCGCGCGTCGCGTCTGCGCGCGCGCGGCAGCCGTCACGGCGGCGTGCTCGCGCGCGGCGGACGCCTCCTTGACGCGTATGGCCTCCACGCGGGATGCCTCCGCCGCCAGCGCGCGCGCGGCGGCGGCGGCGGCGTGCGCCGCGGCGGCCTCGGCGCGCTTCGCCGTCGCCTCTTCGCGGCGGCGCGCGTTCGCCAGAGCGAGAGCCTCGCGCGCAGCCTCCTCCTCGTGCTGGGCGACGGCGCGCGCCTCGTCCGCGGCGGCTGCGCGGGCAGCCTCGACGCGCGCGGCGGCGTCCTCGGCAGCGGCGCGGCGACGCGCCTCCGCGGCGGCGGCGCGCGCGGCGCGTTTCCGGGAAACCTCCGTCGCGGCGGCGGCGTCCTTCTCGGCGCGCGCCAGCGCCGCCGCGCGCGCCTCGGCGTCACGCGCCGCCTTCGCGGCGGACGCCTCGAGGCGCGCCTGCTCGTGCTCCGCGCGCGCGCGCGTCACCGCCGCCAGCGCGCGACGCGAGGTCGCGGCGACGGACTCGGCGGGAGGGGTCATGTCCGAGAAGGCGACGACGCTCGCCTTCTCTGCCGCCGCCGCCGCCGCCGAGGCCCGCGTCCGCGCCGCCGCCTCGCGCGCGGCGTCGCGCGCCGCCGCTTCGAGCGCCCGCTCCACCGCGGCGCGCGCCTCGGCGACCGCATCGCGCGCCTCCCGAGCCTCTTCCGAGGCTCGCCGCGAGGCATCCTCCGACGCGACCACCAGGTCGGAAACGCGCGCGGAAACGGAGGTGTTCTCCTCCGAGACGAGACGTCTCGTCTCGTCATCCTCCGCCCCGGCGGCGGACGCGGCGTCCGCCTTGGCGAGCCTCGCCGTCGACGCGCAAAACGCCTCGCGCTCCTCCGCCTCGTCCCGGTTCGCCTCCGCGCGGGAGAGCCGCGCGCAGGCCTCCTTCGCGGCCGCCTTGGTGCGCGCGGCGGCCGCCGCGCGGCGCGAGACGCGCAGCTCGGCGTCCGCGCGCCGCTCGGAGGCGGCCACGAAGGCGGCGAGCGCGTCCGCCAGCCGCCCGCACGCCTCGGCGGCGTCCGTCGCCGCCGGCGTCGCGTCCGCCGCGTCGGCGGCGGCTGCCGCCTTCGACTCCGCGGAGGCGGCGTTCCACTCCTCCCGCGCGGACGCGGCGTGCTCCGCGACTTTTTTGGCGTGCGTCCGCGCGCGCTCCAGGCACGCCTCGGCATCGGAAGCCTCGGCGTGCGCGTCGCGGTGCGCGGCGTGCGCCTCACGGGCGTCCCGGGAAAAGCCGGCGGCGGCGCGCGATTCCGCGGCGGCGGCGGCGGCGGCGGCGGAGGACGCGCGGCGCTCGGCGAGCGCGGCGTCCGCGACGGCGTCCGCCGCCGCGGCGAACGCCGCAGCCGTGACGCGGTCGCGCGCGGCGCGCGCGGCGGCGTCCGCGTCTGCGCCGCTTTTCGTCACCGCGGAGCCAGAAGCGTCAGAATCGTCCGAAGCATCAGCCGGAGTCGGCTCGAGTCTCGCCGCCGTCGCGACCGAGGAGACCGAGGAGATGGTCTCGGCGGCGACGCGCGCGTCTTCCCGCGCCTCCGCGAGGACGGTCTCCGCCGCGGCCGCGACGGCATCCGCGTTCGCCTCGGCGTCCGCCGCGATGGCGCGCTTCGCGCGCGCGTCCGCCGCGGTGCGGTCAGCCTCGGCGCGCTTGGCGACGGCGTCTCGGCGCGCGGCGGCGGCGCGCGGGTCCGCCGCCGCCGCCGCGCGCGCCGCCTCCGCCGCCTCGCGCGACGCCAGCGTTTCCCGGCGCGCGGCGTCCGCGAACCGCGTCGTCCAGAAGGCCACGGCGGCGTCCGCGGCGGCTTCGTCCGCGGAAAGTTTCGCGGAAAGTTTCCCCGCCGCGGAAACGCGCGACGCCGCGTCCTCGCGCCAACGCCCGGCGACCGCGAGCGCGTCGCGCGCCGTCTCCAGCGCGTCCAGCAGGGGAGACGCGACGCCGTGAGACGCCGCGCGCGTCGACTCCGCCGCGCGCTCGGCGGCGGCGGCTTCCGCGCGCGCCTCGACGGCAATCGCCGCCGCCTCCGCGACGGCCAACTCCGTGCGCTCGGCGGCCGCCGTCGCCGTGCGCGAGACGGTCTCCTGCTCGGCGCGCATGTCCTCGCGCGCCTCGCGAGCCAGAGCGCGCTGGCGCTCGGCGGCGTCCCGGAGCGCCGCCTCACGGCCGGAAGCCGACTCCGCAGCCGCCGCCGCCTCGGAGGCGCGCGCGTCGCGCTCCGCGAGCGCCTCCGACACAGCCTCGGCGGCGATCGACGCGCGCGACGCGGCGGTGGCCACCGCGGCGGCGGCGACGGCGCGCGCGCGCGCGGCGTCCGCGTCCGCCGCCGCGCGCCGCACGGCCTCCCCGTCCGCCTTCGCGGCGGCGTTCGCGCGCGCCACGGATTCCGCGCGCGCCGCCTCAGCCCTGGCGCGCGCCGCGCCCCCGGCGACGTCGTCCAGTCCGAAGGACGCGGCCCCCCCGCCGAGCCCGCCGTGAGGGTGCGCGGCGATTTCGTCCGCGGCGGCGAGCGCCTTGGCCTTCGCCAGGCGCTCGCTCGCGCGCGACGCGGCATCCGCCGCCGCGCGGCGCTCGGCATCGGACGCGGCGTCCACCAGGAACCGCGCCGCGTCGCGCGCGGCGACGGCGTCACGCGCCGACGCCGACGCCAATTTCACGGCGCGCGCGCGCGTTTTGTCCGACGCAAACGCCTCGTCAGCTTTCGCGCGCGCCGCCAAAGAGAGAGGCTCGGGACGATCCTCGGGGAGGTCTGAGTCCACGTCATCCGACGGGTGTGTGGGTCCCGATCCTCTTCGCGAAAGGGACGTAAAGTGCGGTGTCTCGCGGTTTCCCGGTGCCGTCGCGCCCTCGGCGTTGGCGTCGCGCGGCGCGAGCGGCGGCCTCGCGTCGGATTTCGCGTCGTCGAAGGCCTTCGACGTCCCCGCCGGCGGCTTCCGGAAGGTACCGTTGGGCGCCTCGCGGTCCAGCTTCAGCTTGAGCTCGCCGCGCGCGCGCTGCATGTGCGGGCTCGCGAGCGCGATCCACCGCGCGTCCGCGTCGCTCACCTCGAACGCGCGGCGGCGCTCGGCGACGAGCTCGGCGACGCGCGCGCGCGCGGCGGCCGCGGCGACTCGGCGCGGCGCGGAGACGAAATGCGAGACGCACGCCTCGAGCGCCGCCGCGCGGCGGTCGGAAACGCCGGGAGCCGCTCCGTTTCTCTTCGCGGGCGTCTCTCTTGTCGCGACGCTTCGTGTCGCGACGCTTTTGCTTTTGACGCGCGACTCGAGATCACGCAGAGCCTTCGAGCGCTCGTCGCGCTTGCCCGGCGTCGCCGCGAGCATCTTGAGGCGCGCCGTCGCGCTTTTTCCGGCGCGCTCGCGCCACAAGAGCGTCGCCGCGACGAGCGCGCGTCGCCTTTTGAAACTCAGCGCCAAGCTGCCGACGTGCGCCGCGCGCTCGCGCTCGAGGACGGCGACGCGCCACTGCCCAAAAGCGCCGCGAGCTGCCGCGCGGCGGTGCGACGCCGCCGCGAGCGCCAGTTTGTTCCGGCGGTCCACGCGCGCCGCGACGTTTAAACGCCACGAGAACCAGGCGCGCGCGGTGGCGCGCGCGCCGGTAAACGTCACGACGACGGAATCGTCCTCGAAGAACAGAGATTCGCCGCGGAAATGTGTTTCGTTTCGGGATTCGAAACTCGCCGTGGACGCGACGCGTCGGTAGTGCGCGTCGGCTTTCGATTCGTCATCGCGCGCGCGCCGCGCGGCGTCGCGCAGCGCGGCGAGCGCCGCGCGCGCCGGCGCGGCGGCGTTCCTGCGCCACACCTTGGCGCAGTACGCGCGGCGCGCGCGCGCCAGCGCCGCACCCGCCGCGAACACCCCCAGCGCCGCCTTCATCAGAAGCTTGTCCCCGAGCGCGACCAGGACGCTCCTGGAAAACGCGCTGCCCCGGAACGGATCCGGGTCGGCGGGGTCGCTTCGCCGCGACGGCGACCGCGATTCGAGGACACCGCGGGCTTTCCCCTCGAATCCCGCGGAGTTTTGCGCGTACGACGCGTTCGCGTTGTGCGACAAAGAGTTGGTCCCCGAGTTGAGGAACACGCCGCCGCCGGGCGGCGACCACTTCCCGCGTCTCAAACCGCGTCCGCGCCGAGCCAAGCCGCGCGCGGCGCGCACGTCGTCCTCCACCTCCGCGAACCGAAGCAGGCGGTCCTGCGCCTCGCGACACACGTCCACCTCCCGGTACCGCGCGTGCAGCGCGGCGAGCCGCTCGGCGTGCTTGCGGCTCTGCGCGCCGAGGAGCGTCGACACGGCGCGGAGCTGCAGGCGAAGCAGACTGGGCCCCGTTTCCGTTTGCGGGCCTTCGTCTCCCGCGTCGACGTCCGCGTCGAGCGTCGCCTCGACGGCGCGCGCCGCGAGCGCCTCCGCGACGTGCGCGACGGTCTCGACGGTTCCCGTGGCGGCGTCGATGTACCTCTCCGTCGAGGCTTCGGAACGCAGCTCCTGGTCTTTGTGCCCGGAAAGGTGGCCGGTCGGTGCCCCGCTCGGCCTCGCGCGTCGAGACTCAGTCTCGCGGCGGAGGTCAGCGAGGACAGCCGCCGAGTCCCGCCGCCGCGCGCGCTCCGCGTCCGCCGCGAACGCCGCCGAGCGCGCCGCGCGCGCCTCGCGCTCGAGGACCATCTGCTCCTCGAATCGGCGGTCCGCCTCGAAGAACGCCTCGGCGGCCAGCCGCACCTCGGCGTCGGCGGCGGCGGCGGCGGCGGCGCGGCGTGCCTCCGCGTCCAGCGCCTCCCGGCGTTCGCGAGCCGCTGCGTCGAGACTCGCCTCGTGCTTCCGCCTCTCCGCCTCGAGCGCCGCCGCGTGCTCGGCAGCCTGCGCGGCGAGCCGCGCCTCGAGTTTCTCCTTCTGGTCCCGCCGCTCGCGCTCGCGAGCCAGGTCGGCTTCGCGGCGCTCGGCTTCGCGCGCCGCCTCGGCTCGGCGCGCGTCCAGCTCCAGCCGCGCCTCGCGCTCGGCGAGCCGCAGGATCGCCGCCGCCTCGGCGTCGCGCTTCTCGGCGTTCGCCTTCGACTCGCGGAACGCCTCCCACTGCGCCTTCAGGCGGCTCTCCGCGCGGCGCTCGGCGTCCGCGAACCGGGAACTCGCCTTCTCGGAAGCCCCGCTCGCGTCTCGACTCTTGTCTGTCCGTCTCTCGGAAGTCGACGAAAGCCGCGCGGCGGCGCTCGCCGGCGCGCCCGTCGGGGCGACCACCGGGTTCAACGTCTTTCGGGGCGGCGGAAGCCCGAGGGCGAGGCCCATGCCTTCGTTTTCGGTGCCGACGGAGGAGGACGACGTCGACGCGATCGGCGGCGTCTCGGCGCGCTCCAGGTCATCCTCCGCGCCTTCCCAAGACGCCGCCGGCTCGGAGAGACTTCGCGCCGCCACCCCGAGCGAACCGCGCCGCGCGGAGGTCTCGTTTTCGACGTCGACGGAGGAATTCTTCCGACGCAATTGCGATTTTTCCGTCGCGCGCGCGTCGTCATCCTCGCTGTCGTCTCCGTCGGCGTCTTGGGTTATCAACCCCTCGCTCGTCTTCCGATGCATCTTCGTCCGCGCCGCGGTCGCCGCGGCGGTCGCGGGGGACGGGGGCGTGTCGGCACCGAGGCGCTTGCGCCCGGAGAGGTCCAGGAAGGCGCGCACCTCGGACAGGTGCGCTTCGCGCGCCGCGCCCGCCGCCTCGAGCTCGAACCGCATGCGGCCAACCGCGCCGCGCAGATCGGAGGCGTCGCTCGTCTTCGTCTTCGTCTTCGTCTTCGTCTCCGCGTTTTCGCTTTCGTCTTCGCCGGCGCCGTCCCCGAGCGGGTCCCCGAGCGCGGGACTGAACGCGTCGAGCGGGACGTCCACGGACGCGCCCGCGCGCACGAAGCTCCGTTCGGCGCTCCGGCGCGCGGTTTCCTCGGCGGACTCCTCCTCCAGCCACGACGGTAAGCCGCGGAACGCCGCGTCGGGGTCAGACGCCTCGAGTCCCGAGTCTTCCGCGTCCACTCGCTCGCCGGGCATGGGGCGATTCTCGTCGAAACGCGCCGCCACCTCCGCGGCGATGCGCGCCGCCGTCGCGGAAGGCGTCTCTTCCGCGTCGCGCCACGCGTCCGAGGACCGGGTGCCCAACGCGCCGGGAATCGGACGGACGCTTCCCGTGGAGTCCGCCCAGGCGTCGGTATGGACTCCGCCGGGACCCTGTCCACGCGCGTGGCGTCGGATGATGGGTGCCACGGGCTCGGATGACGAAGCGGGCGGTCCTTCGGGAGCGAGCGGCTCATGGCGCTCGAGCACCGGCGCCCAGCCCACCATCGCGGTCGACTCGCTCTCCGTCAAAGTTTTAAATTCTGGCGTCTCAAGCCGTTCCCATGGCTAGTGGCGCGGTCTCCCACCCGGCGTGCGTCTCCTAAAGCAACCCTAAACCCGCTCCCTACGTCGCACCGACTCGCGCGCGCCCCTAGTGGACGCGTAGGCGCGAGTCGTCGCGCGGTGTGGTATGCGTGTCCTCCCAAGAGGTGCAGCTCCTTCGAATTTCTTGGAAGTCGTTGGCGCGTCCAACGCGGGTCGGTTAGCCTCGAGCGACTCGATTGGCCTGCTGCATTTGCGGAGGTCGACGGCTTGACGTCGCTCTCCGCACTTCCGCTCGCGCGTATCGCGACGAGGGGACGCGCGGCCGAGGTTCTGTCGTCCGTCGCGTTCCAGCACGCCCACCACGAGGCGTCGCCTGGTGTGCTTCGCGGCGCGGGTCTGGTCGCGACCGCGCGCCGAAACCCCCGAAATGAGCACCCTCGCGCTCTCCGCCGCCGCATCGGCGCGCGCGCACGCGCAGCACGCCGCGGCGATGTCTCGCGCCCACGCGTCGCGAGCCGCGTCCATCGCGCCGACGATGTGTCACGCGCGAAGCGTCTCCGCGGTCCTCGCGTCGCACCGCCGTCTCGGCGATGCCGCCGCCCGCTCGCGCGTCGCGTCCTGGGCATCCAGCCACCGCCGAGCGAGCGCCACCTCGGCGTCCGCGTCGCGCGCCGACGGCGCGTCCGAGCCCGACGACGGAAGCCTCGCGGACGCGGAGGACGTTTTCGAAGACGCAGTTGAAGACGACTCGTACGAGGCGTTCGTGGCGTCTTGGCGCGCGTCTCTGCCGACGATGGAGCCGAACGAACGCGCCGAGGCGCATCGCGCGTCGTGCGCGGAGGGCCGGCGCAAGGCGAACGAGAAAAGACGAAAACGAGCGGTGCGTTCGCGGACGCGGACTTTTTTTTCTCTCTCTTTCGCCTTCCACATGAAAGCGCTTTCGGTTTGTCTTCCTCGCGGTCGTCGGCGTCTCGTCGCCGCCCACTCCTCGCCGCTTCCGCCGCGGCGTTGCGTTTCCTCGTGATTCATCAATACTGGCACCAGCCCGACTGTTTGGTTCCGTGGGGAACTCCCCGTGACGAAAGAAACAGTTCCGCTCGGTTGGCGCCGAGCCTCGATATGAAGGGAACGACTTTTTTTTTTTGACGCGCGGTTTTCGCGACTGATGCGCGGGTTTTGTTTTCGCGACACTTCGCCGTACACATCGCCGACGTCGTTAAACACGCGATGCCCTAAACGACGACCGCGACTGGTGATCGATGGACTGACCCGCCGAACCGATAAATCGCCGCGACTTTGAAAACGCTTTCGAACCATCCGCGCGCAGGTTGAACCGATCGACGGCGAGGTGTTCCGCCCGCGCGAACGCATCAAGTCGCAGGCTGACTTCAACCGCGTCGGTCGATTCGGGCGGAACTTCAACGGGAACGTCGTGCGCGTGCAGTGGAGCCCGAACAACGCGGTGGGGCCGGACGTGACGTGCACGCGCCTCGGGATCAAAACCCCCAAGAAGCACATCAAGCGCGCCGTGGACCGGAACCTCGTGAAGCGGCGCGTGCGGGACGTCTTCCGCAAAAACAAAAGCCGGTGGCCCGACCGCGCCGACATCGTCGTGTACTGCTCCGCCGCGACACTGGCGGCGTCGTACGCCGAGCTCGAACGCGAGATGCTGTACTGGGGCAGGGAGGTGGTACCGCGCGTCGCCAGAGCGGACGCCGAGAAGAGCGCGTCCGGAACGGCGCGCAAGGAAAAACGTTTTTCGAACGGAGACAAGCGAAGCCGCGCGCCGCGGCGCGCCGCCGGCGCGGACGAGGACCGGAGAGGACCCGAGAGCGCCGTCTCTTCCAAGTCGGGCGGCGCGGTGGCGACGGCGGAGGAGTGAGGTGATGCGCGAGTGGCGTGTGGCGTGTGACGCGCGCGAATCTGTGTGACTCTTTGTAGACTAATGACACGTGTGAGGCGGCGAGACTGTCCGGTTGGCGGCGACGAAAAAAAACACGCGCGCTTCGTTCGAGACGCCTTTCGGGACGCGGTTTTGTTTTTGAGACTTCAAACGTCCTTTTCGAAAACGAGAAGCGAGCGCACCGCACTTCGCCTGCGCCCTCGCAGCGCCCTGACCATGACCGCCAACGCGCCCATCCGCACTCCCGCCCGCTTCGTGCGCATTCGAGGCCTGAAGTCGTCGACCCACCTCAACGGCGAGCTGGCGCGTTTGGGGAAGTGGCTCCCTCAGCGCACGCGGTGGGAGGTGAGCCTGTGCGACTCCAGAAACGTCGGCCCGACGGAAGAGGTGGTCTTGGCCATCAAGGAGACCAACGTCGAAGATGTCGACGACGATGCCATCGTGGCGTGGATCCGCGAGCGGCTCGCCGATGCCAGGTACGCGTCGGAGATGGCGCCTCCCGAGGCGTAGAGAGGGGCAGAGAGGAGTATCGTGAAGGCACAGAGTCTTTGACGAACACTTTTTGAACTGGCCACAAAGCTAAAGAGTCTACCCTCGCGCCGCGAGCGCGTCCTCCGCCCTCCGCGCGCGCCGCTCGGCGCGTTCCGCGGCTTCCAGCACGCGCCGCCTTTCCTCCTCGCCCCGTCGCAACGCCGCGTCCCGCGCGTCCAGCTTCTTCGCCGCCTCCGCGAGCGCGGCGCTCGCCTGCTTGAGCTTCTCCTCGGCGCCGGCGAGCTTGCGCCGCGAGATACCCTCGCGGCGCGCGGACTCCGCCGCCGCCGCCTCGGACGCCGCCGTCTCGGCTTGGAGCTCGCGGCGCATCTCCTCCAGCACGGCATCCGCGTCGCGCACCGCGGCGTCTTCCGACACGCCTCCCGGCCGACGCCTGGCGGCGTTCCGCGAGTCGCGCGCCGCCAGTTCGGACGCGCGTTTACGGGCATCCTCGAGTTTTAACTCAAGCGCGCGCACGTCGGTTTCCGCCTTTTGGCGAGTCACCCACAGCTCGCGCGCAAGACGCGCGTTGGAGGCGTCGGCGGCTTCCGCGCGCGCCGACGTCGCGCTCAGGGCCTTCGCCTTCTCCGCCTCCGCCGCGGCGACGCGCGCGGCGGCCTCCGCGAGCGCATCCCGCGCGCGCGACTCGACGTCGCGCACGCGCGCGATCAGCGACGACTCCGTGGCGGCGGCTGCGCGGAGACGCGCCTCCGCCTCCGCCAGCGCCGACGCCGTCGTCGCCGCCGCCGCGCGCTCCTCGGTGAGCGTCGCGCGAAGCGTTTTGACGTCGGCGACGGCGGCGGTTGCCGCGGCGGCGTGCGCTTTCGCATCCGCCACAGCGAGGATCAGGCGCGTCTGAAGGCCATCCGAAGACGATAAGGCGCTCTGCGTTCCGGCGCTCGCGGCGACGTCCGCCGCCGCCGCGCGTCTGGCGTCGGCGTCGCTTTTTTCCAGGTGCGCCGATTTCGCCGAAATGATTTCGGCGCGCGCCTCGGCGAGAGCCTTCTCGAGCGCGCGCTTCTTCTCCGCCCACACCTCCTCCGCCTCCTCCTTCGCGGCGTCGCGCGCCCACGAGACCGCGAGCGTGCGCTCCTCCTCCGCCGCCGCGAGATCCGCGCGCGCCGAAGCAAGGGACGCGCGAAGCGCCGCGACCTCTTCCTCTTCGCCCGCGCCGCGGTCCGCCTCTTTTTCTTCCTCGGCGGCGTCCTTTTTTTTCTCGCCAACCGCGAGGCGCGCCTCCAACTGCGCGTTCGCCGCCTCGAGCTCCAGGACGCGCGCCGCGTGCGCCTCGCTGGCCTCGCTCGTTTCCCTGAGCGCGTCGTGAAGCGCCTCCAACTCCTCGCGCGCCGCCTCGTGCAAGGCCCTCGACGACGCAAGCTCGGCCGCCGCCTCCGCCGCCTCCGCGCGCGCCGAGGCGACTAATAACGACGACGTCGACGCATCAGCCTCGGCGAGCGAGTCATCAGCCTCGCCGCCGCGTTCGTCCGTGTCAATAACACGTGTACTTTCCTTCGTATCCGTCTTTGCTCGCGTGGCGTTCGACAGAGCTTCGTTCAGTCGCGCGCGCGTCGCGGCGAGCTCGGCGCGCGCGTCGTCGAGCGCCGCCGCCGTCGCCGTCGTCGCCGCGCGCTCGGCGGCGCTTTTTTCCTCCATCCGTCTCGCGCGCGTCTCGAGCGACGCGACACACGCGCGCAGCGACGCGAGATCGCGCGCGGTCTCGTTCTGCGTCTTGACGTACGTCGCGAGCTCGGCTTGTGCGTCCCGGAGTCGCGCGGCGAGTCTTTCCGATCCCTCCGTCGCCGCCGACGCGCCCGCGCCGCGTTCGCGGCTGAGGATCTCGATTCGCGAATCCGAAGCGCGCGCGTCCGCGGCGGCGCGCTCGAGGAGCGCGCGCAGACGCGTCGCCGCGTCGACCGCCGCGGTCGCGCCGGTGGTCGTGGCGGACGCGGGTGACGAAGCGCCGTTCGTGTCTGCGTCCGCCAGGGGCGCGCGGTTCGCGTCCGCGAAACGGTCCGCGAAGAAACGCTCGGCATCGCAGATGGGTGTCGTGGTGCCGGCTTTCGACGTAACGCCGAGGCTCCGACACGGCTCCGACACGGCCGCGCGCGTCGCGGAGACCGCCCCCGCGGCCTTCGACCGCGCGGCGACCCTCATGGCGTCGTGCGCGGGGGTCGAGACCTGCTGGTCGAACGACGGCATCCCCGCGTAGTGTGGCCGCGCGGCCTTTGGTGGCTCCGATAAACGAGCTCCGTTTTTTCGTTCCCCCGCGGTTCTCGGAAGTCGCAAAACCATCGGACACTCCGCGTGACCCAAATAAGGGTCCTTCAGCACGTCCCCCGCCCACACCGGTTCGCGCGGCACCAGCTGCGGTCCCCGTCCGGAAGCCGCGATGTCGAGCGCGGTCAAGGTGTATCTACGGGCGCGGCCGACCAATGGCGCCGCGGAATCCTTCCGGTGCGTCCTCGCGCCTCCGCCATCTCACCGCCCTCTCGCGAACGTCACTCGGCTCCTTCCCCCGTTTTCGCACGACGCTCGCATCGATCCGCGAGGCGCGACGTCCGCGGACACGCCGCCGGCTCCCGCTGCCGTCGCGTGTCTCTTCCCCGCGTCGTCGCGCGCGCCTCTCGCTCCGCGCGCCTGTGGCTCTGCTGACACCTCCCCGATCCCTCCCGCCCCGCGCAGCGTCGGCGAGGACAATCGCACGGTTTCGGTGAGCCTGAAACGGACCGAGCAGGGGCTCATCAACAACAGCGCGGATGCGATCCAGTTCGAGTTCGACACCATCCTGCACGACGCGTCGCAGGAGTCCGTGTTCACGCAGTGCGCCGCGGAGGTGTGCGAGAGCGTGCTCGCCGGGTACAACGGCACGGTCTTCGCGTACGGCCAGACGGGCGCTGGCAAGACGTACACCATGTCCGGCGACGCCGGGAGCGACTACAAGCAACGAGGCGTCATTCCGCGCGCGGTGCATCATCTGTTCCGCGAGATGGACGTGCGCGTCGGTAAGGACATTACTTTAAGCGTTTCGTATTTAGAGATTTACAACGAGGGGATGTACGACCTGCTGGCGGACGAGATCGTCCCTGACTCGGACCTCGTCGTGGTGGACCGCGACGGCGAGATGGAGGTGAAGCACCTGACGAAAAAAAAGTGCCGCGACGAAGCCGAGGCGCTGCGTTTTTTCTTCGCCGGCGAGCGCAACCGCGCCGTCGCCGACCACGTGTTGAACAAAACCTCCTCGCGGTCGCACTGCGTGTTCACCGTGCACCTGGAGAGCCGCTCGGTGGGGGACGGGGACGACCGGACGGTGGTCTCCAAGCTGAACCTGGTGGACCTCGCCGGGTCGGAGCGGGTGAAGAAGACCAACGTCACCGGCAAAGCGCTCCTGGAGGCGACGCACATCAACAAGAGTCTGACTTTTCTCGAGCAGACGGTCAACGCGTTGTCGCGCGGGGACAAGCACGTGGCGTTCCGGCAGAGCAAACTCACGTCCGTGCTACGAGACGCGCTGGGGGGTAACTGCAAGACCACGATGATCGCGTGCACGTGGCCCGACGAGGCGCACGCCGAGGAGACGATTTCGACGTGCCGCTTCGCGTCGAGGGTCATGACGCTTTCCACGCGCGCGGTGGTCAACGAGAGCAAGGACCCGCGCGTTTTGGCGGCGAAGTACGAGCGGCGGTGCGAGGAGCTGTTACGTGAGCTCGCCGCGCGGGACACGTTCGCCGGGAAGGCGCCCGTGAACTACGGGCCCATGGGCGAGGTGGAGAGAAGAGAGCTGGAGTCTGAAGTGCGGATGTTTCTGGAGACGGACGACGCAAACGCCGACGACGTCCCCGCCGAGAGCCTGCGGCAGGTGCGCGAGGCGTTCCGCCTGTTCAAGAAGGCGTACCTCGAGGCTGTCAACGAGACGGACAGGCGAGTCGCCGAGGCGCGCGAGGAGACGATGAAGGAGGCGGCCGAGGCGGGAGCGGGCGAAGCCGCCGCGGAAGAAAACGGTGGAGAAGAAAAAGAAAAAGCCGAAGGCGCCGAAGGCGAGGGCGAAGCGGAAGGCGACGCGCCCGCGGAGGGCGAGGACGCGACCGGCGACGACGCGGCGGTCGGCGACGAGGACGCGGACGCCTCGGGGTTCGCAGCCGGCGTGGCGCCCGCGGACGCCGCCCCTCCCCCGGAGAGCCCCCAGCGCGCGAAGAACGACGTCGCCATGACGCGCGCGGCGGAGACCGCGCGGAAGGCGGCGGCGAGCCGCGTCGAGGCGGAGCAGCGCGAAGTCGCGTTTGCCGAGTACAAAAAGTCTGTGTCGCCCGAGCGCGCGGCGGAGGCTGCGGCGGCGAGCGCGCGCTTGAAAGAGGCCAAGGCTGGTTTGAAGGAGGCGGTGGAGACGGTGAATACCCTCAAGGCGGAGATTGACGCGCTGGGCGTCGCCGTGGACGAGGCCAAGGCCAAATCCGCCGCGGAGCGAGGCGCGGGCGAGCCGGCGGATGTCGTGGACGCCGAGACGTACGAGTCGATGGTGGCTCTGAAAAAGACAAAGGCGCGGTATCGGTCGACGTTCGAGGAGGTGAAGCGTCTGAAGGCTTCTCTGCCGGATCTGACCACCGCGGCTGCCGAGACGCGAGCCGCGCTGGTGAAGGAGTTCCAGGAGTGGTACGACAAGGGGGGGGGCTTGGATCTGCTCGTGCAGCGAGACGCGGACGAGGACGACATGGACTACGGCGAGAAGTTTGACCAGCTGGAGCTGCAGAGGGCGCTGAACCGCGATCCCGAGTCGGGGGCGTTTTTTGCCGCCAAGAAGGGGCTGCTGGGCTCCACCAAGCGCGTCCCGGTGACGCGCACCGTGCAACACATGCGCGCGCTCGCCAGCACGCAGAGGAGGGCGTTCTGAGTCGCTCTCCGCTCGCGGAGCTTGTAATTTACGAAGGTAGTCATCGTCACTTTAGGCGTACTCTTTTGCGAACGCGAAACGTGCACCGCCCCTCCTCGAACTCGTTTTTTCACTTCAGCGCGCGCGATGGAGCGGCTGGACCGCATGTTCATGGAGGCGGCGGCGGCGCGCGCGGCGGAGGAGGCCGGGCCCTCGCGCGCCGCGCCCGTCGTCAGGGAAGACGCGGAAGGCGACCCCGTCGGCGGCGGGGGCACGGTGGCTTCGCAGATCCTGAAACACATCGACGGCGGCGACATCTTCTCGGCGCTCGTTTTGCCTCGGCCCGAGTGCGACGACGCCGGGCGGCCTGTGTGGGACGTGACGGACGCGGAGATCAGTAAGGCGTTCCGCAAGCGGTCGCTCGCCGTGCATCCCGACAAGAACCCCAGCGCGGAGGCGAAACAGGCGTTCGACAAGCTCAACGACGCGGTTCGCGCGTTGCGCGACCCGATACGCAAGGGCGAGGCGCTCCGACGGTTCGCGGACCGCGCGTTCAAGGAGAAGTGCCGCGCGGACCCGACCTTCACCGAGCGCGCTAGGAAGGCGCAGGAACGCGCGGACGCGGTGGACTTCTCGGCGGACATCCTGCGGCAGCAGCGAGAGCACCGCGCTCGCGTCGAGGCGAAGCGCCAGAAGGCGATGGCGTTCCGGCGACGCGAACGGTCACCGGACGAGGAGAGCGACGCGAGCGACGGCGACGACGGCGACGACGACGACGCGTCGACAAAAAAGCGCGAACCGACGAAACCGACGAAACCGATGTCCGGCTCAAAACGCGGTCGCGGTCGCGGTCGCGTCGGTCGCCCCGATTCCGAATCGGACTCAGACGACGCCGGGCTAGCGCGGCCCGTGCTCGGGAACCGCGGCGGGCGCGGACGCGGGCGAGGCAAAGGCCCGAGGATCATCCTCTAGCGAGCTCGAGCGGGTTTGTAGTCGCGTAGTTAAATTCGCGTCGTGTGTGACATATCGATATTTCGAGAAGGGTTTATTGGTACACTCTCAGGCTCGGCCGAGCGGAAAAAACGGATGGCGTCCGTCCGTCACGAAGACGAAATCCGACGAAATCCGTTGCAATCAGTCACGTGGTCGTCTCATCAGTCCAGGCTCTTGATCTTGGACACCACCTTCCCGTACATGTCCTTGAACTCGGAGGCGTCGTCGGACGACATCTTCTCGCCACCCTTTTGCGCATCCGGCAAAACGAGCATGCACGACGTGGGCCTCTTGGTCTGCCCCGCCGCGCCCAGCTCCTCCTTGCTGTGCACGTAGATGTACGGCACGCCGGCCTCCTCGCACAGAATGGGGATGTGCGTGATCACGTCGATCGGGGAGATGTCGCCCGCGATGACGCAAAGGCTGCGAGATTATGGTCGGGGTGGGAAAAGAATGGAAGGGTGAGCGAAAAAGACAAAAGCAAAAGCGACCGCGCCGAACGCGTGGGAGCGCGAGAAAAATCGCGCACCGCCGGGCGGCGGTCGGGGCGGCGGGGCGCGCGATTTCGGGGAAACCCCCGGTGGGTGCGGAACCGGGGACGCACCCTTTGGTGTCCTTGCGGAGCGCCTTGACCACTTCCTTCACGCCGCGCTTCACCTGCTTGTGCTTGGAGGCTGCGAGTTCGGATCGAGCGGGGGACGGGTGCGGTGAGTCGAGGGGCGAGACGATGAGGGATTGTCTCGTGCGGAATCGGCGACGCGCAGCATTCGTTCGCGTGGTCGTTACGGCGAGCGGATGCGTGCTGGAAGGCGGGACGTGACCTCGCGCGTCGTACCTTTCTTGACCACCTTGAGGATTTTCTTGTGGAAGCCGACGTCCGCGAGGGGCTTGGCGATCGCGCACACGGGGCGAAGCTCGCCGTCGCCGCCGTCGCTGTCCTCCTTGGACTTGGACGGGGTCTTGTCCTTCTTCTCCTTCTTTTCTTTGCCCATCGCGGCGAATCGGGCGGCCGGCGCTGGTTCCGAGCCTCCGGGGTGTACCGCTGAGAGAGCGGCGGGACGAGTCGACGCGAGCGCGACGAAACGGAAAGCGACGAACACGCGGGGTACCGCGCGCGGGTCGTTGTGACGAGGCGCGGGGAAGAGGAGGATTGGAACTTTTTTGTGAGAGCGAAAAAGCGGCGCATTTTACACAAATTGTGACTAAAAACGCATGTCAAGGTGCGCAAAATTCCGCTCGCGAGAAAACACGACAACAGAACAGACGCGTCTCGACGGCGCGCGTCTCTCGTCGCTTACGTTCGTTCGCCACGTAGTAGACTACGTAGACTATCTCCATGTATCACAACACAGAACGAACGCGCTATGTACTATTCGTCATCCAGTATTCGCCTCGTGCGTTCGGCGATCATCCTCTGCCTCGCCTCGGACGCGTTCGTCACGCCCGCCGCCGCGCCGTACCGCCGCGTGGTCGTCGTCGAAAAAGTGCGCTCCGTCACGGAGACGACGCGTCGGTTTTTGTCGACGGCTTTCTTTTGCGGTTCGTCGTTTTTGTTTTTCAACGCCCGCGAAGAAGGCGGCGACAACGAGTCCTCGCTCGTGCTCGGCGACGAGATCGGATCGCGTTTGGGCGCCACCACGGACGGGAACGCGTCGCGCGCCGCGCGCGCCGGCCGCGCCGACGCGAGCGAAGGGCGCCGCTCCGCCGCCGCCAGGCGCTCGGGTGTGGTCGGCTTCCTTCGCGGCGACCGCGCCGCCGCCGCCTCGCGCGCGACGGACAAAACGCCCGTCTCGGGGCTGCTCGGCAGCTCCGTGATGGTCACGCCGCCGTTTCCGCGCGCGCCACCAAAGTCGACGCCCGCGTTCCCGGCGCGCTCGCCCCCCGTCAGGAACAGCGTCGCGGCGGCGAGGCCGATGAGCGTCCGCCCGGCGAGCCCGGCGGCGCTCCACGCGACGCACAGGCCTAAAAGCTGCACCCTGCGGTCGTCCAGCAGGTACGCGAACCGCACGCGCGCGTCGTCCACGACCGCCTTCCAGGACGTTTCTAAAAACGGCCCGAACGCCGCCAACGCCGGCGGCGCGGCGAACGTCAAAAACCAAGCCGCGAAAATCGTCGCGTCGAGGGGCGCGCGCCACACGCGCGCGACGAGCGAACACAGCCACAGCGCGACGCACGCCTTGAGTGTTGTGGGCGGGTGTTCCCACAAGAACGTGCGCTCGCAAAACAGCCACGTCATCGCCACGGCGGGCGCGCGTCGAGCCGCGGACGCGGCGATCCACCCGCCGAACTTGGCGGCGAACCGCCGCGCGTCGCGTTCGCGCGTCTCGCGCCGCGTCAGGATCGTCTCGTCGCCCGTCCTTCCGACGCCAGACGCGGGTACGTCGTCGTCGCGTCGTTTACCGCCCAAGTTCTCGGACGAGAAACTCGCGCCACCCCAGAGCACGAGCCGTAGCCCTCGCGCGAGTCGCCACAGCAACGAGAAGGCGAGCGCGAAGATGAACCCGTAGCACGCCGCCGTCCCGAAGGGCAGCGGCATCGCGCGCAGCGACGAGACGCAGAGCTGCACGTAGAGGCCCCCGAAAAAAACTTTCGCGCTCTTCCCGGGGCGGCGCCACGTGACGAGTTCGGCGAACGCCGCCGCGGCGCCTTCCGAGGATGAAGACGCGGAGACCTCGCGACCGGCCCGCGCGTCGCCCGGAGGCGTCACCGCGGCGACCAGGTCGGCGGCGGAGTCGCCGCGCCGCGCGCCGCGCGGCGAACTCAGAGGGGAAGACAGACTGGTCCCCATCAGCGCGACCGCGCCGTGCGGGTCCCTGTCCCTCGGCGGGTCCTCCGCGTCCGCGAGCGCGTATCGGGGCCTCGCCGGCATCGCGGTGGTGGCCAACGCCTCCTCAAGCGCGGCGGCACGCGCCTCAGCCAGACGCGCGCGCTCGTTCGCGGCGGAAACCTTCCATCTCGCGGTCACCTCCGCCTTCTCCGCGTCAGCTCGAGCAGCCTCGAGGTGCGCCTCAAGCATGGCGAGTTGCTCGGCCGTGCGCTGGGCCTCGAGCTCCATCTGCCGCAGCCGCTCGCGCTCGCGCGCGGCGAGCACGGCGCTCATGGCGCCACCTCCCCGCGCGAAAGCGGCGGGGGCGCGTCGATGTGGGGGGGCGGAGCGCGCGACGCGGAAGACGCCTCGAAGGTGCCGCGCAACGTTCGAAACCGATAAAAAAACACGTTTTTTAAAGACTGATTGTTCATACGAAATGCGTTTTTTACGAAATGCGCACTTTTTCTAAACCGCCGCGGCGAGGGTGTTTCCCACGAGCGGTTCCCTCT
>ENA-OUOG01000697-OUOG01000697.1-marine-metagenome-genome-assembly--contig:-NODE-697-length-42505-cov-11.999976_pt1 | contig 42505 bp, 37 predicted proteins | sample MGYA00248635_ERZ508505 | MGnify/ENA primary metagenome ERZ508505 (study PRJEB26176, sample SAMN06267871) | marine metagenome | isolation source: Saanich Inlet, British Columbia, Canada | place: Pacific... | reverse complement strand
GTTCAATTTTAAGTCTTAAAACTCTCTTTTAATATCGGTATTTTTACATATTTTTATAGGAAATGAATAACTTCATCTTATGATTAAAAAGTTTAAAAAGCATTCAAGAATCTCAAGTAAGTATTACGCAATTAATGTTGTCTTCTCATACTAATTTTAGTGGGAAAATTCATGGTGGACATATTTTAAATTTGATGGATTAAATCGCCTTTACATGTGCTTCAAAACATTCAGGAAATTATTGTGTGACGGCTTCCGTAAATAAAGTCGATTTTTTAAATCCGATAGAAGTTAGTGAATTAGTGACCATGAAAGCTTCAGTAAATTATACAGGGAGAACTTCGATGGTGATAGGTTTGCGAGTAGAGTCTGAAAATGTTAGAACCGGAAAAGTAAAACATTGTAATTCTTCTTATTTTACCATGGTTGCTAAAGATGAGAACGGAAAAAGCTCACCAGTCCCTGGTGTTATCTCAACCAACAAACAAGAAATTAGACGCTTTACTAGGAGTGTCATTAGACAACAAGAAGCAAAAAATAGAACTTCACGTTTTAGCAGCAAAGTATTTAATGCTGATGATTATATGGAATTATTAAAAACTCAAAATACTAAGATTGAGTTGTAGAAATTTAGTTTGATTCTAAACTCTTTTTCTATAACTTATGTCTGAAGTTAACGAATCATAATAAAAAAGCAACTCAAATGAGTTGCTTTTTTATTATTTCTATGAATATCTTTTATTTACTCAAATACATTTTACGTTTCGAGTATAAATCATAGAATTCATCGTCTTTTAAGCTATCAATAAACAAGATACTTTCTCCTGTAGATTTCATTTCTGGTCCTAATGTTTTATCAACATTCGGAAACTTATTGAAAGAGAACACAGGTTGCTTAATTGCATAACCTTCTAACTGTGGATTAAAATCAAAGTCGGTTACTTTCTTCTCTCCTAGCATTACTTTTGTTGCATAATTTACATACGGTTCTTTGTAGGCTTTGGCAATAAAAGGAACGGTTCTAGAGGCTCTTGGATTTGCTTCAATGATATACACAATATCGTGTTTGATAGCAAACTGAATGTTAATCAACCCAACTGTTTTTAAAGCCGTTGCAATGGTATGTGTATGATCTATAATTTGTTGCATTACTAAATCTCCTAAGTTGAAGGCTGGTAAGGTTGCATTAGAATCTCCAGAATGTACTCCACAAGGTTCTATATGCTCCATAATTCCGATGATGTAAACATTTCCATCTGCATCACAAATCGCATCTGACTCTGCTTCTATGGCGCCATCTAAATAATGATCTAATAACAATTTGTTATTTGGCATTCTTCGTAACAAATCAACAACGTGCTCTATTAAGTCTTCTTTATTGATGACTATCTTCATTCCTTGACCTCCTAATACATAAGATGGACGTACTAAAATTGGAAAATCTAATTCGTCTGCCAAGGCTAAAGCTTCATCTGCGTTTTCTGCAATTCCAAATTCTGGATATGGAATATTATTATCTTTTAATAAACGAGAGAAACTTCCTCTATCTTCTGCTAAATCTAGTGCTTCAAAACTAGTTCCTATGATTTTGATTCCATATTTGGTTAGTTTTTCAGCTAACTTTAAAGCAGTTTGTCCACCTAATTGAACAATCACACCTTCTGGTTTTTCATGACGAATGATGTCATAAATATGTTCCCAAAATACAGGTTCAAAATATAGTTTATCTGCGGTATCAAAATCCGTTGAAACGGTTTCTGGATTACAATTAATCATGATTGTTTCATAACCACATTCTGCTGCAGCTAATACTCCATGAACACAACAGTAATCAAACTCAATTCCTTGTCCGATTCTATTAGGACCAGAGCCTAGAACAATCACTTTCTTTTTATCAGAAACTATACTTTCGTTATGAACATAGGTTTCTCCTGAAGCAGTTTCTACTGAATTTTCAAAAGTTGAATAATAATAAGGTGTTTTTGCTGTGAATTCTGCTGCACAAGTATCCACTAATTTGTAAACACGTTGTACATTTAATTCTTCTCTTTTGGTATATACCTGACTTTCTAAACATCCTAACATATGAGCAATCTGACGATCTCCATATCCTTTTTGTTTTGCCTCTAATAACAATTCTCTGTCTAAAGTGTCAATTGTATATTTAGAAATCTCTTTGTCTAATTGGAATAATTCTTCATATTGTTTAAGATACCACATATCAATTTTTGTGATATCATAAATCTGACTTAGAGGAATTCCCATGGCAATCGCATCATAAATCACAAACACACGATCCCAAGAGGCATTCGTTAGTTTATCGATGATTTGATTGTAGTTAGTATATCCTTTTCCGTCAGCTCCTAATCCGTTTCTTTTTATTTCTAGAGACTGAGTTGCTTTGTGTAATGCTTCTTGGAACGATCGTCCAATTCCCATTACTTCACCAACTGCTTTCATTTGTAATCCTAAAGTTCTGTCTGAACCTTCAAATTTATCGAAGTTCCAACGAGGAATTTTTACAATTACATAATCTAATGTGGGCTCAAATAAGGCTGAAGTAGATTTCGTAATCTGATTATCTAACTCATCTAAAGTATAACCAATAGCTAATTTTGTGGCAACTTTTGCAATCGGATATCCGGTTGCTTTACTTGCTAATGCAGAAGAACGAGATACACGTGGATTAATCTCAATAGCAATAATATCTTCTTTTTCATCAGGTGAAACGGCAAATTGCACATTACATCCACCTTCAAAATCACCAATACTACGCATCATTAAGATTGCCTTATCACGCATAATCTGATAGGTTTTATCAGAAAGTGTCATTGCTGGGGCAACAGTGATAGAATCTCCCGTATGAATTCCCATTGGATCCATATTTTCAATAGAACAGATAATAACTACATTATCTTTTTTATCACGTAATAATTCCAACTCATATTCCTTCCAGCCCATCATGGCTTTGTCAATCATTACCTCATGAATTGGAGAGATTTCCAATCCTCTTCGTAAATTTTTATCGTAGTCTTCTTCATTATAAACAATCGCTGCTCCTGCTCCACCTAATGTATAAGATGCTCTAATACATAATGGGAAACCGAATTCTTGTGCAATCTCTTTTCCTTGTAAAAAAGACGTCGCTGTTGCTTGTGGAGCCATACCAACTCCAATTTTCAACATTAACTCTCTAAATTTCTCTCTATCTTCAGTAATATTAATCGCATCAATATCAACACCGATTAACTTAACTCCATGATCTTCCCAAATTCCTTTTTCATCAGCTTCGATACAAAGGTTTAAAGCAGTCTGACCTCCCATAGTTGGTAGAACTGCATCAATTTGTGGGTGTTCTTTTAAAATTTTTATAATTGACTTGGTCGTCAAAGGCAACAAATACACATGATCAGCCATAGATGGATCTGTCATGATGGTTGCTGGATTAGAATTGATTAAGATCGTTTCTATTCCGTCTTCTCTTAAAGAACGTAAAGATTGTGATCCTGCATAATCAAACTCGCAAGCTTGACCAATTACAATAGGACCCGAACCGATAATTAAAATGGATTTTAAGTCTTCTCTTTTTGGCATGTTGATGTGATATTTTTTTTCTGTTTGTAAAAATACTTCGCAATAGGGTATAAAAAAAGGTGTTACTTAAAAAAGCAACACCTATATTATTAACAATTGTTAATCATTATTTTTTTGGTCTAGATTCTGATGAGACAGATAATTTCTTTCTTCCCTTTGCTCTTCTACGAGCTAACACTTTTCTACCATTAGCGGAAGCCATTCTTTCCATGAAACCGTGTTTGTTTCTTCTCTTTCTTTTTGATGGCTGAAACGTTCTTTTTGGCATTATCTATATTTTTAAAATCTTCTTAATATTTTATTTTTGCTCTACGATTTTAGCTCGTTAAAAGCGTGGGCAAATATACAACTGTTTTTATTTATCACAAATAGTATTTCTAAAAAAAATAAAAATATTTTTAATTGTTAAAAAAAAGCAATTTTGTTGATTGATTTTTGCTGTTTTTGTTTGTGAGAAAAACAAGAGTTAGTACTTTTGCTCAAACCTAAGAAAACCATGAAAAACACCAAATACGTTTTCGTTACTGGAGGCGTAACTTCTTCACTTGGAAAAGGAATCATAGCAGCATCACTCGCAAAGCTTTTACAAGTAAGAGGATTTTCTGTAACAATTCAAAAACTAGACCCGTACATTAATATAGATCCAGGAACGCTAAATCCTTATGAACACGGTGAGTGTTATGTAACTGATGATGGTGCTGAGACTGATTTAGACTTAGGTCATTATGAACGTTTTTTAAACATTCCTACCTCACAAGCTAATAATGTAACTACGGGTAGAATCTATCAATCAGTTATTGACAAGGAGAGAAAAGGAGAATTCTTAGGTAAAACAGTTCAAGTGATTCCTCATATTACCGATGAAATTAAACATCGTATTCAGATTTTAGGAAATACAGGTGATTACGATATCGTTATTACTGAAATTGGAGGAACTGTTGGAGATATTGAATCGTTACCTTATATAGAATCTGTTCGTCAACTTTTATGGGAATTGGGAGAAGAAAATGCAATCGTAGTTCATTTAACATTGATTCCATATTTAGCAGCAGCCGGAGAATTAAAAACAAAACCTACACAACATTCTGTAAAAACTTTAATGCAAAGTGGAATTAATCCAGATGTATTAGTTTGTAGAACAGAACATGAAATCTCTGAAGATATCAAAAGAAAACTGGCTTTATTTTGTAATGTAAAGCAAGAAGATGTTATTCAATCTATTGATGCCGATACCATTTATGATGTTCCAAATTTAATGTTTGAAGAAGGTTTAGACGCTGTCATTTTAAAAAAGCTACATTTATCTTCTGAAGGTAAACCACAATTAACCGCTTGGAATAACTTCCTACACAAATATAAAAATCCAACTTCTACTGTTGAAATTGGTTTGATTGGGAAATATGTTGAATTACAAGATTCTTATAAATCAATTACAGAGGCATTAATACATGCAAGTGCTACTAATGAAACAAAAGTTGAAATCCGTTGGATACATTCTGAAGATTTAACTCCTGGAAATGTAACTGATCAATTAAAAGGATTAGATGGAATTTTAGTGGCTCCTGGTTTTGGGGATCGCGGAATTGAAGGAAAGATTAAAGCAGTACAATATACCAGAGAAAATAATATTCCTTTTTTAGGAATCTGTTTAGGAATGCAAATGGCTGTTATAGAATTCTCTAGAAATGTTTTAGGTCTTACAGATGCTAATTCTAGTGAGATGAACGAAGATACTTCTCATCCTGTGATTAGTTTAATGGAAGACCAAAAAGATGTAACTAAAAAAGGTGGTACGATGCGTTTAGGTGCTTGGGACTGTGAAGTTTCTGAAGACTCTAATGTATTTAAAGCCTATAAAAAGACAATGATTAGCGAACGTCATAGGCATCGTTATGAGTTTAATAATGACTACTTAGAGCAAATTAAAGCCAAAGGAATGTTAGCTACCGGTGTAAATCCAAAAACTGGATTGGTTGAAATTATAGAAATCCCTAGTCATCCTTGGTTTGTTGGTGTTCAGTATCATCCAGAATATAAAAGTACCGTACTAAATCCACATCCTTTATTTGTTGATTTCGTAAAAGCTGCATTAGAACATTCTAAATAATTTGATACTCTTAGACCTCAATTTTAAAAAGGGAATACTGTTTGCACTACAAGAAACGACTAATTAATTTGATGATATTCCTTTAATAAGGAGGCATTTTTACTACATTTGTCATCGCTTTTTTAAAACAAAGAAAGCAAAAATGACAATTTGACATTTTAAATATATGGAACAAAAAAAATTCGATGTTAATTCCTTTATAGGAATGATTCTTATAGGAGGAATTCTACTCTACTGGATGTATTCTTCTCAACCAGAAGTTGATCCAAACGCAACAACATCTACAGAACAGGTAATCGATTCTACTAAAACGAATACTAATTCTAGTACAACTACAATTACACCTTTAGTAAACGACTCTCTAAAACAAGTCAATTTACAGAATCAATTAGGTTCTTTTGCTTCTAGTGTTATTAATGGTTCAGAAGGAACAACCACTATAGAAAATGATAAATTATTATTAAGAATTGATAATAAAGGTGGACAAATAGTTGAGGCTTTAATTAAAGGATACAAAACATTTGATTCGTTGCCTTTACATATGATTAAAGACAACAATGCAAGTTTTAATATCAACTTTGGAACCACCGATAACAGAATCTTAAATACCAAAGATTTATTCTTTGAGCCATCGATAACTAAAAACGGTAATACACAAGTACTGTCTATGAAACTAAAAGTTTCAGAAAATCAGTTTTTAGAATACAGATACGAAATGACCGATGATTACATGGTTAATTTCGCAGTTAGATCTCAAGGATTAAGCAATATCATCAATTCTTCAAATCCAATTAATTTAGATTGGACTTTAAAAGGATATCGTCACGAAAAAAGTTTACGAACAGAAAATACCATGTATTCTTATTTCTACTTTAAAGCTGAAGATGAAGTAGATTATATTAATGCAGATAATAATGATATTATAAACGATGTCGATTGGGTTTCCTATAAACAACATTTTTTCTCTTCTATATTATTAACCGATAAGCCTTTTAGTAATGCTGCAATAGCATCCCAAGATTTGGTAAAGGATGAAAAAATTGACAGTGTTTTCACTAAAAAATATAGTTTACAAACTTCATTAGAATTAAGTAATGGGGAACTAAACTATAACATGAAATGGTTTTATGGACCTTCAAATTACAAGAGATTAAAAGCTTACGAAGGAACAGATTTAGAAGAAACTGCCGATTTAGGTTGGGGAATTTTTGGAACTATTAACCGATGGATATTTATTCCAATCTTCGGAATGTTGGAAGGCTTTATGGGTAATTATGGACTAATCATCATTTTAATGACCATCGTTGTAAGAATTATCATGTCTCCTTTAGTTTATAAATCGTATGTATCTAGTGCTAAGATGAAAGTGATTCGCCCAGAATTAAATGCACTTAACGAAAAATATCCTGGAAAAGAAAACGCGATGAAGCGTCAACAAGAAACCATGGCAGTCCAACGAAAAGCAGGTGTTAGTATGCTGTCGGGTTGTATTCCAGCCTTACTGCAAATGCCCGTTTTCTTTGCCTTGTTTAAGTTTTTCCCATCCAATATTGCTTTGAGAGGAGAAAGCTTCTTATGGGCAGATGATTTATCATCGTATGATACTATTTTTAACTTACCATTTACCATTCCTTTTTATGGAAATCATGTAAGTTTATTTCCAATCTTGGCATCTATTGCTATTTTCTTTTACATGAAAATGAATCAGAGTCAGCAAATGAATATGCAAGCACCAACACAAGAAGGAATGCCAGATATGAGTAAGATGATGAAGTATATGATTTACTTCTCTCCTATTATGATGTTGTTCTTCTTTAACAACTATGCAAGTAGTTTAAGTTTGTATTACTTTATTTCTAACTTACTAACGATTACAATTATGTTAGTAATTAAAAATTATGTGATTGATGAAGATAAAATCCACGCTCAGATTGAAGAAAATAAAAAACGTCCTGAAAAGAAAAAGAGTAAGTTTAGACAACGTTTAGACGATGCAATGAAACAAGCTCAAGATCAACAAGGAAAGAAAAAGTAAGCTTCGCTTATGAATAATAAAAAACCCAAAACTTTGTTTTGGGTTTTTTATTTACATGATTTTAAGGATTTCTAAGTTTAATTCTTCCATATAAAAAAATATAACCGTAGCAAAGAACTACAAGAATTAAAGCTAATTTAAATCCAAAATGATCGGCCAATTTCCCATATAATGGAGGAATGATTGCTCCACCTACAATCATAGTACATAAAACCCCTGAAGCTTGTGGTTTTAAATCATCCAAGCCATCTATTGCCATAGTAAAAATAGTTGGAAACATAATTGAATTAAACAATCCAACAGCCAAAATACTCCACATTGCTACAAATCCTGTTGTTGACATAGAAATGAAAATCATGACCAATGCTCCAATTGCAAATGCGCTCAACACCTTAGCAGGTTTGATAATCTTAGTCAAATAAGCTCCTATAAATCTACCTATCATCGCTCCGCTCCAATAAAAAGTCACAAAAGCTCCTACAATAGCTAGATTACTTACCTCTACAATACTATTTCCAAGTAAGGTTTCAGAAAGACTTCGCATCGTTTCACTATTCTGAATTGCTTGAGATAATTCTAAATCAATAAAATAATTTACCAAATAACTACCAATAGCTACCTCTGCTCCTACATAAAGAAAGATTCCAATAGCTCCCATAACCAAAGATGATTTGTTTAGCAATTTTCGATATCCCCCTTTTGGAACTTTTTGAAGTATTGTAGGCAATTTCACAAAGAGAAAAACCAATGCTAAAAGAATGATAAAACCTGCAATTCCCAAAAAAGGGGTTTGTACAGCAGATGCTTCTGAAATAAGATAAGCCTCTTTTGCGGTGTTGGACAAAGCATCAATTTCATCACTCGTTTTTACTTTTTCACTCAAAATAAACATCGCTCCTATGATTGGTGCTATTGCTGTTCCTAGCGAATTAAATGCCTGTGATAAGTTTAAACGACTAGATGCCCCAACTTCTGATCCAAGTGCAGCTACATATGGATTTGCTGCTACCTGTAAAATAGTCATTCCTCCTGCTAAGGTAAAATATGCCATTAAAAAGATCGTAAATTCTCTGTAAGATGCTGCTGGGTAAAACAAAAAACATCCAATAGCCATTGTTGCTAATCCTAAAACAATTCCCTTCCTATAACCAATTTTAGAAAGGATAAATCCTGCTGGGATTGACAAAACAAAATAAGCTCCAAAAAAAGCAAACTGAACCAATCCAGCTTGAAAATATGTTAGGGTAAATAATTCTCGAATTCTAGGGATTAACGAATCGACCAAAACAGTTATAAATCCCCATAAAAAAAAGAGTGAAGTCACTAATAAAAAGGCATTTCCGTAGGATTGATTTTGTTGCTTCATATTTAGACTTTGTTAAAATAATCTGATTTAATATTTTTATTTTCTTTGTCTTTATAAATGTTATAACTAAACCATTCGTGAATAGAATAGGCTCCAGTTTCTCCTTTTTTATTGACAGCTATATAACCTACTTGAAAGTTTTTAAAATCTTTACCCGGTTTGTTTACAATTCTACCTATTGCTTCTTCACAAGCTTCTTGTGGGCTTTTACCTTGACGCATGAGTTCGACAATTAAAAAACTTCCCACTGTTTTTAAAACTTCTTCTCCTAATCCCGTTCCTGAAGCACCCCCAATTTCGTTATCCACAAACAATCCACCACCAATAATTGGAGAATCTCCTACTCTACCTGCCATTTTATAAGCCAATCCACTAGTGGTGCAAGCGCCAGAAATATGACCATTTTTATCAATTGCCAACATGCCAATGGTATCGTGATTTTCTATATTAATAATCGGTTTATATTCTGATTTTATTTTCCAATTTTCCCAAGCTTTTTTAGAAGCTTCAGTCAATAAATTTTCACGTTCGAAACCTTTTGTAACTGCAAATTTTTCTGCGCCTTCACCCACTAACATTACATGAGGTGTATCTTCCATTACTTTTCTGGCTACAGAAATAACATGCTTAATATTTTTCACACCTAAAACAGCACCGTAGTTCCCTTTTTCATCCATTATACAAGCATCTAAAGTAACATCTCCATCTCTATCAGGCAAACCTCCTTTTCCAACCGATTGTCCTTTTTCATTCGCTTCTTCAATTCTACATCCTTGCTCAACCGCATCCAAAGCAGAACCTCCTTTTTCTAAGACTTCAGCGGCAGTTTCCACAGCTAAATCTGTTTTCCAAGTTGCAATTACTAAAGGTTTTACAACTTTGTCATTACTAGTTGCTACAATCGCAGTAGTTTCTGTTTCAGTTTTACAACTTACGATTGCTGCAGTTGCTACAACACCCAAAGTAGATAGTGATGCATTTTGTATAAATTTTCTTCTTTTCATTTTGATTAATTGTTTGACTTTGTCAGTCTGAGACTTTCGAAGATGATTTAAATATCAGAAAGATACTTCGACAGGATCAGTATGACATTCTGTTATTTAATTTGAATTTCATCAACAAAGATCCAAGACCTTCCATCGTGTTTATGACCGAGATGCCAAGTAGGAAGCTCTCCTAGTTTTTTGGCAATCACTTTTACATATCGTGCTTTTTTATTTTTAAATGAAGTAGCTACTTTTTCAATTTCTACATTTTCTATAGGAAGTATCTCTTTCATTTTTTTCTTAGAAATAGATTGATAGTTTTTTCCATCTAAAGAAATTAAATATTCAACTTCTGTAGGAAGAAAAATCCATGAGCGTTGATCTTGTAAAAAATCAACTTCAATCTCCTTGATTTGTTTTATACTTCCTAAATCGACAATCGCAATAACATCTTCATCCCAGTATCCTTGCCAGGTTCCAGTTCTAAAATCATCTGCTCCTAAAATACCGTCAATCAAAGCATTTTCTCCTCCTCCATTGTATTGGTTTGCGTACTTCGTCTTCAGTTCAATTTTTACATTTGGATCAATCTTAAAAAAGTTGGTTGTGATTGTTGCGCTTTTAACACCCTCTTTTTCTGCATAGACTTTCAATGTTGATTTTTCTGAGATTACAAAGGGTGCTTCATATTTCTTAATTTGAGAATCCAAAGAATAAAAAATATCAGAGGTTTTATCAACGGAAGCTAATACAATCTCTGTTTCTCCTTTAAAGGCAACAACTCCTTTTGAAATAAATGGTGCAGGCACAATTGTATGCTCTTTAATTTCCGTTTTTGGTTCTTGTCCTTCTCTACTTCCCCAAACTGCTGGATTGTCTGTCATATAAAATTCTAATGACCCTCCGTTTATAATATCACTGTGAGTTATATACGTTTTATCGAGTGTCTTTCCATTCAAGTAAACATATTCAACATAAATGTTTTTATCACTTAAATTATTAGTTGCGATGGTAAATTGTTTACCATTCTCTAGGTTTATGGTTGCTTTCTGAAATAAAGGAGTTCCAATTATATAAGTATTACTCCCAGGTGTAACTGGATAAAACCCCATGGATGAAAAAACATACCAAGCACTCATTTGGCCACAATCTTCGTTTCCAGAAATTCCGTCTGGAGTATTGGTATACAACTGAGTTAAAATCTGATGAACTTTCTCTTGCGTTTTATGTGGTTTGTTGACAAAATTGTACAAGTAAGCCATGTGATGACTAGGCTCGTTACCATGAGCATATTGTCCAATTAATCCAGTAATATCAACTTGATGACGTCCTGAAGTTTCTGAATTAGCTACAAATAATTTATCTAATTGATCTTCCAAACTTTTCTTTCCACCCAACAGATTCATAAATCCAGAAATATCTTGAGGAACATAAAAGCTGTACTGCCAAGAATTGGCTTCTGTATAATTAAAATTAACTTCGCTAGGATCAAAAGGTGCAAACCAAGTATTTCTAAAACGACCTCTCATAAACTGACTTTTTGGATCGTAGATATTCTTATAATATTGAGCTCTTTGTGAATAGGTTTTATAATCATCTTCTTTTCCCATATCCTTTGCCATTTGAGCAATCGTCCAATCGTCATAGGCATATTCTAATGTTTTTGAAACCGATTCCGATTCTTTTTCAACAGGTATAAAACCAAACTCTTTATAGGAATTCAATCCAAGTTTATCTCTAGTCGCAGAATGTTTCATTGCCTCTAGTGCTTTTTCAGTATCATAATTGCAAATCCCTTTTAGATATGCATCGGCAATTACTGGAACTGCATGATAACCAATCATACAACCGGTATAATTTCCTGCTAAATCCCAGATAGGCATAATTCCGCCTTCATCATATTTTGCTAAAAACGTATTGATAAAATCGTTTGTTCTGTCTTGTTCTAGAATTGTATATAATGGATGCGCAGCACGATAGGTGTCCCATAAAGAGAAAACTGTGTAGTACTCAAAATCTTTGGTTTCATGAATTTCTAAATCCATTCCACGATAACGACCATCGATATCTTGATACAGGTTTGGAGCAATCATCGTGTGATACATGGAAGTATAGAAATTTGTTTTGTAATCAATGTTATCAGATTCAATGACAATTTTCTCTAACTGCTGTTCCCAAACATCTTGAGCTTCTTTTTTAATTTGATCAAAAGTTTTATTTCCAATTTCTGATTCGAGATTGTTTTTGGCACCTTCTTCATCAACAGCTGAAATTCCTATTTTAATATAAACAGGCTCATTATTTGGATTTTCGAAAGTCAAGGCAATTTTTTGAGCTCCTTTCATTCCTTTTTTTGGCGGAGATTGCAACATATCATTAAAAGGATGCGAAGTTTTGATACTGAAATACAAACGTTGATCTGTAGCCCAAGCTTCTGAAAAACGATATCCTGAAAGTTCTCTATCTGAAATTCTATTGATTTTCGCATCTAGTACTTTATCACGATGAATTAAATCTAAAATAACTACTTGATTTTCTGAATCAGGAAACTGATATTTATGCATTCCACTTCGTTTAGAAACTGTCAATTCTACATCAATATTTGTATCATCTAAATGAACTTTGTAATATCCGGGTTCTGCTACTTCATTCTCATGAGAAAATTTCGATTTATATCCTTTGTTTGCTGAGTTGTCAGACTGAGCTTGTCGAAGTCCTTTCGAAGTAACTGCTCCGTTGTTGAAGTTCACCTCATTCGTTGGCATTAATAAAATATCTCCGTAATCCGAAACTCCGGTTCCACTCAAATGTGTATGAGAAAATCCATATATTTCATTATCAGAATAATGATATCCAGAACATCCGTCCCAACCATCTAAACGAGTATCTGGACTTAATTGCATCATTCCAAATGGCATCGTAGCTCCAGGATAAGTATGCCCATGTCCACCAGTTCCTATAAACGGATTTACAAAAGAAATTAATGGGTTCGATTTTATTGCTACAGAAGGGATTTCTTTGTCTTTACATGATAAAAAAGTAGCTGTAAAAACAAATAATAGAAGGTATTTAAACTTCATTGAGTTGAGATTCTTATTTTTATGATTCGAAGATACTAAAAATGAAACATCCTTATTATATACTTTTTTTGATTGCGTTATTATTTCTTAGTTGTAAAGAACAATCTAGTCAAGTTGAAGAAATAGCAATTATTCCAAAACCTTTGTATCAGAAAATTGAAAAAGGAGTCTTTATTCTTGACGGAAACGTACAATTAATTTCTACTGAAAAATTAAATGAAGTTTCAAATTATTTTGAAGCACATGTTAGAGAAAGCTATCAACTAGAATTTTTTAAAAATAAAAGTGACAAAAAAATCATTTTTAAATTAGATGAGAGTATTCTAAATGAAGAAGGTTACAAGCTTACTATTAATAAAAACCTAATTGAGGTTATTTCAAAAAATTTAAAAGGTGCATTTTACGCTGTACAAAGTCTATTTCAACTATTACCCATAAATTCAGATTCAAAATCGATTGCAATTCCATGTATAGAGATTAAAGATCAACCTCAATTTAAATACAGAGGAATGCATTTAGATGTTGGACGACATTTTTTCTCTGTAGATTTTATTAAAAAATATATAGATCTGATGTCTAGATTAAAAATGAACACATTTCATTGGCATTTAACTGAAGATCAAGGTTGGCGAATTGAAATTAAAAAATACCCAAAACTACAAGAAGTTGCTGCTTTTAGAAATGAAACATTAATCGGACATTATAGTGATCAACCGCATCAATTTGATGGAAAAAGATACGGAGGTTATTATACCCAAAAACAAATTAAAGAAGTAGTTGCTTATGCTCAAGAACGGCAAGTAACGATCATTCCAGAAATTGAAATGCCTGGTCACTCTCAAGCCGCGATTGCTGCCTATCCAGAATTAGGTTGTACAGGAGAGCAAGTTGAAGTAGCAACCAAATGGGGGGTGTTTAATGATATTTATTGCCCGAAAGAAAATACCTTCAAATTTCTAGAAGATGTAATTGATGAAGTTGTAGCATTGTTTCCTGGAAAATATATTCATATTGGTGGGGATGAAGCTCCAAAAACGAATTGGAAAAAATGTGACCATTGTCAGAAACTCATTAAGAAAGAAAACTTAAAAGATGAACATGGTTTGCAGAGTTACTTTATTTCAAGAATGGAAAAGTACATCAATTCAAAAGGGAAACAAATTATTGGTTGGGATGAAATTCTAGAAGGAGGTTTAGCGCCTAATGCTACTGTCATGTCTTGGAGAGGAACAAACGGTGCTGTTCAAGCTGCAAAAGAAGGTCATGATGTTATTTTAACTCCAGGCTCTCATTGCTACTTCGATCATTATCAATCTGATAATGAAAATGAACCTATAGCTATTGGCGGATTTTTACCCTTAGAAAAAGTATATAGTTTTAACCCAATTCCTGAAGAACTCAATGAAGAAGAATCTAAATATGTATTAGGAGCACAAGGAAATGTTTGGACAGAATACATGTCAAATGAAAAGCAAGTAGAATACATGGCTTTTCCAAGAATGATAGCCTTAAGTGAGGTAATTTGGTCTTCTCTAGAGAGTAGAGATTATAACGATTTTATAAAACGACTAGAGTTCTATCAAAAAAGATTAGATAAATTAGACGTTAATTATGCCAATCATATTTATGAGGTAAAAGGTGAACTCGTAAATTCTGATGGTATTTTGAGTTATAAATTGTCCGCTACTTCTGATACCTATCCAATCTACTATTCTATAGATGATACTGAACCATCAAAGCTATATTCAAATCCGATTGACGTGACTTCTTCTATGACAATAAAAGCTGTTGTAAAAGACAGAAACAAAATTTTAGGAAATACTTTTGAAGAGGAAATTACTTTACATAAAGGGCTTGGGGCAAAAATTTCGATTGATAAAGAACCACATCCTGCTTATAATGCCGGAGGTAAAGAAGCCTTAATCAATGGAATCTCTGGAAATAACAAACGTTATGGCGATAAAGAATGGCTAGGGTTTTCTGGAGAAGATATCGAAATAACCATTGAATTTAAAAACCCTACAGAAATCATATCCATTTCAACTCGGTTTTACAATGGAAATGGACAATGGATTTATGCACCCAAAGAGATAGGGTTTAGCATGAAGCTTGAAGATGGAAAAACAATCAATGATATTAGAACAATAAAGAAGAGCAATAATTTATTGGTTGAGTATTTCTATCCCATGGAATCAATGTCGGTTACAGAAATATCAATAGTGGTTAAGAATTATGGAATCATTGAGGATGGAAAACAAGGAGCAGGACACAAAGCTTGGACGTTTATTGATGAAATTATATTCGAATAAAACTGTCATTCCTGCGAAGGCAGGAATCTATTTTTAAAATAATAGAGTTAAAATGAACAAGATTCCTGCCTTCGCAGGAATGACACATAAAAAACATGAAACTAGAAATTTGTGCAAACTCTTATCAATCCGCTATCAATGCAGAAAAAGCTGGTGCACATCGAATTGAATTATGTAGTGAATTATCGGTTGGCGGTATAACGCCATCTTATGGTTTACTCAAAAAAGTAATGAGCGAACTTACCATTCCTGTTCATGTATTAATTCGTCCTAGAAGTGGAAATTTCACTTATTCTAATGAGGAGTTTGAAATTATGAAAGAGGATATTTTACGTTGTAAAGAATTAGGTTGTTCGGGATTTGTTTCTGGAGTTTTACATCCCAATAATTCTTTAGACATTAAAAGAACTCAAGAACTAGTTGAACTTTCTAAACCACTGTCTTTTACATTTCATAGAGCTTTTGATGTTGTATTACATCCAAAAGAAACCCTTGAAGAACTTGTTAATATTGGAGTTGATAAAATTTTAACTTCTGGTCAACAAGAAAAAGCTAAAGACGGAATCGATTTATTAATGAAACTTCAACATATTGCTGATAACAAAATTATCATCATGCCAGGAAGTGGAATTAATGCTGAGAATTGTACATTATTTAAAGAAGCGGGATTTAGAGAAATTCATACTTCTGCATCTAAATTTATAGACAATAAAAGTGATTTATACTTTGGAAATACACCACAAACAATTTCTGATATTATAGCGATAAAAGAGATTTTAAAAAAAATCAGCAATGCGTAATTTATTATCTATTCTTGCATTATTAATATTCTTTGGATGTAAACTTTCAGAAGAAAAACCAATCATTCAAAAATTACATACCAATTGGGAATTTAAAAGTGACCATGATTCTGTTTGGAAATCTGCTTCAGTGCCAGGAAATATTTTTAGCGATTTATTAGAACACAAAATCATCGAAAACCCATTTATTTTAAATAATGAAGAGAAAGTTCAATGGGTTTCGGATTCTTCTTGGGTTTATAAGACCATCTTTCAACTTAATAAAGAGATACTCTCTAAAAAACATATTGAACTTAATTTTGAAGGCTTAGATACACGAGCAAAAATTTATATTAATGGAAATTATCAATTAGATACTGATAATGCTTTTAGAAATTACACTATTTCGTTGAAAGATATAACAATAGCTAAAAAAAATGAACTAAAGATTGAGTTTCAACCAGCAAACTTGATTAATGACGGAGTAACTCCATTTGAAAATCGTGTATACACAAGAAAAGCACAATTTCAATATGGCTGGGATTGGGGACCGAAATTAAATACCATTGGAATTTGGAAAGATGTATACATTAAAGCATATGATATTTTAAAAATTGAAGATGTTTATGTGAAGCAGTTACATCTTAGTGATTCATTAGCTACAATTTCTGCCGACATTAGTATAAATGCCTTTGAGAATACACAACTTTTTGTTGACGTCTTAATAAACAACTCTAAAATTGCAACACATAGTCTTGATATTGAATTTGATAAAAAAACATACAATATTTTGTTTGGAATCAACAACCCAAAACGTTGGTGGCCACATAATTTAGGTGAACCTTATCTATACGATATCAAATTCATTATCAGAAACAAGAAGGAAATTTTAGATGCGATTTCTGCAAAAAAAGGATTGCGAACCCTAGAATTAATTAGCGAAAAAGATTCCATTGGAGAATCATTTTATTTTAAGGTAAATGATGTTCCTGTGTATGCAAAAGGTGCCAATTACATTCCGCAAAATAGTTTTCAAAACAAAGTAACAGATCAACACTATAAAAAGCTCTTAAATGACGCAGTAGATGCGAATATGAACATGTTACGTGTTTGGGGTGGTGGAATTTATGAGAATGCTATTTTTTATGATTTATGCGATGAAAAAGGAATTCTAGTTTGGCAAGATTTTATGTTTGCTTGCGCCATGTATCCTGGAGATAAAGAGTTTTTAGCAAATGTTAAAGCAGAAGCAAAACATCAAGTAAAACGTTTACGAAATCATGCAAGTATTGCGTTATGGGCAGGAAATAATGAAAACGCTGAAGGTTGGAAACGTTGGGGCTGGCAAAATGGAAGATCAGAAGATGAAAAAAAACAAATTTGGAATGATTATTTAGCTGTTTTTGATACTATCTTACCCAATATGGTTGAAGAATTCAGTACTACTTCTTACTGGGAAAGTTCTCCAAAATACGGTCGTGGAAACCCCAATTACAAAACAGAAGGCGATGCACACGATTGGTGGGTTTGGCATGATGCATATTCATTTGAGCATTTTGAACAAAATGTTCCTAGGTTTGTGAGTGAATTTGGATTTCAGTCGTTTCCAACTGCAGAAGTCATCAATTATATCAATCAAAAAGACAGTATTGATATTCATACTGATGCTATCAAATCACATCAAAAACATAGTAGAGGGTTTCAGTTAATTGATGAATACATGAAACGTGATTATTTAGTTCCTACTAATGATGAAGATTATGTTTATGTAAGTCAGTTGTTACAAGCCAAAGGAATTACTATGGGTATAGAAGCACAACGACGAGCAAAACCAACTACTATGGGAAGTTTATTTTGGCAACTAAATGATTGTTGGCCATCAATTTCTTGGTCTAGTATTGATTATTTCGGGAATTGGAAAGCGTTGCATTACAAAGCAAGAAAATCGTTTAAAAATATTTTAATCTCCACAGAGAAAACCAAATACGATTATGATACGTATATCATTAACGACTCATTGGTAGATGTAAAAGGAACATTACAACTAAAAATCATTGATTTTTACGGTAAAGAAATTTGGTCTAATTCTGAAGAGATTATAGTGAAAGCAAATTCTAGTCAGAAAGTTTATCACATACCACAAGTAGATATTTATAAAGCTGGTTATGTATATATAATTGAGTTTAACAAGGCTAAATCTTTCTACTATTTTGCAAAACCAAAAGATTTAAAGCTACCAAAAGGAATCATCGAAAAAGAAATCAAAAAGACTAAAAACGGATTTTCTATTAATTTACAAAGTACTGTTTTACAAAAAGATATTTTCTTGTCTTCAAAAAAGAAAGGGCATTTCTCTGATAATTTTTTTGATTTATTGCCCAATGAAGAAATTACAATTGAGTTTAAAACAGATGCAAAAACTCTGGAGGATCTAAAAATAAAAACTTTGAATAGTCTTTAATAGCTGTCATTTCGAAATGAGTTTATAAAACGATTGAGAAATCTCATCTCAAAAAGATTTCTCTCTTTTGCTAACGAAAAGGTTTGCAATAACGAATCATTTCTTATTTCTAAAAAGTTGAGATTCTAAAAAACCTAGTCCATATCCCATAAATTGAGTTAGAGAAGTAAAAATACTTAGAAACCCTACTTTGAAATCTCTGTTTTTAACTGTTGAATCTGCATAAACAAAAACAAAATAAGCTACATATAAAATAGCCAATTGCCAGTATCCAAAAATTAACAACAAAATACTCAAATCAAATCCTATAATAAACAAACTCGGAAACCAATAGGTAAGTTTTGTAGATTGAGGATATTTTTTATTAAGTATTGGCCTTGCAGTGCCAAAAGCAAACGTTTGTTTAAAAAAGCTACTAATCGAGTTTCTTCTTTTATGATACACAAAAGCCTTCTCAATTAATTGTGTTTTAAAACCAGTTTCCCACAAACGAAAAGTCAAATCGATGTCTTCACCAGCTCTCATATCCGAAAATCCTTTTGTTTTTTCAAAAGCAGTTTTAGAGAGTCCCATATTAAAACTTCTTGGCTGAAAAGTTCCAAAACTATTTTTCTTACCACGAATTCCTCCTGTAGTGAGAAATGATGTCATCGAGTAATTAATAGCTTTTTGTAAAGGTGTAAAATTTGGATGTGCAGCATCTGGTCCACCAAAAGCATCTGTGAAATTTAATTCTAGCTGCTTGTCTACTTTAGAAATATAATTTTTAGGTAGAATAACATCAGAATCTAAAATGATAAAGTAATTTCCTTTAGCATGTTTCATTCCGAAATTTCTAGAATCACCTGGACCTGAATTTTCTTTTTCAAAATATCTTATTGAAAGTTTGGTGGTATATTTTTCTACTATTAAATTACTTTTTTGCTGAGACCCATCTTCTATAACGCAGATTTCAAAAGTATCAGTATATTCTTGCACTAAGATACTTGACAATAATTCATCAAGTTCTTCAGGTCGATTGTAAACTGGGATAATAATAGAATAAGATGGTTTCACTTTCTTATTATTTTAAAATTGATAATTCAATTTTTTTCTGATTGATTTCAAAACTTAAGGTATCAAATATCTTTTCTTCAATCTTTTTTACTTGATCTTCAGTTATGTTATAATCGATTTTTGTGATTGATTTATTAACCGATTCAGAAAAATCAGATTCAATTTTATTCTCATCAGATTCAAATATTAAACTTTCATTATTACTCTGAAAAGTAAGTTTCGTTCCTTTTTTACTTTTTAAATTGGTTGCACTTACTAAGATAGTTTCCAAAATTAAAAACCCACCTAATTCGTTTATTCTAAGGTATAAATCGCCATAATTAGAAGCTGCAAACTTATTTATACCTACTTTTTTTATATTTTCCTCAATTTCTATATCTACTTCTGTTCTTTCCATCAAATTAAAATCTTTAGAAGACGAAAGTACTTTATCTATTTTCTTAAAAAAACCCATGTGTATTGTTCAATTTAGAAGCGTAAAAATAGCATAAAAAAACGCAAACTTTTCAGTTTGCGTTTTTATGAAATTATATTTTGTTTTTTATTCTTCATCAACAAACTTATCCATTACAGCGTCGCTTACTCCCATATTAGAGAAACCTCCATCGTGAAATAAGTTCTGTAACGTTACTTTCTTAGTTAAGTCAGAGAATAAAGAAATGGTATAATCTGCACATTCTAAAGCAGTTGCGTTTCCTAAAGGTGACATTTTTTCTGCATAAGCTAAGAATCCATCAAACCCTTTTACTCCACTACCAGCTGTTGTTGGAGTTGGAGATTGAGAAATCGTATTCACTCTTACTTTATGATCTCTTCCAAAGAAATAACCGAAACTACGCGCAATACTTTCTAAATAAGCTTTGTTATCTGCCATATCATTATAATCTGGAAAAACACGTTGTGCTGCCATGTAGGTTAATGCAACAATACTTCCCCATTCATTCATGGCTTGTTTGTTGTATAAAACATTCATTACTTTATGAAAAGAAACTGCAGAAACATCCCAACCTTTGGTTGTAAAATCGTAGTTAGAAGCTGTATAATGTTTTCCTTTACGAACATTCACCGACATACCGATTGAATGTAAAACGAAATCAATTTTTCCTCCTAAAATCTCCATGGATTGCTCTACAAGATTATTTAAATCTTCCATCGAAGTTGCATCCGCAGGAATAATTTGAGAACCTGTTTTTTCTGCTAATTCTTTAATGGCTCCCATTCTCATAGCAATTGGTGCGTTTGTTAATACAAACTCTGCTCCTTCTTCATGTGCTCTCTCAGCTGTTTTCCATGCAATAGAATTTTCATCTAGTGCTCCAAAAATAATACCCTTTTTTCCTTTTAGTAAGTTATAAGACATCTCTTAAAATTTAGTGTTTTGATTGTGGACAAATATACTTTTTAATTTTTAGTTATTGGTTGTTGGTTGTTGGTTGTTGGTTGAAATTAGTACTAAACTGGTCCATGTCATTTAATAAAAAAATATTTTTCACTTAGAGACTCTGCCACTTTGAAACATTTGGCAGGTGATATATTGAGCCTGTCGAACTGCTCAGTGCATCGCTTTGATACTTAATTTAACAATTCTCTAGCATGTGTTAATGCGCTATCGGAAATATCTTTTCCGCTTAACATTTCTGCAATTTCAACAATTCTTTCATCTGCAGACAATTTTTTTAAACTTGAGGTAGTACTATTATTTACTTCTTCTTTATATACTTTGTAGTGTTGATTTCCTTTAGCCGCAATTTGTGGTAAATGCGTAATAGTAATCACTTGCATTTGTTGACTCATTGTTGACATGATACTTGCCATTTTATTTGAAATCTCTCCAGAAACACCCGTATCAATCTCGTCAAATATGATGGTTGGTAATTGACTATTTTCACACAAAACTTTTTTAATAGCCAACATTATTCGTGATAATTCACCTCCAGAAGCTACTTTTTTTAATTCTCCAAACTGTCCACCTTTATTGGCAGAAAATAAAAATTGCAACGTATCTTTTCCATTTTTATAATAGTTTTCAGATAGAGAATTTTTAATTGAAAAACGCGCCTGTGACATTCCTAAATTATCTAAGATCGCTTCTAATTCTTTTGATAGTTTTGGGATGATTTTTTTTCTAGCTTCTGATATTTTTGTCGCTAAATCATCTAATTTATCTGTAATTTGTTTTAGTTCATTTTCTTGCGCCAGAATATGTTGCTCAGCATTTTCTACGATACTTACTTTCTCCGATAATTGTTCTTGAATTACTAATAATTCTTGATTAGAACTCACATAATGCTTCTTCTGAAGATTGTATAGTAATTGTAAGCGATCATTTAATTGCTCAGCTTCTGACGGATTAAAATCAACACTTTCATTGGCGGTTTCTAATTCGCTAACGATATCATCCAATTCAATTTTTACACTTGTAATTCTTTCTACTAATTCTTGATATTCTTTAGAAAACGGAGCAATCTTTTGCAATCTATTTTCTAAAGTATACAAAAGGTTTTGGACACCAATAGTTTCATCATTTGAAATGTGTAATGCTTCTGATAGATTTAACTTGATATCTTCTACATTATTTATTTTTTCTAGTTTTTCTTCCAAACCAATCTGTTCATCTTCAACAATATTAGCTTCCACTAACTCATTATAAAGATGTAAATTATAATCATATTGCAAATTGGCTTCTCGTTGGTTCTGCTGTAATTCTTCTAATTTCTTTTTTGAAACGGTATATTTTTCTAATCCTCTCTGATACGATGCTAGCTTGCTTTCATTTTTTGCAAAAGCATCTAATAATTGAAATTGAAATTCTTGATTAGACAACTGCATGGTTTGATGTTGTGAATGAATATCAATTAATTTAGATCGGAAAGCATTTAAAACGGAAAGTGTAACAGGAGTATCGTTTACAAAAGCTCTCGACTTCCCTGAAGGAAGAATTTCTCTGCGAATTATGGTATTGGATTCATAATCTAAATCTTCTAATTCAAAAAAACGCTGAAGATTGTATTTACCAATCTGCAAATTAGCTTCTACTATACATTTATGATTTACATCTTTTAAGGTTGACGTATCTGCTCTATTTCCTAAAACCAAGCCTAAAGCACCTAATAAAATAGACTTCCCTGCTCCTGTTTCTCCAGTGATAATAGATAAACCAGAAGCAAAATCAATGTGTAGTTCATTGATTAATGCATAATTTTTTATAGAGATTGATGTAAGCAAGTCTTGTGGTTTTGAAAATTAAAATTAATTAATTTTTCGCTCAAAAGACTCTGTAGAGCCTAAAAGTTTTACACAACTAATTCTTTCCAATAATCACTTCTTACTCGTAGAAGATTTGAATTTCGATTTTGATATTAGAATCACAAATAACAAAATATAACAAACAATTGCGTATGAAAATATATGATTTACAATCTGTATTCTGTGATTCATAACCGTAAATATATTATATGCAAATTTACTAACCACAAGAAGACTACCCAGGTAAAATAAATATTTGTATGTGTTTAGTTTTAACATCACTTTTTTAGTCATTAGCTGCCCCATACAAACAAAATCCAAAATCAGCTACCATTATTGCAGCTCCTATTGGGCCAGCAAACTTAGAAACAAATTTAGTAAAGGCTGTTGTTAGCATTTTTATAACAAACAGTATTACAACTACTATTATTTTTATCATTACTAATACTGTTTAGTAAGTTTACTTTCTGCCATTTCTTTAAAGTCACCAATAGTTTTATACATATACATTTAGTATAGTGCATACATATCTCAGAACGGGGTCATACAGTATCTAAACGGTATCGTATAAACTTTGTTATGTACAGTTATTTGTCGTTCAAAATAAGAATTGTATCTTATCTTTTATAAGTCCAATAATTACCAATATAAGTATAAGAGCTAGAAAAAAACGATCTTTATTTTTACTCAACCTAAAAGATTTTATTTCAATAAAGAATAAATAAATAAGATATACTAAACCAATTATTCCAAAAATGAGAGAGATAGATTCTAAAATATTTTTCATTACACATTTATTTATTACCACCAACCCATACAATCGCCAAATTCATAAGCTGCCCAAGCTGCACCGACCCAGCCAAGAGTTTTACCAGCCACCTTTACAATGGCTTTTTTGAGAGCTTTTTTACCAGCTGTACTGGATATTCCTTTTTGAAAAGCTTCTGTTAAAGCTGTAATACCCAGTGATCTCATTGCACAATCATAGAGGCCGTTTTCTTGTAATTCAAAAGCGTGAGCTGAAGTTACAAATAAACTAGAAAAATCGATAGACGATTTATTAGCTAGTTCATTTTGTTCAGTGGCAATCATCGCCATTACCAACGGGACTAAATTAGATTCATTAACAGCTACACCATCAGCATTAGATTCAAGTAGATACTGAATATCCGAGTTATTAAGCCCTTTAGAATAAAGATAATTTTTAGCATCATTTAATGAAGGTTGCATTGATTGCTGAACGGCTGATTCATCAACATATACAGATAGGCACATCTCTTCTCCATTATTGTTAAAACAATTGTCGTTCAACACATTGTCATGTTTAATAAGTTCCCCTGAATCAACAAGATCAATAATTTCTTTAAAATCACCTACCTCAATTTCATCTGTAGGATCAGTTTTGATTAAATCTACCTTAGTTAAAGTCACATTTATAGATTTTTGATTAAAACTGGAACTAGAATAGAATTCTTTACTACTGATTATTTTAGCATTGGATAGATTATTTCGTGATTTTTGTAAAGACTCTAAGAAACTATTTTTCGCATTAGTCACTTCTAGACTGGGAATATTATCTTCTTCTGTACAAGACTGAATAATAAAGATAGTTCCGAAAATTAATAATTTGATTGTAAAAATTGCAAACATTCCTTTTGCAAATTTTTTTAATTCATTTTTCATAATAAAATTATTTTTACAACAAACAGTATTAAAAGTACTATTATTTTTATCATTACTAATACTGTTTATTTAGTTTAACTTCAATGATTTCTTTAAAGTCACTCGTAGTTTTATGACCAATCTTTGCGCAAAGAATATTTTTATGATTTTTTGTCTTGCATAGCAAAAAGACTTCAATTGCAATTTTTAAACTTTAAATATTAGAATTAAATATGTGCCTGTCAATAGTCTAAAAGTTTTAAATTAAAACTTTTAAGAGTACCTATAAATGGGGAGATGAAAATTTCACCAAAAATGAGGATTGACTACTTTATGTAAAGTAGCTACTTTTGCGAAAAAAAATGCCATGGAAAAAGGAGTCAAACAAAAAGTGGGGAAAATATTAGAAAAGGTTCGTATTCAAAGAATTACAAAAGGCTATTCACAAGAATATGTTGGAGAACAAATAGGGCTTAGCCAATATGCATATCATAAAATAGAAAATGGCAAAACTAAACTTAATATAGAATGCCTATTTGATCTTTCTGATATCTTAGAAATTGAAATGAAAGAATTATTTAGCGATTAATTAATTTTTCGCCACTTACTACTATTATTCGGTGAGATTTTTTGAAGTACAACTAACAAACGTTGTTTTGTTCTAGTATTAGGCCCGTCTGAATATAAATTCACTATTTCATCTGATTTAGCATCAAAAAACAATCTAATTAACGGGTTCCCAATCACTTTATTAAATAAGCGATCTAGTGATATAATAGTACTCTCAATGGTTTGCTTTGCTCTTGATTTGTTTTCTGAAAGTAAATCAAATCCATTTCTATGATAGTTATACTGAATGGTTCTGTATTGTTTAAGGTTGGGAGACAATAGATTATCAATCAATTGAAATCTATTCTGAACACCCACTTGGTTTGCCCAAGCTGATAAACCACTTTGTTGTGCTTGCAACATCGCATTCTCTGCTTCTCTAAAATACGTTTCTCCCCCATTTAAAGCAAAAGTATCTGCATCTGCCCCCAAAATCACATATACGTAAAATGCAATCATAGAGATAAGATTAGAATCAAAGGTAGTTGGATTGTAGATAAACTGATCAAATTCATTGTACTGAAAAGTAAAATCGTTATCTCTTAAATTTAGAATGGGAGTTTGATATGACGTCCCATAAACAGGTCTAGTAGATTGAATTTGTATAGAGCCTTCAAAAGAATTATTATCTCTTTTAGTGATAATAATATTCATAGCACAATTAATACGTTCTTGTGGTTTTACCGTTTTATTAGTCCATTTTTTCTGATTTACAAATTCAGAAATTGTGGTTTCTAAAGTTCTAAAAACTTGTCGGTTAGATCCAGTAACTTGATCATCATTAATGATCACTTGACAATTTAATTCTTGCGAATTCATTGTCAATGAAAAGAAAAAAATAAAAAGTACTAGTATGTTACGCATTGAATCTTTTTAATATTTCATTCATAATATCGATAGCAACCTCTGGTTTTGATTTCAAATCAAAAGAAATTTTTTCTTTCTTTTTATCGATAAAAGTAATCTTATTTGTGTCGGTTGCAAACCCTGCTCCTTTATCTTTTAACGAATTTAAAACAATTGCATCTAAATTTTTTCTTTCGAGTTTAGACATCGCATTTTCTAACTCGTTGTTAGTTTCTAATGCAAACCCTACTAAAAATTGATGTTTTTTAACAGATCCTAATGAAGCTAAAATATCTTTTGTAGGCTCTAATGGTATCTCTAACGAACTATCCTTCTTTTTTATTTTCTCTGTAACAATATTTTTTGGTCTATAATCAGAAACTGCTGCAGACAAAATAGCAATATCTACCTCTGAAAATTTTTGTTGACAAGCTAGATACATTTCTTCTGCGCTAACAATATCAAATCGATGAATAAGAGAATGACTAACTTTTTGATGAGTTGGTCCTGATATTAAATAAACCTCAGCGCCTAAATTTGCTGCTGATTTAGCAATTTCAAACCCCATTTTACCTGAAGAATGATTCCCAATAAATCTCACTGGATCGATAGCTTCATAAGTGGGTCCAGCAGTAATTAAAACTTTTTTTCCTTTTAAAGGCAACTTTGAAAGCATATCACTTTCCATAAAAGCAACAATATCCTCTGGCTCTGCCATTCTTCCTTCACCAACCAATCCACTAGCTAATTCACCACTAGTTGCAGGAATCATAATATTTCCAAAACTCTGAAGTTTTTCTAAACTAGTTTTTGTAGAGGGATGGATGTACATATCCAAATCCATTGCGGGAGCAAAATATATGGGACATTTTGCAGAAAAGTACGTGGCAAGTAATAAGTTATCACAAGTTCCATTCGTCATTTTCGATAAAGTGTTTGCAGTTGCTGGTGCTATCATCATATAATCTGCCCATAAACCTAAATCAACATGATTGTTCCATAATTCGTTTTCTTCTTCTTTATCATAAAAAGTAGAATGAACAGGATTTTTGGAAAGTGTAGAAAGTGTGAGTGGAGTAATAAAATCTTTTGAGGCAGGTGTCATAATAACTTGAACTTCTGCCCCAGATTTTATAAATAAACGAACCAAACTGGCCGTTTTATAAGCGGCAATTCCGGCAGTTATGCCAAGAAGAATCTTTTTACCGCTTAGAATAGACATTATTCAGTCTCTGGAGTTCTGTGATATACTTTTCCTTCTAACCATTCTTCAACAGCAATGGCAGTAGGCTTTGGTAATTTTTCATAAAACTTAGAAACTTCAATCTGCTCTTTGTTTTCAAAAACTTCCTCTAAACTGTCGTTGTAGGTAGCAAACTCTTCTAATTTTTCTACCAATTCTTTCTTTAAATCAGTGTTAATTTGAACAGCTCTTTTAGAAATAATAGATATTGCTTCGTAGATGTTCTCTGTTTGAGCTTCAATAGTATTCTTATCGTAAGTGATAGTTGTTACTGCAGCTTTTGTTTCTTTATAGTTCATATTTAACTCTTTGCTAACTGTTTTTGTTCGTCTTTTATCTCAGATAGTAATTTATCTGTATCTTCCATAAACTTAGATTTAGGGAAGTTTCTTTTAAATTTTTCGTATGCTGCAATAGCATCTTTAATACGTTCTTCTTTTTTTCTTTGAGAACTTACAATTACTAAATCATGATATGCTTTAAACCTGTAGTATAAAGCTTCTTCTTTTAATGAAGTTCCTAAAAAATCATTAATCAGATTATCAAAAACAACAATAGCAGAGTTATAATTTCTGTAATCTGTAAGTGCTGTTCTATAGTATGTTTTACCAATTTCAAAAGCTTTTTTCTCTAGCTTAAATTGCAATTCTTTAAAATGCTTGTTTGCTTCTTCAATTCTATCTGAATTAGGATAATCGTTAATAAATAACTGAAATGCTAACAACGCTTTATTTGTATCCGTTTGATCTAAACTATAGGCTGGTGATGATAACTTATAACTGTAGGCAGATAAAAATGAGGCTTCTTCTTTTTTAGAGCTTTTTGGGTAATTTTTGGTAAATCTATCAAAATAATAACCAGATAACGTATAGTTTTTCTCATTAAAATTTGATTGTGCTACCATAAATTGAATTCGCTCCATTTGAGGTTTTCCTCTGTAATGAGGTGTTACAATTTCAAATAGTCGTATCGCTTTACTATATTCTTTAGCTTCATATTTTTTGATAGCTAAATTGTATCTTTCTTCCATCGTACCTTTTCCTATGGTACGTTGATACTCTCCACATGAATTTAATAGTAGAGCTACGGAAAAAATTAGTGCTAAAATTTTGATTTTACGCATTCGGCAAAAATAAGGATTTTAAATGGATTACTAAAACGCTTTTTATGTAATAAAAATAACGTTGGCAAGTAACCATTAATAGTCTTAAATGAATAATAAAAGGATATTAAATGTTTGTTAATTTGATTCTGGTGCTGCAGGCGCTCCAATCAAACGTTTTACATCATTATCAAACAAGTACAAACCACCTTTATCATCACCTATTAAATTGATTTTATCTAGGATGTTTCTAGCCAAAGCTTCTTCTTCTATTTGCTCAGAAACATACCACTGTAAAAAATTATGAGTTGCATAATCTTTTTCTTGTAGGGTAATGTCAACTAGATCATTAATAGATTTTGAAACGTAAACTTCATGTTTAAATAAGTTTTCAAACATTTCTTTAAAAGATCCAAATTCTAGTGGCGGAGCATTAAGTTGAGAAACTTTTGCATGACCTCCACGTTCATTAATAAATTTGACAAGTTTTAGCATGTGTTGACGTTCTTCATCTGAATGTGCATACATAAATGTTGCTACACCTTCAAAACCTAAAGTTTCAGCCCATGAAGCCATTGCTAAATATACTTGAGAGGATTCTGCTTCTACAGTTACTTGCTTATTTAAAGCAGCTTCAATTATTTTTGATAACATATTTTTTATTGTAAATTTTTTACAAAATTAGCAATTTCTTTTTGAAGTTGCTCAGATGCTTTTACTAATGGCATTCTTACTTCATCTGAAGTTAGTTTTAATGTTTTCAAAACAGCTTTAATTCCAGCCGGATTATTTTCAGCAAAAATTAGATCAATAATCTCCATCAATTTAAAATGAATCTCATAAGCTTCTTTATTTTTCCCTTCTAACCCTAAATTAATCAGTTGAGAAAATTCTTTTGGAAATGCCTGTCCAATGACAGAAATAACACCTGAGGCTCCTGCTAAAACAACAGATAATGCTAAATCGTCATCTCCTGAGATAATTAAAAAGTCTTTAGGTTTATTTTTTATAAGCTCTAAATATTGTTGCACATTATTTCCGGCTTCTTTCACTGCAATTACATTTTCAAAATCATTTGCTAAACGAATTGTCGTTGCAGCATCCATGTTTTTTGCAGTTCTTCCAGGAACGTTGTATAGAATTATTGGCTTTAGACTCGCTAGAGCAATAGCTTTAAAATGCTGGTAAAATCCTTCTTGAGTAGGTTTACTATAGTATGGTGCAACCGATAAAATTGCATCAATATGGGTTAAATCTACGGATTGCAATTCTTCAACAACAGCTATTGTATTATTACCTCCAATACCTAAAACTAAAGGTAATCGTTTGTTATTTGTAGCTGCAATTGATTTAATAATTTGTTGTCTTTCTTCTTTAGTTACAGTAGCACTTTCTCCAGTAGTTCCGTTGATAACAATATAATCGATTCCATTATCAATTTGGTAATTGACTAATTTCTCTAGTCCAACAAAATCAACTGATTTATCAGCATTAAAAGGTGTTATGATTGCGACTCCAGTTCCTACAAACTTTTGCATAAGAATTACATTTATTTTATTCTACAAAAGTACTCTTTTCAATAGAATTTAAAGACTAGTAAACTGAATTAAAACCTAATTTTACAGATTTTTAGGCTTTGTTTAATTTTTAAACGTTTAAAGTTTCTTTACTATTTGTAAGTATTTTTTTGTTTCTTCAAAAAAGACATCTACGTTTGAAGCATCTGTATTAATTTGAATATCTAACAATTTAGGATGCAACCCTGGTAAGCCTAATTTAAATGTAGCTTTTGATGCTAAAGCAGTATATTCTAAAAAAATATTTTTCTTAGAAAAAAAGCAAATCAAAAGATCGAAGGGTTCGTCTAAAAAACTTTGCAAACTAGGCTCTACAACTTCACCTTTCCAATCAAAATCAATTTTAGAAAAGTGTTTGTAAGACTTTTCATCATCTTTATTAAATTTTCTATAACTGTAAATTCTTGGATTCCTCAGTTGTAAACGCTCAATTAAAATCTCTTGAAAATCATACTCTAAAGAAATATCATTATGTGTAATTATAGCTACACTTTGTATTTTTTGGTTTTTATCATTGACCTGAACTGATAAAGCTTTTGATAACTTATCAATTTTTTTTTTGATAAAATGATGTTTTAATTTAGAGCTGAACATACTTTGAATGATTCAAAAAAACTATCTTGTCATCACAAATGTAATTAAAACGAATTGTGTTCTCATGAAAAAAATTTGGATTCTTTTCTTTCTAACTTACCTATTCATCTCTTGTGAAAAAAGGTCACAACAAGTTATTAAAATTACCGCCAAGACAACTGCTATTAATCCAGAAATACAACAAGACAGTATCTACATTAAAAAGTTTCTTCCTTATAAAAATAAAATGATTGAAGAAATATCTACAATACTTTCTTATGCCCCAAAAAACCTGGAGAGAACTGACGGAAAACTACAAAGCACTTTGGGGAATTTAATTGCTGATTTATCATATGAAAAAGCAAATGAACTCTTTCAGAAAGAAACGGGTAAAACCGTCGATTTTTCGATGTCAAATTATGGAAGTATTCGGTCTGGAATCTATAAAGGAAATGTAACAGTATCGAATGCTTTTGAGTTGATGCCTTTTGAAAATACACTTGTTGTAGTTGAGTTAACCTCTGAAAAAGTAAAAGAATTGTTTGAATATTTTGTTGCTGAGAACAAAGCAAATCCTCTTTCTAAGCATGTGAAATTTATTATAGATGATGGAAATTATACCATAAAAATCAACGGAAAACCTCTTAATAACAATAGAACCTATTTTGTTGCAACATCTAATTACTTACAAAAAGGAGGTGATGAAATGAACTTTTTTGTGAATCCGGAAAGTTTGTATGAAAGTAATTTTTTAATTAGAAATGCTATTGAAGAGTATTTTAAGAGTAAAGATACTTTAGTGGCAAATTTAGATCAGAGAGTAATTATTAAAGACTAATGAAATTTAAAAGTCATTTCGAGAACCTCAATGACCAAAATACAAAAAGCGAAGGTGACTGAGGTGTTATACTGAGCTTGTCGAAGTGCTCTCGAAGTCACATATTAAAAGAAATAAACATTAAAAGTCACTTCGACTCCGCTCAGTGACCAACTTAAAAATATAAAATGAAGAGAAGAAAATTCATCAAACAAACTGCAGCTGGAGTTGCCTTAGCTAGTTTCGGAGGATTCACTTTTCAATCTTGTGAAACTAAGCAAAAACATATCACCATATTGCACACGAATGATACTCACAGTCAAATAGAACCATTTGATGAGAGCCATCATAGATATGCAAATAAAGGTGGCGTAGCAAGAAGAGCCGTTTTAGTGGAACAAGTTAGAAAGGAAAATCCAAACACATTATTATTAGATGCCGGAGATATTTTTCAAGGAACACCGTACTTTAATTATTTTGGTGGAGAAATCGAATTGAAATTGATGAGCATGTTGAAGTATGACCTTGCTACCCTGGGAAATCATGATTTTGACAATTCTATTGATGGTTTTTACAAACAGCTTCCCAATGCAAATTTTGATTTTGTTTCTGCGAATTACGATTTTAAAAACACCGTTTTAGACACTCATGTAAAACCGTATAAAATATTCTACAAAGACGGAATTAAAATTGGTGTTTTTGGCTTAGGGATTGAATTAGATGGATTGGTAAATAAAAGAATGTACAAAGAAACTAAGTATTTAAATCCTGTTGAAATTGCACAAGACATTACCAAAGAACTCAAAAATCAAGAAAACTGCGATTTAATTATCTGTCTATCTCATTTAGGCTATAATTATAAGGATCCTGATAAGATTTCTGATTTAAAATTAGCAGCTACAACAAAGAATATTGATTTAATTATTGGCGGACATACTCATACTTTTTTACCAAAACCAACGCTTGTAAAAAATTTAAATAATGAAAATATACTAGTAAATCAGGTAGGTGCTTACGGACTTAATTTAGGAAGAGTCGATTTTTACTTTGATGAAAATAACAACAAAACAACTTCGGAGAAAACTATCATTTTGTAAGGCTTTATTTTTTTCGCGTCTAAAATTGCAACAATCAATCAATTTTCATGAAAAAATATATCTCATTAGTACTGAAACTTGTGGCGGCTATTATTATGTTGCAAACCTTAATTTTTAAGTTTACAGGAGCCCAAGAAAGCATCGATTTATTTACCACCATCGCAGGAGAGAATGAAGCTGCTATGAGAATTGGAACTGGGATTATAGAACTTATTGCTTCTATCTTACTTTTTATACCTAAGAAAACTTGGCTAGGTGCTTTATTAGCTTTCGGAACCATGTCTGGTGCCCTAATGTCTCACATCACTATTCTAGGTATTGAGCATAACAATGATGGCGGAGCGTTATTTATGAGTGCTATTATTACCCTTCTTGCCAGTGCTGCTTTATTAACCTTAAGCAGAAAAGAAATTCCTATTGTTGGAAAGAAATTTTTGAATCGTTTTTTATTTTGTCTTTGCAATCATGACTTTGCAAATTAGATATTGAGCAATGATGTAAGTAATCATTATTGCAATTCCTAAAAACTCTGAAGATTGACTAAATTTATTAATAGCCAAAATACTGTCTGAAAGTATAAAAATTAGTGCTCCCAAAAACAACCATGAATTGGCGATAGATTTATCATTTGTATAGACCAAAAAAGCAACTACCCCAAATACAGAAATTACAATTCCATAAATAATTACAGGAATTAAGAGTTCTTCTAAATTTGGATAAATCAAGTATAACAACACAGCTAGAATAACAACAAAAGGAAGCGAATGCACAAGGATTCTTAATTTAGAAACTTGTTGCAAAAATCTTGAAGAAACTGTAATTAATAAAACATGTGCTAACAAAAAAGAAGCCAACCCAAATACAAAAAATTGATCTGGAAATAACAATAATACATCTCCCCAAAACGCAAATAACAAGGCTGAAACATACCAAAAATTAGGTTTAGAAACTGACAATAAATACAAAATGACTAAAGATGTTGTAATTAATGGTTTTGCAATCATTTCAATTTCTTGATTGCCATCAACTAATGCATAGATATCTGCAACACTCACTAATAAAAAGAAAATTGAAGCTGTTATTATTTTAGTTGCTTTCATAATTATTTAGTTAATCATTTCAATAAATTCTTGTTCAGAAATAATAGCAACTCCTAAATCTTCCGCTTTTGTCTTTTTACTAGGTCCCATATTATCTCCAGCTACTATAAAATCTGTTTTCTTAGAAATTGAGGAACTAATTTTACCTCCATTATCTTCAATGGCTTTTTTGAGTTCATTTCTGCTCATTTGATGAAAAACTCCTGAAACTACAAATACTTTTGACTGTAGCTTATCAGTTTGACTAGCTAAATCCTCTTCTGAAACTTGAAGTTGAACTCCATATGATTTTAACCTATTTACAAGCTGTATATTTCCTAAATCATTCGAAAATTCCAGAATGCTTTCTGCTATTCTATCTCCAATTTCATCTACAGAAATTAAAGTTTCAAAATCAGCAGTCATTAAATTATCTATCGATTTAAAATGTTTTGCTAATTTTTTCGCAACTGTTTCACCAACAAACCTAATTCCTAATGCAAACAACACTTTCTCAAACGGAATCTCTTTAGATTTTTCAATTCCTTCAATCATATTTTGAGCCGATTTCTCTGCCATTCGTTCAAGAGGAATCACTTGTTCAACTTGTAAATCATACAAATCTGCGTAATTTTCAATCAACCCTTCTTTTCGTAATAAATCAACTGTTTCACCTCCTAAACCATCAATATCCATGGCTTTTCTACTGATAAAATGCTGAATTCTTCCTGTAATTTGAGGTGCGCATCCATAAGTATTTGGACAATAATGCTTAGCATCTCCTTCCGTTCTAATTAATGCTGTATTACATTCTGGACAATGTGTTGCATACATTGTTTCTTGCGAATAATCGGGTCTTTTTGCAAAGTCTACAGCAATGATTTTAGGAATAATTTCTCCACCTTTTTCTACAAAAACAGTGTCGTTAATTCTAATATCTAATTTTTCTATTTGATCTGCATTGTGCAACGAAGCTCTTTTCACCGTAGTTCCTGCTAACTGAACTGGCTCAAGATTTGCTACAGGAGTAATCGCTCCGGTTCTTCCAACTTGATAGGTGATTTCATTTAAAATTGTAGAAACTTGTACTGCTTTAAATTTATAGGCAATAGCCCAACGTGGAGATTTAGAAGTGTATCCTAACTCTTCTTGTTGCTGTAAGTTATTTACTTTGATGACAACTCCATCGGTTTCATAAGGTAAATCGTGACGTTTTTGATCCCAATGATTTACAAAATCAAAAACTTTATCGATAGAATTGGCTAAAGTAATTGTGTTTGGAACTTTAAATCCTGCTTTTCTAGCTGCATCTAAACTTTCAAAATGAGTTTTATATTTTCGTTCGTAGGTGACTACTTGATACAGCAAACAATCTAAAGGACGTTTTGCTACTTCGCCACTATCTTGTAATTTGAGACTTCCACTTGCCGTATTTCTTGGGTTTCTATATTCTTCTTCTCCGTTTTCTACTCTTTCTTCATTCATCTTTCGAAACCCGTCTAAGGGTAAAATAATTTCACCTCGCATTTCAAAATCACGGACGAAGTCAGTTTTCAATACTAAAGGAATCGATTTAATGGTTCTAATATTGGTGGTTACTTCATCACCTTGAAACCCATCTCCACGAGTAACTGCTTTTACGAATTGTCCGTTTTCATAAGTAAGATTGATGGAAGCTCCGTCATATTTTAATTCGCAAGTATATTCTAAATCTTCTCTTCCTAAATTCTTTTGAATACGTGTTTCCCAATCAAATAAATCCTCTTTTGAATACGAATTATCCAAAGAATACATTCGATTCTTATGAATTATGGTCGAAAAGTTTTTTGTGATTTCTCCTCCAACTCTTTGTGTAGGCGAATTTGGATCAAAAAATTCTGGATGGGCAGCTTCTAATGTTTCTAATTCTTTTAGTTTGATATCAAACTCATAATCAGAAATCGTTGCATTATCCAATACATAATAGTTATGATTGTGTTGATTAAGTTCTTCTCGTAAAGAATTGATTTGCTGTTGGACAGAATTCATTGAAACATAAAATTTGGATGGATAAAAATAATCAAAAGAAAACCCGAAACAAATAAGTTTCGGGTTTAAAAAGTTAGCAAGTTATTAACTACTAATAATACGTGTATCTTCTCACTTTTGCAATGTGTTTTGCCAAGCGAATTACTTGATGACTGTAGCCATATTCATTATCATACCAAACATAAATTACAATAGTATCTCCGTCTGTGATGGTTGCTTTACTATCAAAAATTGATGGAGCTGTTGTTCCTACAATATCAGAAGAAACCAATTCAGCATCTAAAGAATATTGAATTTGCTCAACCAAATCACCTTCTAATGCATTGTGTTTTAATAAAGCATTTACAGCTTCCGTAGTAACTTCAGAATGCAATTGCAGGTTTAAGATTGCTAAAGATCCATTAGGAACAGGCACACGAATGGCATTAGAAGTTAATTTACCTTCTAAAGCTGGCAGCGCTTTGGCTACTGCTTTTCCGGCGCCAGTTTCTGTTATTACCATATTTAATGCTGCAGCTCTACCTCTACGGTTTTTGCTGTGCATATTATCTACTAAATTCTGATCGTTTGTATACGCGTGAATGGTTTCTAAATGTCCTTTTTTGATTCCATAATTATCTTCCAATACTTTTAAAACTGGCGTAATTGCATTGGTTGTACAAGAAGCTGCTGAAAAAATATCAACGGTATCTGGATTGTGTTGTTTATGATTTACACCATGAACAATATTTGGAATTCCTTTTCCTGGAGCAGTCAATAAAACTTTACTCGCTCCTTTTGCTTTTAGATGTCTGCTTAAAACTTCTTTATCTCTAAAAGCTCCCGTATTGTCAATAATTAAGGCGTCATTAATTCCATAAGAAGTGTAATCAATGTCTTCTGGTGCATTCGCAGAAATCATTTTTACGGTTGTTCCGTTAATGATTAAAGCATCATTTTCTGCATCTACCTGAACTGTTCCTAAGAAATCTCCATGAACAGAATCGATACTTAATAAAGAGGCTCTTTTTTCTAATACGGCTTCATTAATTACTCCACGAGTGACTACCGCTCTTAAACGTAGTTGAGAACCTTTTCCCATTTTTGACATTAATTCTCTTGCCAATAAACGACCGATTCTACCAAATCCATATAAAACAACATCTTTTGGCTTAATATTTTTTGCTACAGTTGCATCTTTTAACTGATTCTTTACAAAGGCAACTTTGTCTTGACAGCCATTAATATCTAAATAACATTCATAAGCTAATTTTCCAATATCTAACTTAGAAGAAGGAAGCTCAATTTGCTGAATCGCTCTAGCAATATCTAGAGCATCAGTTATTGAAATTGGTTTTGCAACAAATTCTTTAGCATAATTGATTAAGTTTAAAACCTCACTTGCACGTTTATCAACTAAAGGATTTCTAAATAAAACTAGCTCAATCGATTTATCATACCATAAATCGTTTACAATATTGATAAATTCTGTGGTTGCTCTTCTAACTTTTGCTTGAGAAGTAACTTCGTTTTCGTAATTATTTTCTTTGGACATGCTGTGTTGTTGTCTTAAATTTAAAAATTTTGTGCAAAAGTATTTCTTTTTTTTACAATACGAAATCGATTTCGTGAAAAATTATTAGTTAAAAAAATCCCAACATTTGTTGGGATTTTGAGTTTGCTTACTTCCTAATTATTATTTCAAATTATATTTTTCTATCACACCATCTTTATTCATGATTTCTAAATTAATTGGTGATCTGGATCTAACAGCTTTATCTAAAGTTTCAGCCGCAAGGGCAGCGCTAGAAACCTTAATTTTATTGATACTTACTAATATATAACCTTCTTCTACTCCATAATAACTTAAGGCTCTGTTTACATTTCTAGTAATTTTCACACCAGAATCTATAGATAAAGATTTTAATTCTTTCTTATTTAAATCTTTTAAAATCACTCCAAAATTCCTTGAAACAAATGTATCTCGCTTACTTAATTTTACTTTTTTGGTCACTTGCTTTCCATTTCTCTCTACCGTAATATCAACATATTCTCCTGGTCTTTTAGCTTTTAACTGACCGCTTAATTCTGAAAACTTAGAGATTTTTATATTATTAACTCTTTTGATAATATCTCCAGATCTTAAACCTGCTATTTTAGCACCACTATCATCAGGTAAATTTCCAATTTTAACTCCATCTAAGTCCATACTTAAATCTGGAACAAAACCAAGAATTGCTTCTTGCACAGAACCAAACTCTAGAATATCGTCAATAATTTTTTTAGTAATGTTTGAAGGAATAGCAAAAGAATATCCAACAAAAGAACCTGTTTTTGATGTAATGGCCGTATTAATTCCTACCAATTCTCCTCTTGTATTCACTAATGCTCCACCACTATTCCCTGGATTTACGGCTGCATCGGTCTGAATAAATGAATCTGTGATATCTCCATTTCCTTCTAAATCTCTTCCTTTGGCACTAACGATTCCAGCAGTAACAGTCGATGTTAAATTATACGGATTACCAACAGCCAAGACCCATTCTCCTAAACGAACATTATCTGAATCTGAAAAAGGAATGTAGGGTAGAGAATCATCTGCTTCTATTTTTAATAAAGCAATATCGTTTTTAGAATCAGTTCCAATCAATGTGGCCTCATATTTTTTTTGATTATTTAATGTGATTTCTAAATTGGTTGCTCCATCAATTACATGATTATTGGTTACGATGTAACCATCTGCAGAAATGATAACTCCACTTCCTGTCCCAACTTGTTCATATTTTCTAGGGCCATTAAAAAAATCGTTCCAAGAATTAATTGAGGATTTAATTGCTGTGTTTTTAACATGAACAACAGCATGAACTGTTTTCTCGGCAGCTTCCGTAAAACTTGTTGGTGCGTAAGTTGACAAATTCGCTTCAAACTCAGGAGATTTAAAATTGGTTTGAAAGGTTTGCAAGGGCTGTTCGTTACTTTTTTCTATTACCACAGGTTCTTCAATAAAAGCTTTATAACCTCCCAAAGTGATAATACCGCCAAGAATGGCAATACTTAAAAAACTAAAAAACTTTTTCATTTTGTATAAATTTATAATCCAATCAAATTTAATAATATTTATAGTTTAATCAATAGAGTTAACAGATGTTAACGCATTTTAACCCTGTTTTAACAATCTTACATTGGCCTGCTTTTTTTGTATCTTTGGAAGCTATGAATATTCCCTTTTACAAATATCAAGGAGCTGGAAATGATTTCATTTTTGTTGACAACAGATACGAGATTTTTCCAAAAGAAAACAAAGAGCTTATTGCACATCTTTGTAATCGTAATTTTGGTATTGGTGCTGATGGGCTAATTCTGATTGAGAATGATGACAATTCTGATTTTAAGATGATTTATTTTAATCCAGATAGCAGTCAAACTATGTGTGGCAACGGGGCAAGATGCGCTGTGGCATTTGCGAAGAAATTGAATATTATAGATACTTCAACAAATTTTGCAGCCTATGACGGACCACATAATGCAAAAGTTAATAAAGACACGACTGTTTCTTTAGAGATGATTAATGTTGACAACGTGGAGGTTTATAAGGATCATGTTTTTACCAATACCGGAACTTTACATCACGTTGAATTGGTTGATGATTTAGAGAATTATCCTGTTGTTGAATTGGGTAGAAAACTAAGAAATGAAGTGTATGGAAAAGAGGGTAGTAATATCAACTTTATTCAACAAGTTAATAAAAACACCTTTAATATAAGAACTTATGAACGTGGTGTTGAAGATGAAACTTTAGCTTGCGGAACAGGAGTTACAGCTGCTGCAATTGCTGCACATAAAATTGGTAAGACTACAGAAACTGTTGTTAACCTCAATGCTGTTGGTGGAAAATTACAAGTTAGTTTTGATGTTATTGATAATGTTTATAAAAATGTAATTCTCACTGGACCTGCTCAATTTGTTTTTAAAGGAACCATAAATATCTAAGCATGTTTTTAGAAGGAAAAAAAGTAAGATTACGCGCCTTAGAACCAGAAGATTTGGAATTTCTATATACTTTAGAAAATGATACTGAATTCTGGGAAGTAAGTCATACACAAACTCCTTTTTCGAAATTTGTATTAAAACATTACATAGAAAATTCTCATTTAGACATTTATGAAGCTAAACAGCTTCGATTTATCATTGAAGAAACAATCAATAACAACTCAGTAGGTATGATTGATTTATTTGATTTTAATCCTCAGCATAAAAGAGCAGGAATTGGAATTGTCATTAATCATAAGTTTCAACAAGAAGGATTTGCTTCAGAAGCTTTAGAAATATTAATCTCATATTGTTTTCAAAAACTGAACTTACACCAATTATTTGCAAATATTACTCCAGATAATAAAAAAAGTATTGCATTATTTACACGTTATGACTTTCTTAAAACCGGTGATAAAAAAGATTGGCTATTTGTAAACGGAAATTATAAAAACGAACTTACCTTTCAATTAATCCATGAATAGAAAATTAATACTTTCAATAATCTCTGTCTTACTTATAATAGGTGGATTTATTGGTTATAGATATTACCAAAATATTTTTGGTGAAATAGTTGAAAAAAATGGAGCAATCTATATTCGCTCTAACGATAATATTGGTGATGTTAAAAAGGAATTAATTGAATTCATTGGAGATAAAAACAATTTCTTTTGGTTGGCTGAGAAAAAGAAGTATGGCAAACCAAAGGCAGGAAAATACATGCTTACCAAAGGAATGTCTTTAAATGATGTGATAAACCTATTAAGAAGCGGAAATCAAACTCCGATTAAACTCTCGTTTAATAATCAAGATACTTTAGAAAAATTCTCTGGAAGAATTGCTGAACAAATAGAAGCAGATTCCACAACCATTTTAAATACTTTTAAAGACAGTTTGTTTCTTGCAGAAAATAAATTTACCGAAGCCTCTGTTCTAGGAATCTGTATTCCAAATACATATGAAATTTACTGGAACACATCTGCAGAGAAATTTAGAAGCAGAATGTTAAAAGAATACAATCGGTTTTGGAATAATAATCGACTAGAAAAAGCTAAAGTTTTAAAAATGACTCCAAATGAAGTAATGGCACTTGCTTCTATTGTATATAAAGAAACTCCTAAAGCTGTTGAACAACCTAGAGTAGCCGGTTTGTACTTGAATCGTATTAAAAAAGGAATCCCTTTACAAGCAGATCCAACAATTATTTATATTTTAAAACAACAATTTGGACAGGATTTTGAAGTAAAAAGAGTCTTATATAAAGATCTTAAAATCGAATCTCCTTATAATACTTATTTACATTATGGTGTTCCTCCAAGTTTAATAGCCATGCCAGATATTACTTCCATTGATGCTGTACTTAATTATGAGCGACACGATTATCTTTACATGTGTGTTAATATTGATAAATTTGGTTATCATGCTTTTGCTAGTTCTTTAAAACAACACAATAGAAACGCCGCAAAATATCAACGTTGGTTAAATAAACAAGGAATTAACAGGTAAAAAAAAGGACTCTTTTCATATTAATGTTTTTATACTTTTCTATTGGATATAGCCAACAAAAATCTTCCTTTTGGATTAAATCTGATACCTTAAATAAATCGAGAAGAAATGCTTTAATTATTTCTGAAACAGCTTTAGCTGGTACAACTTTATTAGCGTTGGATCAATTGTGGTACTCAGATTATCCAAGATCAAATTTTCAGTTGGTTAATGATAATAATCAATGGAAGCAAATGGATAAAGTCAGCCATATTATATTGGAAAAATTGGAATGGATTTGCTGGATTGATCTGGTGTCAGTAAAAAAAATCAATTAGTCTATGGAGCCACCGCTGGTTTTACCTTTCTTACTGCTGTTGAAATAATGGACGGATTTTCTGAAGAATGGGGGGGCTCTTGGGTTGATTTTGCTGCCAATGCTGCTGGAACAAGCTTACTGGTCGGTCAAGAGTTACTTTGGGGAGAACAACGAATTAAACTAAAATATTCATTTGATCAAACCGAGTTTGCAAACATACATCCTAAAACACTTGGAGAAAATTTCTCAGAACAATCTATTAAAGATTGCAACGGACAAACCTATTGGCTGTCTGCAAACATTTGGTCTTTTGCTAAAGACAGTAATTTTCCGAAATGGTTAAATGTTGCATTTGGTTATGGTTCAGAAGGAATGATGTATGGTGAGAATTTACCAAGCAATAATTTCACTCAAAATCCATATCGACAGTTTTATTTGAGTTTCGATATCGATTTAGTAAAAATAAAGACAAAATCGAAATTCTTACAATCGGTCTTTTCTGTTATCAATTTTATAAAAATACCTCCCACTACTTTAGAATTTCGCAGTAAAGGTGGTGTAAAATTCCATTATTTGTATTTCTAAATAAATTTAAACTAACTGACTATCAGCTAATTATAATTGTAGTTGTATCTTTTCGCTCGCAAAAAAAAATCTAAGTTATTAGAAATTTTTTATTTTTATTCGTATTATTTTTTGGTCTATCCAATACAATTGAAAGGTCAGAAATTCTAAATGAAAAAGCTACTCCAGAACTTGTAGCTAATTTTTCAAAATCGTCATTAGACACCCCTATTTACAAAAAGACTTTGTTGGATTTAAAGAAGCCTTGTCTTTTAAAGAACCTCGAGGGAAGTATACTGTTATAAATTTTGGATATTTAGGAAAATATCAATTTGGTGCTTCTGCTCTAAAGAGATTCAAGATATATAATACCAATCGTTTTTTACAAAATCCAGAATTACTAGAACAAGCTTTCTTAGCTTATTGTAAGGTAAATAAATGGATTCTTAGAAAGGATATTAAAAGAAGAGTCGGTAA
>ENA-OUOG01000696-OUOG01000696.1-marine-metagenome-genome-assembly--contig:-NODE-696-length-42515-cov-4.332909_pt1 | contig 42515 bp, 40 predicted proteins | sample MGYA00248635_ERZ508505 | MGnify/ENA primary metagenome ERZ508505 (study PRJEB26176, sample SAMN06267871) | marine metagenome | isolation source: Saanich Inlet, British Columbia, Canada | place: Pacific... | reverse complement strand
TTGATTCGTAAGTAGATAAATCTTCTGCCCAAAGGAAAGAACGTTGTCGTAAATCTATGTTGGAAGGGAAAAACTTAAAGACTGCTAAAAGAATTGGCATTTGAATAAAAATAGGCAAACATCCCGCCATTGGATTTACTCCTGACTTTCTGTAAAGCGCCATAGTTTCTCTTTGTTTTTCTGCCATGTCACCATCTTTAAACTTTTCGTTTATTTTAGTGATTTCTGGTTTCAAAACTTTCATTTTTGCACTCGACTTATAGTTTTTATATGTCAATGGCAAGATAATCAATCGCACCGCCAAAGTTACAAGTAGAATAATAAGTCCCATTGCAAGTCCAAAATTGTTCAAGAAATTAAAAATTGGCTTAATCAACCACTTTGCTGTCCATCTAAAAATTCCCCAACCTAAATCAATAATATCTTCCATTTCATTCTCATGAGATGCTAAAATATCGTAATCATTTGGACCAAAAAAGAATGTCAAAGGAATACTAGTTCGGTTGTCTATTTCTGTTCCAACATTTAATTCTGCTTTGTATTCATCTGAGTAAGTACCAGTTTTTAATGGTCTAGAAAATACAGAACCTCCTTTTTCAAATCCTTCTTTGGAGATTACAACACTCGAAAAGTAGCAATGTTTAAAAGCAACCCAATCCGTTTTAGATTCCAATTCTTCCGAATCTTCAGTCATTTCACTCAAGTAAGTTCTTCCATCGTCACTTGGTTTGTAAAACACACTACTCATTCTGCTCTGTCCTTCTGCTTCTTTTTCTGTAATCAGGGATTTCATTTCCCAGTTAAATTTCATCTCATCACCATCCACTATTCCTTCTAACCCTACAAAATCTATAGAATACTCTACGTTGTAATTTTCGGTTAACGAATAATTCATTTCAATAAAACTTCCTTCCTGACTAGTTTGTGCTCTCAATACAATTTTGTCAGTCTCCTTTTTAATAGGAACAAAAAATAACTCATTCGTTTTGATATCTTTTGAGCTTTTCATTTCAAAATTGAAATACATGTCGCTGGAATCTTCATCAAACAATTGAAGTGGCTGAAAGATTGGCAAATCCTTTGCAGGAATATCTTTCAAAGAATCTTTGGCAACCATGTAACTTGTGTAATTCTGATATTTTTTCAGTTCAGTCTTCACAATTTTACCTCCTTTGCTTGCTATGGTAAGAATTAAGTCTTCATTTTCGATAGTAAAATAATCATCGCTGCCTTGAGCGGCTGGAGCAAAAACATTATACTTTTGAGTTAAAACACTGTTGTTTTCAGCTAATTTTACTGCTGCAATCGAATCTCTTTCTTCTGAGGTTAATGTAGAATCTATTTCGGCTACATCTGGCTGAGAGTTTACTAAGGCCATCTTCTCTACTTTTGCAATGCTATCTGCCAAAAAAGCTTGTTCTTGTTGAATTCTTCTTTCGTTAAGTTCCTCTTCTGAGGGTTGATTCATTATTTGAAATGTGAATAATATTCCAATAATTAATACGATTCCTATCAGGGTATTTCTGTCCATGTTTGTTTTTGTTCTCTTATAAGCCTCAAAGATAATTTTTTTTACACTAATTCTTGTCCATTCTCTTATTTTTAAGCCTATACTATTGGCTAAGGGAGCAAGAATAAAAAAAACATGAGTTTTTTTCATAGCTTTAAGTTAAATTTGAACCATGAAATTACTTATTCTTAATGGTCCTAACCTAAACTTAGTAGGAACAAGAAATCCTAAAGTATATGGGAACACAAGTCTTGACCAATATTTGGAAAACCTGAAAAAGAGCTATGATTTTGAGAAATACCAATCTAACACAGAAGGTGAAATCATAAATAAGCTGCAAGAATCAGAAAAAGAAAATTTTGGTGGTATTATCTTAAATGCTGGAGGCTACACACATACCTCAGTTGCAATTGCCGATGCTATAGAAGCCATTGCTGTTCCTGTTTTAGAAGTTCATATTTCCAATATATTTTCACGGGAAGAATTTAGAAACAAATCTCTCATTGCACCGCATTGCATTGGGCATATTTCTGGTTTTGGATTATTGAGTTACGAATTAGCCATCAAGGCGTTTTTATCTATTTCACAACAAGTTTAAAAATCAAAAGCAAATCTTTATATTTGCATACAAATCAATACCAAATTATGAAAAAAATAGCCGTTATAGGAGCTGGAACTATGGGAAACGGAATTGCCCATGTATTTGCACAATCAGGTTTTACAGTTTCCTTAATAGATATTTCTCAGAACTCGCTTGACAAAGCAGTTGCAACCATTACCAAAAACCTCGACAGACTTCTTGCTAAAGAAAGAATATCTGAGGAAGTAAGAAACATCACGCTTACAAACATTTCTACATTTACTGATATGGCTTCAGGTGTTAAAGGAGTAGATTTAGTAGTAGAGGCAGCAACAGAAAACATTGATTTGAAACTTAAAATTTTCAAACAACTAGATGAATTGACTTCAGAGAATGTTATTCTTGCGTCTAACACTTCTTCCATTTCTATCACTCAAATTGGTGCTGCTACTTCTCGTCCAGAAAAAGTAATAGGAATGCACTTTATGAATCCTGTACCTATAATGAAATTGGTAGAGATAATTAGAGGTTACGCAACGACAGACGAAGTAACTCAAACCATCATGGAAATGAGTAAAAAACTGGGAAAAACACCTGTTGAAGTGAACGATTACCCTGGATTTATTGCCAACAGAATATTGATGCCAATGATAAACGAGGCAATTTATTCTTTGTATGAAAGTGTAGCTGGAGTAGAGGAAATTGACACGGTTATGAAGTTAGGAATGGCTCACCCGATGGGACCATTGCAACTTGCTGATTTTATAGGATTAGATGTTTGCTTATCTATCCTCAATGTACTTCACGATGGATTTGGAAATCCTAAATATGCACCTTGTCCATTACTTGTGAATATGGTTATGGCAGGAAAATTAGGTGTTAAATCTGGAGAAGGATTCTATTCTTGGGGACACGGAACAAAAGAATTAATTGTTGCTAATAATTTTAAGAAATAAAGACCTATTGCCATGAGTGAAGTAGATCAATTAATTCAGGAAAATAAAGAACTTAAGGCAAAATTACGCGACAAAGAAATCCTATTTAACCATATTGTAGAATCTACTTTTTCCGGCTATTTCGATTGGAATATTAAAGAAAAAAAAGAATACTGGAGCCCTACATTAAAAAAAATGTTTGGCTACGAAAATCATGAACTTTACTCTTCCCCAATTACTTGGCAACGACTTATTTATCAGGAAGATTTACCTATAGTCTTTGATCAGATGGATGCACATATAAAATCGCGAGGTAAAATTCCATTCGATTGTAAAATGAGATTCCATCACAAACAAGGTTTTAGAGTTTGGATTTTTTGCCAAGTCAAAATTGTGGAATGGAATGAATTGGGAAGGCCTACAAGAATTGTTGGGTCTTTAACTGACATTACAGATATAAAAAATATTCAAGAAACTGAAGCATATGTTGAGCAGCTAGAAAGCAGAAATAAAGAATTGCAGCAATTTGCATATGTTGCCTCTCACGATTTACAGGAACCTTTAAGAACCATTATTAGTTTTACCGAACATATGTCTGAGGAATACAAAGACAGATTGGATGAAACTGCAAAAACCTATTTGAAATACATCACTGGAGCGTCTCACAGAATGAGCGAACTAGTAAAAGGACTATTGGATTATACACGAATAGGGAAAAACTTCAAAATCAAGAAAATAGACCCGAATAAAATATTGGAAGCAGTTTTACAAGATTTACATAGCTTATTGGAAAATAAAAATGTGAAAATTAAAATTGAAAAGTTGCCAAAAATAAATGGACTAGAGACGGAAATCAGATCCGTTTTTATGAATCTGATTTCTAATGCCGTAAAATATTCTAAAAAAAATGTTACTCCGATAATAAAAATTGGAGCAATTAAAGATGTGAATGTTGTAAAGTTCTTCGTTGAAGACAACGGAATTGGAATTGAAAAAGCATATTTAAAAAGAATATTTTTAATTTTTCAAAGACTACATAATAAAAATGAATACGAAGGAACTGGAATTGGACTTGCTCATTGTCAAAAAATTATCGAGCTTCATGGCGGGAAAATATGGGCCGAATCAATTCCTAATTTAGGAAGTTCATTTTTTTTCACAATACCGGCTTAAACTACACTTATGATGAATACAAAACAAAACAGAATCTTATTGATTGATGACGATGAACCTACTAATTTCATGTCAAAAATAATTATTCAAAAGGCAGATGAAAACAGCATACCTAGTGTGATGCAGAATCCAAAAAGCGCTTTGAATATTTTGAAAAACGAATCAATAAACATTGAAGAAATACCTGACCTAATCTTTTTGGACATTAACATGCCAAGTATGAATGGTTGGGATTTTTTAGATGAATACAAAGATTTAGAAATTCATAAAAGAAAAAATATATTGCTCTATATGCTCACTACTTCTATGAATGATGACGATGATGTAAAATCAAAAGAATACAGCTGTGTTAACGGTTTTATGGTTAAACCATTGACAGTAAAATCTTATAGTCAAATTGTAAATAAGCATTTTAAATAATTATTTTTTAGAACTAGTAAATATTATTCCTAACTTTGATAAATCAATAGAAACATGAAGAAAAATCAGCTTTTAAAATCAGCTCACATTGTAAACCCCTCTTCACCGTTTCATTCTCAAATCAAAGACATTCTCGTGGTTGATGGAGTCATCACCAAAATAGAAGACTCAATTCAATCCGAACATGATTTTGAAGTAATTGAACACAAAAATCTTCATGTATCGACTGGATGGATCGATGTAAAATCTAATTTAAGAGAACCGGGAGAAGAATGGAAAGAAACTCTAAAATCAGGATCAGAAGCTGGAATTTCTGGCGGTTTCACTCATTTGATTATTTCTCCCAATACAAAGCAACCTCTTGATAGCAAAAACAGAATTGAATACATAAAAGCTGCCTCTGCTAAATTGCCTATTTCGATTTCTGCCTTAGGAACTCTGAGCCATGAATTGAAGGGCGAAGAGCTTTCTGAAATGTATGAAATGAGTATGGCTGGAGCTCTCGCTTTTTCGGATGATAAGCATGATGTAAGCACGGGACTTATGTCCAAAGCCTTACTTTACGCAAAAAATATTGACAAACTGATTGTTAGTTTCCCTAACGACAATTCTTTATCGAAAAGTGGACAAATAAACGAAGGAGAAACCAGTACCAGAATGGGATTGAAAGGAATACCTTCCTTATCCGAAACACTGAGAATTGAAAGAGATTTGGCTTTGGCAGAATACCACAACTCACCTATTCACTTTTCATGTATTTCTTCGGGAAAAACGGTAGAATTAATACGAATTGCCAAGAAAAAAGGAATGAAAGTAACCTGTGATGTGGCTGCTCATCAGTTGTTTTTTACCGATAAAGATGCTAGAAGTTTCGACTCTCATTTCAAAGTTTTACCTCCATTCAGGGCTCAATCTGATATAGATTCCTTGATAGAAGGACTGAATGATGGAACTATCGATGCTATATGCTCAGACCACACACCACATGACATCGAGGACAAAAAATTAGAATTTAATTTAGCCGAATTTGGTATCATTGGATTGGAAACAGCATTTGCTTCCCTGGTAACAGCAGCATCGGGTAAACTAAGTTTAGAAACAATTGTAAACAAATTCACTACTGGACCCAAAGCGATTTTTGGTTTGACCCAAAATGAAATTAAGGTAGGTAAAAAGGCGAATTTAACTTTGTTCGACCCAGAACGAAAATGGACATTTGAAAAGTCTGATATTCGTTCAAAATCGAAAAACACTCCTTTTGTAGGAACTCAATTCACAGGAAAAGCATTGGGAATTATTTGTTAATTGAAGTATCCTTTGTTACTTTTAAGAAACTTACATAATCAATGGCATTAAACGTTATTTGGATAGGATTTTTTTTAATTGCCTTGGTGGTAGCACTCATCAAACTTATATTTTTTCAGGACTACGAAATTCTCAATGAAATCGTAAAAAGCTTATACAGCAATGCTGAAACAGGATTTACGTTGTCTATCGGACTTACAGCAATCTTGGCATTTTGGCTAGGAATAATGAAAATTGGAGAAAACGGTGGAGCCATTAAGTTTTTATCCAAATTGGTGAGTCCATTATTTACTCGATTATTTCCCGAAATACCCAAAAACCATCCAGCTTTGGGGTCTATGATGATGAATTTTTCGGCTAACATGCTGGGACTAGATAATGCTGCAACTCCTATGGGACTAAAAGCCATGGGACAATTGCAAGAAATAAATCCAAAAAAAGAAACGGCATCCAATGCACAGATTATGTTTTTGGTATTGAATACTTCAGGACTTACAATTATTCCCGTTTCGATTATTGCATTGAGAGCTAGTGGAGGTTCAGAAAACCCATCTATGGTTTTCTTGCCCATATTATTGGCGACATTTGTTTCTAGTTTGTTTGGGTTGATTATAACCTCTATTTACCAAAAAATAAATTTGTTTCAACCAGTGGTTCTTGCCTATATCGGTGGGCTATCCGCTCTTATTGTTGCACTCTTTCTCTACCTCGGCACGTTAGATAAAGAAGGGTTAGAAATGGCTTCCAATTTAATTTCTAGCTCCATCATTTTGGGGATAATTTTTGGTTTTATCATTCTGGCGGCTATCAAAAAAGTAAATGTCTACGAAAGTTTTATTGATGGAGCAAAAGAAGGTTTTGGTGTCGCTATCAAAATCATTCCTTACCTTATTGCTATGCTTTGTGCAATTGGCGTTTTTCGGAGTGTGGGAGCAATGGATTATTTAGTCGATTTTTTTAGGTGGTTTTTTCAATTATTTGGGTTCGATACTCGATTTGTTGATGGACTTCCCACAGCATTTATGAAGCCACTTTCGGGAAGTGGAGCGCGAGGAATGATGGTAGAATCATGGGGAACATTTGGAGTTGATTCCTTTGTAGGAAAACTTACCTCTATTTTTCAGGGAAGCACAGAAACTACTTTTTATGTTTTGGCAGTGTATTTTGGATCTGTAGGAATTAAAAACACAAGATATGCTGCAACTGCCGGAATACTTGCAGATTTAGCTGGTGTTATTGCTGCCATTCTTATTACCTATTATTTCTTTGGATAATGATGAGTAAAAAATCTATAGCGGTTTATAGAATGCCCAAAGAACAAGACTTCTTTAGCTTGGAATCTGAATTGCCAATTCTCCAGGATGACGAGGATAAATCAAGTGGCTTTTATTTTTCTGATTTTGAAACAGGAACTCAATACTCTATCCGTGATTCACATCCCAAAACCAACAGTTGGCCTAATTTTGATCCTCATTTTAATGAAACTTCAGAGACCTCTGACCAAAATTATTACCTCGCAAAAATAAAAGAAATTTCTGAAAAGATAAGTGAAGGAGTTTTTACAAAAGTGGTTTTTTCTAAAATTAAAAACAGAGAAAAAAAGAATGGGTTTGAGTTGAAAAACACATTTCTTTCTTTGTGCAAAAAACACCCAAATGCTTTTGTTTATTGTATTTCTACTCCCAAATTTGGAACTTGGATGGGCGCTACGCCTGAGCTTTTGATTGACACACAAAACTCAAAATTCAAGACTGTTTCTCTCGCAGGAACTAGAACCAAAGAAGTGGAATGGACAAAAAAGGAACGAAAAGAACAGCAAGTTGTTACTGATTTTATTACCCAAAATATTGCACCTTTTTGTACAAATATGAATGTGAGCAAGCCCCATGATTTGGATACGGGTTCTGTGATACATTTAAAATCTGACATTGAGGGTGAGCTAAAAAAAGAAAACTCAATTTGGGAAATAACTGATGTACTGCATCCGACTCCCGCAGTGTGCGGAATTCCTACTCAATTGGCAAAGAAATACATTTTACAAAACGAGAAGCACAAAAGAGAATTATACACAGGATTTATTGGACCAATGAACCTCAATAACCACAGTAGTCTGTTTGTAAATCTGAGGTGTATGCAAATTGGAAAAAAAATGATCTCTCTTTATCTTGGAGGTGGAATTATGGCCGATTCTATTCCGCAAAACGAATGGATAGAAACTGAAAACAAAGCTAAAACATTACTCTCGGTATTAACTGAGTAATATAAAAAAGTCCTTTGCACTCTGTCATATTTTCCCTTTCGTATCGTTGGCAAGCCTTTTGTAATAAAACGATTGTTAATCACGTTTAAATCAACTAAATTTAATTCAAACTATAAATTCTCTAAACAATGAAACACATCATGCTTTCTCTTCTATTTCTATCATCCTTCCTTTTCTCAGGCGCATCAGTAGCTTTTGAAGGAGAAATAGATTTCAAAATTTCGTACAAAAACTTACCCGAAGAAATGGGAATGTACAAAGCTATGCTCCCAAGAAAATCGAGGGTAATTATCAAAAACAATTGGAGTAAGATTGAACAAAATATGAGCCCATTGATGAAAATGGATATCATATTTAATTCTGAAACTAGCACTTCATTGATGCTTATTAATGCAATGGGGAAGAAAATTGCAGTGGAAATGAATGATACCACAGAAAAAATTGATCCTTCTTTATTTACATTAACCCAAAAAGAAGACATAAAGATAATTGCAGGATACAAATGCAGAAAAAAAATCTTAACTGATACGGCAAATAACTCATACACTCTATGGGTTACGGATAAATTGCCGAGTTACAAAAACCAAAATTTACCCGACATTGATTTGGGTGGATTTCCTATGGAATACAACATAGAAAATAACGGAATGAGCTTTAGAATGACAGCTTCTAAAGTTACTGAGAAATCAATTTCTGACGAAGAATTTACTATTCCAGAAGGTTACGAAAAGAAAACAGCCGAAGAAATGGGTGAACTCATGAAAGGTATGAAATTTTAGGTCTTTAAGACATAAAGAAAAAATCTACATTTGGCTTTAAATTTTTCGATTTTAAAGCCTTTTTTATTTCATCAGCTGCCTTTCTGTTTCTAATTGCCACCAATATTTGAGGATTGGATTGAAAAGAAATATCCTCATCCGATTGTAAAATAATCCCATAAATTTCCTTTCCTATTTTATTTTGGTTGTTGGTAGCCCAATTAAATTCTACTTTTTGGTCTACTAAATAGATTGCTAGCTCCTTGCCTTTTTTTCCTGCACCCCACAACTGAATAGGTCTTTTTTCATCCCGATGAATCTCAAAAAAATAGTTCATTTTTAAGGGAAGGAAAAAATTATCGGAGTAATTGGAATCGGTGCGCGAAGTTCGCGTTTGATAATCTCTCCAAAAATGAATAATCTCAGGAATTGAGGCTATTTTCATTTCATATTTCAACATCCTGAATGCCAACTCATAATCTTCGGGGTATAACTCTGCATCAAAACCACCCATTTTTTCAAAATCAGTTGTGTGCATCATCCAACTTGGCGATGGAATGACACATTCCTTATATATTTCATTAAAATTGATTTCAGATAATGTTAGGCGATTCAACCATTCTTGGTAATAAAAATAACCCTCTCCTATTCCTTCTTCGCTGAAATACTCCACCAATCCTACAGCTACAAAACCTTCCCCTTTTTCTTGGAGTTTTGAAACCATCAGTTCTATTTTATGAGAACTCATTCTATCATCAGCGTCCATTCGTGTCACAAAATCTCCTGACGATTTGGAGTAAGCCAACTGAAGTGCAGGAATAATTCCTTTGCCTCTATTATTCTCTACCTTTATTCTGGAATCTTGAACAGCGTATTGTTCTAACATAGCCAATGTGCTATCCGTAGAATGATCATTTACTATGATTACCTCCCAATCTGTATAGGTTTGATAAAGAATTGAATCCATGCACTCAGTAAGAAATTGTTCTCCGTTACGAACAGGAATGAGGATGGATACTTTCAAATTACGATGTTTTTGTTTCCTAAAAGTAAGGAAGATTAAGCAAAGACAAAATTATTCGACCAAAACTCCGCCAACAACATCCTCTTTTGCACCGGTAACCGAAGCCAAACAATTAGGGATATTTTCCATTTTTAACACTCCTAAAAATGCAAAAATAAGAGCTTCCTTAAACTCAATTAATTCCTTGGATGCCTTTACAACATTTGCTTTGCTGTATTGTTTTATTTTTTCGATAAGAAATAAGTTGTAAGCTCCGCCTCCAGTAATTAGCAGAGTTGAATTCTCAGTCAATTTTTCTGCAATTTTTAATGCCAAATATTCTGTTACAGTTGCGATTTTTGTTTCTGCAATAGAAGGGCTTTTCTCTAATATTGGTAAAAAGAACTCGTTGTATTGCTCTATCCCTAAAGATTTTCCATCAAAATCAAGAGCTTGCAACTTCCATAACAATTGAGGATTTATAACTCCTTGTGCTGCCAAATGTCCTTTGTCGTCATATTCGTAGCCCATTTCTAAGGCAAGTGGATTTAGCGCCATGTTAGCAAAACAAACATCTTTGGCCTTTCTTATTCCATTTTCTTTGTATGAAATATTGGCAATTCCTCCAATATTCAAGCAGTAATCGAATTCAGAAAATAAAAGTTCATCGCCAATTGGAACCAATGGAGCCCCTTGACCTCCAGCCGCAACATCTGCACTTCTAAAATCATTGATTACTGGAAGACCTGCGGCTTTCTTAATCTCCTTGCCGCAAGCGATTTGCAACGTGAAATCTTCATCAGGTTTGTGAAAAATAGTGTGACCGTGAGAAGCAATAAAATCAATACCTGTAAGTTTGTTTTCTTCAATAAATTGTTTTGTTTCATTCCCAAAATAAATGCCCAAATCGGTATCTAATTTAGTCAATTCTGAGTTGGATAAACGAAAAGTATTTTTCAATTTGGTTCTCCAATCTGATGAATACTCAACCATCTTAGAAGCAACAATATCGAAAGACCATTTTTCATTTTTAAAAATAAATTGGCAAAATGCAATGTCAAGGCCATCGCACGATGTTCCCGACATTAATCCAATGACGTTGTATGTTTTCATGACTCAAACTATTTGAGTAGAAAGTTACAACTTTTACAAGAAATTAGGAATTAAAGTTAATCTGAATTAGATTGATAACGGCCGAAACAACATACTCCACTCCTATGGAAATAACAACAAAACCAATAATTCTTGACAAAGCGTTAATTCCTGATGCGCCCAATTTTTTCACAATCAAAAAAGCAGATTTCAAGATTATATAAATCAAAACTGTTGTAGTTAACATTGAACCTAAAAAAATAAAGATTTCAAGTGCATCAGTATAAGTTTGGTTGTAGGTAATGAGCAAAGATATAGTTCCTGGACCTGCAAGCATTGGAATTGCTAGTGGTGTCAAAGTTATTTCAGATCGTTTTTTAATATCATCCTCTACTTTTTTCCTTTTCATTCCTTTATGCTCTGCAAATTTTCCTGTAAGAAGAGCAAATCCAGAAGAAGCAATAATTAATCCTCCTGCAATTTTCAATGAATTGATACTAATACCGAAAAATACAAGTAAATATTTTCCGAAAAAAAACGAGATTAGTAATATTACAAATACGTTTAATGAAGTCCAAAAAGCAATTAATCCCTTTTCTTTTCTAGAATTTTCTTGGGTTAATCCAACAAAAACCGGAACAGTTCCTAATGGATTCATGATTGAGAACAAAGCTCCGAATGAGAGAATAAATAATTCCATTTTATTTTTTTTGCAAAGGAACTTTTTATTTGTAAGATTATTCGAACCAAATGATTAACCCTATATTAATAAATTGAAACCGCATTTTAATGAATGAAATTGGATTTTAAAAACAATTTACTCTCAGTGCTAATCAGAAACAATTGATTTCTTTATATTTGAATCAAACAAAACATATTATGAAGAAGATTACTCTACTTATTTCAGTTCTAATTTTTACTCTTTTAGCCATAAATGGATGTAAAAAAAATGACGAAGAACCAAAAAATGAAAATAATACAGTTACACCTTGGGAAGGAGTTGAAGGAGAAATAAGAACTTTCAATACTTTTCAGAATGAAAGATTAGCTTTTGGAGGTGGACACAATCAAGCTTCAGTACAAACATTTACTCTTCATGACGAACCTAGAAATGTTCGGAACATAAAAATGTATATCAAACTGCATTGTCCTACAGGTGGTTGTAACGCTTGGGATGTATTTGCCAACATAAAAGTAAAAGACGATGCTTCTGGATTGTACTATGAAATAGGACGATTTATTACACCTTATGGAGTTGATAATTCTGCTTATCCCGATGGTTATGAAATTGACGTGACTGATTTTAAATCTTTACTAACTGGAAATGCTGAGCTGAGAGCTTACATAGAAACATGGGGTACAGATGGCTGGGAAATTTCGGTCCGATTTGATTATACTTTAGGGAAACCTGACTACCAATATTATTCTGTGAATAAATTATTGAATTACGATACAAATTCTCTTGAAGGAGTACCTTATGGTGTGATGCACGGCAAAGATTTAACTCGTACGGTAACGATTCCATCTAATGCAAGTTCTACAAGTTTGAGAACAATAATCACAGGCTGGGGACACACAACACCAGCAGATCCTGGCAGCGGAAGGCCTTGTGCAGAATGGTGTTTTAGAACTCATAAAATAAAAATTGATGGTGGAGATAAATTCAATCATGAAATGGGTGCTTTGGGATGTTCTGCAAATCCTACAAGTAACCAAGCAGGAAATTGGCAACCAGACCGAGCTGGATGGTGCCCAGGAATGGCAGTACCAGTAAGAACGGATGTTTTTGATAATTCTAAAGCAGGGGAAACTTTTAATTTTGAATATTTTTACCAACCTTGGTCAAGCAATGGAGGAAGTACTTCGGGAACTGTAGGAGCTTACTACGCTACTTCTTGTTTTGTAATCGTAAAAAGTGACGAACCTATTTCTAAACCAACGGTTGTAGATTAACAAAAGAGCTAGTCCAGCACTATTAATTCTACTCTCCGGTTCCGGAAATCCATGATATTGCCGAACTTGGGTTGCGTATTATTGTACCCTTTGTAAGTGAGCATTTTTCGTGGCACCCCTCTTTCAGTAAAGTATTTGTAAACCACAAAAGCTCGTTCAATCGATAATTCCATTTGGTTTCCGCAGCAAATATGCCCTGCTATTTCAATAGAAAGATCGGAATTTTCAATGAATACGGGAATAACCTGATCCAAAATTTTGGTTGCACCGGGCAAAAAATGAGCAGTTCCTCCATAGAACTGAACAGCCGGTAGTTCTATGGTTCTTCCAACGATAAAATCCTCCTTTTTTACTTCAACTTTTGGAGTTTTCTTTTTTATTTCCTTGTTCTTTTTACTCGAATAATAAGCTTTCATACGAACCCTTCGATTCTTATGTTTTGTGGTGTCTGTATTTTCAAAAACAGGATCCTTTTCTCCTTGGGGTACTATAAAAAACAAAGAATCTGGCAGAGTTTCTGGATAAAAAGTTTTTAAATGATTTATTCGTTTTTGTGCTAATTCCAAGTTGAATGTTTCGCTACCGTCCGAGTCTGTGTAACCTATCATTTCAATTTTAATCAATTCAAACTTGCCTAAAATCTTCGCAAATACTTTCGCTTTTTTTTGTTCTGCACTATCCAATTCAAAACTCCCCGATTCAAAATAAAAATCACGAGTAAATTTCTTGGGATTCTTTTGCGAAAAAGATTGTCCACTGAACAATGTGATAATGCAAAGAATAAATAACTGTCTCATACCTTTACTAACCCTCAAATTCTGTTTTTGTTTTGAACTAACCTCATTTTTGTTTTAAAATTTGATAAGCTTCTGAAATTTCTTGGAATTGTTTTTTGGCAATTTCTTTATTTACACCGTTCATTACTTTGTCGGGATGATATATTTTCGCTAAATCTCTGTATGCTTTTTTTACATCAGCAAAAGGCGAGTTATCAGGAATACCAAGAATTTCGTAGGCTCTGAACTTGCTCGATTTACTCGTGGTTGTTTTCTTGTTTGCTCCACCCGTTTGTGTCCATTTTCGACTTTCCCAAGCAAAATTTCTACGAGCCAAAATTGAGTTCAAAACATTGGGATGAACTCTAAGTTTTTGAGCAATTTCGCGTACAATTTCCTCTTCTTTTTTGGACATGAATTGATCAGCTACAGCAATTTTCACAATCACATCCAAAAGGACAGTTGCATTACTTGACTCAAAAACTTGATTTAATTTAGCACATGCTTTCGATACCGAAATCGTATCATTATCCTTTATTTTCTGAAAATACCTGTAAGCTCTTTTTGCTTTGTAATACCCAAACTGACTTTTGAGTGAACGAATCACCAATTTTTGATCCTTTACTGTGATTCTGTTGTCTGCTCTCGAAATTATTGCAATTAATTCTACAATAGGTTTCAACCAATAACGCGAAGAACTCATGGTAAAAAATGTAATAATTGCAGATAAAATTCCTGCACCAAAAATCGAGCCCATTATTGCAGCACTTAATGATCTTTCGGGTGGTAAAAAAGGACCATTTACTTTATATTCAATCGGATAAAACAAAAACAAACATACCGCAAGGGAAATTAAGTAATTTAAAGTTGATTTCTTTTTAAAAAAATCAACTATTGGATCTGTTGGCTTCTTGGAACTCATAAAACGAAAGTAAGAATAAAATTGCATGAGAAAAAATGGGGAATAATCGGTATTTATATAAAATTGGACTTTACATTTAATGAACAAAACCGTACATTTGAATCTGAAAAAAAACAAACTATGAATTTCGAATTATCAGAAGAACAATTGGCAGTACAACAAGCTGCTAGAGATTTTGCTCAAAACTCTTGTTTACCGGGAGTAATTGAGAGAGACAGAGAACAAAGATTTCCTGCTGAACAAATTAAAGAACTGGGAGAATTAGGTTTCATGGGTATGATGACTAGTCCAGAAAACGGAGGAAGTGGAATGGATACTATTTCTTATGCCATTGCGATGGAGGAAATATCCAAAGTAGATGCGAGTACCTCTGTCGTAGTTTCTGTGAATAACTCATTGGTATGTTACGGTTTGGAGCAATATGGAAGTGAAGAACAAAAGAAAAAATATTTACAACCTCTTGCCAAAGGGGAAAAAATTGGAGCATTTTGTTTGTCTGAGCCAGAAGCTGGATCTGATGCAACATCGCAAAGAACTACTGCAATAGATATGGGTGACCATTATTTATTGAATGGCACTAAAAACTGGATTACAAACGGAAACTCTGCTTCTACTTACCTAGTAATTGCACAGACTGATGCTGACAAAGGTCACAGAGGAATTAATGCATTGATCGTAGAGAAAGGAATGCCTGGTTTTGAAGTTGGTGCAAAAGAGGATAAATTAGGAATTAGAGGAAGTGATACGCACACTCTTACATTTAATGATGTGAAAGTTCCGAAAGAAAATAGAATTGGAGCTGACGGATTTGGATTCAAATTTGCAATGTCTACACTTTCTGGAGGTAGAATTGGAATTGCTGCACAAGCCTTAGGAATTGCTGCAGGAGCTTATGAATTAGCGCTTAAATACTCGAAAGAAAGAGAAACTTTTGGAAAACCAATTCACAATCACCAAGCAATTGCCTTTAAATTGGCAGATATGGCAACAGAAATTGAAGCTGCACGTTTGTTGGTGTACAAAGCGGCTTGGTTGAAAGACCAAGGTATGGATTATACCGAGGCATCTGCAATGGCAAAACTATACGCGAGTAAAGTAGCTATGGAAGTAACAGTAGAGGCTGTTCAGGTTCACGGTGGATATGGGTTCGTAAAAGAATACCACGTAGAAAGATTGATGAGGGATGCAAAAATCACTCAGATTTATGAAGGGACGTCTGAAATTCAAAAAATTGTAATTTCTAGAAGTATTTTGAAATAAACGTAAGGTTTGATGCGTTAAACATCATTGTCGCTCTTGTGAAGGCAGAAATGACAAACAATGAAGATCTAAAAACAAAATCCCGAAAACTCGGGATTTTTTTATGACTAATAACTATTTAAAATCAGTATATCATGGGAAGAAGAACAGAAAGTAAAGAATGGAATGAAATAAAAACAAACGACAGCTGGGCGATATTTAAAATAATGGCTGAATTTGTTGAAGGTTATGACAAATTAGCCAAAATTGGTCCTTGTGTTTCTGTATTTGGCTCTGCCAGAACTCCAGAAGACAACAAATACTACAAAATGGCCGAAGAAGTGTCTTATCTCCTAACCCAGAATAATTATGGAGTAATTACAGGTGGCGGACCAGGAATTATGGAAGCAGGAAATCGTGGAGCTCGAAGAGGAGCAGGAATTTCTGTAGGTTTGAATATTGAGCTTCCTTTTGAACAAAGTTCAAATCCTTACATTGATGAAGACAAATTGATTGATTTTGAATATTTCTTTGTGAGAAAAGTAATGTTTGTGAAATATGCTCAAGGATTTATTGCACTTCCTGGTGGATTTGGAACTTTGGACGAATTGTTTGAAGCATTGACTCTCATACAAACAAAAAAGATTGGTAAGTTTCCTATTATATTGATGGGGAAAGAATATTGGGAAGGAATGATAGATTGGATTATTAATACAATGCTGGGCGAAGAGAAAAACATTAGTCCTGAGGATATGGATTTAATCCAGATGGTGGATACACCCCAGGAAGCTGTTGATATTATCAATAATTTTTACAACAACAATATGTTAAGACCGAATTTTTAATGAAAACCATCACAATAATAGCTTTGGTGTTGAGCTTTGCCTTTGAAGGTAAAGCTCAATCTTTTTGTGACACAATGTTTGGAGAAAACTTTAATCTAGAATTTGGCAGTGAATTAGGAAATGGAGTACTTAATTTTAATTCAGATACTTTGAATTTTTTTCAATATAAAGAATTAAAAAATTACAATTCGATTATTTTGAACTGTCAGGATTCAACTTTTTATGTTAAAATGTTTTTCACTCATGATTCCTATATGGATGACGATGAGACTTCGTCAAACATTTATACATCCTGGAATAAAAACATGAATGATGGAAAATGGAAAATAGATTCTGCAAAAAATATAATCAGTTTCAAACTTATTGACACTAGCAATTGGTGTCACTTTATAATCGATGTAAAAGGTAAGAAAAACGACAATCCATTTATAATTCATACATCTACAGGAGACTATAGATATTTAATTAGACTAATTGCGGTATTAGAAAATTAAATCCAACTTCCTTCAATTTGTCTTTCCCAATCTGTCAAAAATTCTATCTTCGAAGTAATCAAACCATTGTAGAATAAAGTTGATTTAGAAATATCTCCTGAGGCTATTTTATTCCTCAATTCCATAAATGGTAAGGTTTCTATATTTTCATTTTGATTGATTGCAACGAGCATTCTATCCATTAATTTTACTTCCAGAATTTGCTCCAATTCTTTCATGAATTTCACCGAACTATCTTGCGCTCTACCACACATTGTGTCTCCCTCGGTATCAGCAAAAATGGCAATAAATCTATTCTTAATTACTTGAAAACAACCTTTTACCAATTTTCCATGAGAATCCCATTGAGATAAAAATCCTTGAACATATTTTTCAATATCTGCGAGTTGAACCTCTGTAAATTCTTGATTGCTTGTATAAACCCAAGCTTTTGCTTCGTTTGCAATTTCAGTAAAAGGTGCACCTAAATTTATTGTTGTTTCTGTCATTTATATTCTACTTTTTTATTCAGTCTAGCTCTTTCTTTTGGTAATAATCCTATGAAATAGTTTCAGGATCAAATCCGGAATGACACATTAAAAAATGTACTTAATCAATTACAAATCCTGAGCTTGAGCTATTAACTCTGCTATATCCATGACATGAACAGAACTTTCTTTTTCTGCCAGTTTCACTCCATCAGTCATCATTGTATTACAAAAAGGACAGCCTGTAGCAATAATGTCCGGCTTCACCTCCATTGCATCTTCAGTTCTTTCTACGTTTATCTCTTTATTTCCTTTTTCCGCTTCTTTAAACATTTGAGCACCTCCCGCTCCACAACACAATCCTTTTGTTTTGCATCGTTTCATTTCTACTAGTTCCGCATCCAGTGTTTCAAGCACTTTTCTTGGAGCTTCGTACACATCGTTGGCTCTTCCCAAATAACAAGGATCGTGGAAAGTAATTTTTTTTCCTTTGAAGGGTTTCCCATCTTCAATCCTCAATTTACCCGAATCAATCAATTCTTGAATCAGTTGAGTATGATGAATTACCTCATAATTCCCTCCCAATTCTGGGTATTCATTTTTTAAAGTATTAAAACAATGAGGACAACCAGTCACGATTTTACTCACCTTATATTCATTCATCAACTGAATGTTTTGCATTGCCTGCATTTGGAATAGAAATTCGTTTCCTGCTCTCTTTGCAGGGTCTCCTGAACAGGATTCCTCTGCACCTAGCACAGCAAATTTCATCTCAACTTTATTCAAAATTTTCACTATGGCCTTAGTGATTTTTTTTGCTCTATCATCAAAACTTCCAGCGCATCCTACCCAAAACAAAATATCTGGCGTTTCCCCTTTGGCCAAATATTCGGCCATCGTATTTACTTTTATTCCACTCATAATTTATGACTTAAAAACTTGTATTTTTTCATTTGAATCTACCAAATCGGTAAATTTCCCAGTAAATCTTGTTGCTCTTACAATGTGATTATCAACCCAGTGGTAATTTCCTCCTCTTGGTTTTCCAAATAATATTCCATGATATTTAAAACCATGTTTTGCCAACCATGTTTCTGTTACCTCTCTATTTTCTTCTACTCGCGAGGTAAAAAAAGTTATTATATGTCCCTCTTCATACCATTTATTTAGTGTCTCTAAAGCATCAGGATAAACTTTTGCTGTTTCCATTCTCTCTGGTTCTTCATTGGGAATATCATCACAAATAGTTCCGTCTATGTCAATCATGTAATTTTTTATTTCTTCGGGTAACACAGGGCTGATGTGATTTCCATCTACTATTTTATCTTGTAATTTCATACTACTTATTTATATTTTTAATATATACTGTCTGAGGGATTAATTTGGCAAATAGCCTATAACTATAGGAACGAGTATTTTTTGTTTTTAATTCTCGTCCTTCCATTTCAGTCTATCTGCTTGGGCAAACTGCCATGGAGCTCCATTGTTTTCTATGTTACTGAACATTCCTGTTAATTCTGATGGTGCCTTGGACTCTTCCATTACCAAATATCTCCTTAAATCTACAATGATTGACAATGGGTCAATATTCACTGGACAAGCTTCTACGCATGCATTACAACTTGTACACGCCCATAATTCTTCTTCAGTAATGTAATCGTGAACCAATGTTTTATTATCGTGTTTGTCTGCTCCATTCTTTCTTTTGTAATCCCCCAATTCTACCATTCTATCTCTGGTATCCATCATTATTTTTCGAGGAGAAAGTAACTTACCTGTTTGATTGGCAGGACATTCAGACGTGCATCTTCCGCACTCGGTGCATGTGTATGCCTGTAGCAAACTATTCCATGGTAAATCTGTTACATCTTTCACTCCAAATGTTTGTGGCTCACCCACAGGTTCTACTGGTGCAGCATAAGGATCTACTTCTGGGTCAAACATCATTTTTACTTCATTGGTAACTGCTTCCATGTTGGATAATCTGCCTTTTGCATCCAAATTGGAATACCATACATTAGGAAATGCTAAGAAAATATGAAAATGCTTGGAGTAAGGTAAGTAATTCATAAAGGTAAGAACTATAGCTAAGTGTCCCCACCACCCTATTCTTTCAAATAAATGAAGAGTTTCTACATCCATTCCTCCAAATAAAAAGGGCCCATACCATTGGCTCATCGCAAACCCATAACTTTCATTACCATTGGCAATATGTATGGCTTCATCGGCTCCGTTCATTGTGAAAATGAATAAAACCAAAAGGATCTCGAGGTACAAAATAATATTACCATCCAATTTTGGCCAACCTGTCATTTCATCTTTATGAAATCGCGGGAGTTTCAATAAATTTCTTCGAGCCAAAAAGGCAAAAGTAGCAACCAAAGCTAATACAGAAAGAACTTCAATAATACTGATAATTAATTTGTAAAAACCACCTAAATAAGGTTGAAAAATCCTGTGACTTCCAGTGATTCCGTCAATTATTATTTCTACCAACTCCACCTGAGTCAGAATAAAAGCTAAATAAATCGCAAGGTGAAGTAATGCCGGAATTGGACGATGAAACATCTTCTTTTGTCCAAGTGCTACCAAGGTCATTACTTTCCATCTCTCTCCTTTTCGGTCGTTTATTTTTTTATCTCTTCCGAGATTTATATTGGCAATAACTTTCCTCACATTGAAAGCAAAGAAGCCAAAACCTACCGCAATTAATACAATAAACAAAATACTAGAAATTCCCATAAAATAAGTGTGTAATTAGGTTGTGATAAAGATAGGCACTTTTTGAATAAATTATAAATGAAACAGATTAATTAAGAATGGTTATAAATAAAAAAAGCTGCCTGAAGATTCAAGCAGCTTTTGGTTTTGTAATTAGATGTTTTTACTTGGATTGTTCATCCAATAATTTCTTCAATTTCTTTTCGTCAGTTGCATCTAGCTTCACCCCCTTATCTTTCCCTCCAAAAACTGCAAACTGCAAGTATCTTTTTGGATGCGTCTTGATGTTGTTCACAAGCCTCTCGGTTTCCTGCAACATCGAATTCATATTGTTCACAAGTTCATCACTGTAAATCAATTGATGAGCAGATCCATTTCCATTGTTAATCTCTTCCATCATTTTGGTCACCTCTGCCAACGCTGATTTCGTTTGCATTACGGTTCCTGCTATGTCAGCGCCTTTTAGTGAATCTGAGAGATCAGAAAAATTATTCACCAAATTAGTGATCTTATCATTACTGGCTCTCACATTTTCTGTAATAAAAGTAATGTTTTCTATAGTTTTTTTGATATCTGAAGAACTTCCCTTTACAACATTATCAACATCCTGGACGGTTGAGTTTAAAGTTGTAACTGTTTGTCTCAGTGAATACATCATTCTTCTCAGATTTTCACCGTCCGTTCCTAAAACAGTGTCAATACTAGCCAAAGATTTATTTAAATTGTTCAATAATACATTCACTTTTGTTTCAATAGGAACAATTTTCTGGGTAGCTAATTCAGTAATTCCAAACTTATAATCAGCTAATATCGTGTCCTTATCTTTCAATATTTCTTCACTTTTACCCAACATAATTTGAATCGAGCTTTCTCCCAAAACGGTAGTTTCAAGCTTGGCTTTAGAATCAATTGGAAAATCCAATTCAGACTCTGATATATTCAATACAGTAATCCAGTTTTTGTCTTCATCCAAAATATTATCTTGCACCACACCAATCTTGTTTCCTTTATAGTTTATTCCCGATCCTGGAACTAATCCTTGAATGTTATCGTAAGCCACATAAAACATTCTGTTTGAGCTAAATGCATTTATACCTTTCAAAAATTGTATTCCAAATAACAATAATGCGATTGCTACTATTACTGTTAATCCAATTATAAATTCTTTTTTGTACTTCAAATCTTTTGATATTTAGTTATTTCCTAGTTTTATTGCTTCCTTCAAATCTACTCGTTTTCCATCAACAAACCCCATTAAAAAAGCATCTTTATACCCCTTGGCTTTCGCAGTTTTGAGCGATTGCTGAACAGAATTGTACGAAGAGGTATTTCCATAATAGTAACGGTAGTATTTTCCGTCTTTTTTAATCTCTACATCTCTTAATCCTTTAAAGTTATAAGATTTTGGCTCTATTTTATTTGTGGATGAAGCCAATTGTATCTTAAACTCAACTCGGGAACCAATCGCTAAAATTTCTTCTTTTTCAATTGATGAATTTGAGTTTTTTCGAATCTCATTGTATACCCTATCTCTTTTTTCTTTGTAAGTTTTAAAAGCTTCATAAATTGCCTTTGCCATTTTTTGCTGATTGGCAGAGCTTTTTAAAAAAGCGTTCTCTTTGGAATTTGTTAAAAATCCAGTCTCAATTAAAACACTAGGCATTGTTGTTTTATACAACACTACAAATCCAGCTTGCTTTACACCTCTGTCTTTTCTTCCAATTTTTTTAAATTCTTTTTGAATCTCACTGGCAAAACTAATACTTTGGTTCAAATAGGCACTTAATTGCATGGTTCGAGCAATCAATTTTTCTGGTGTAATTTTTTGATAAGTACTGCTGCTGTTTTCTTCTAGTTCAATTACAGAGTTCTCTCTTGCTGCTATTTCTTCTTGTTCGTCTGTTTTATGAAGTCCCAAAACATAGGTCTCAGTTCCATAAGGAGAAGATTTCGCATTGGCATTGGCATGAATACAAATAAATAAATCTGCTTTTTTTGTGTTGGCTATTTTTGCTCTATTATCAAGAGTTACAAACTTATCTGTTTTTCTTGTGTAGTCAACGGTTACATCTTTGTCATTGGCTTCTATTAGTTTACCCAGTTTCAGAGCAATGCTCAAAGCTATAGTCTTCTCTTTGCTTCCTGTCCCAGAACAACCATCATCATGACCACCATGCCCAGCATCAATCACTACTGTTTTAAATTTCTTACCTTGAGAATAAGAAGAGTTAAAAAAAAACAATGCTCCACTCACAAGAAAGAGGATTCTAATTCGTTTGTGCATAATTATGGGAGTTATCAGTGTCATTTTTTCTAAAAACATAGTTTTTCGATTAACTTTGCCTCAATTTCTATTATGAGTACAAAACAAATTTAACATTATACCACTTAAGGACATATTCATACAAGTATTTTTTATTAGCTTGACATTGTTAATATTGTTGCTGCCAAGCTCCTTATTAGCGCAAGACACACTGCCTACTGAACCACCAAAAGTAAAAAGACTGATGGATGAGCCTGTGAAGTATGATGCTGTGGATTCTACAATTCTGGATGTGGTGGAGCAAAAAGTATACCTTTATAGCGGTGCAATTGTAAAATTTGGCGAAATTCAGCTAAAAGCAGGTTACATTGAATACGATTTTAAGAATAAAAATGTGTGTGCATATCCCCGAAAAGACTCTTTAGGAAAAGACATTGAATTCCCTGAATTTACCGATGGAAACGAAACTTTCACTGCAAAATTGATGTGTTATAATTTTGAAACAAAAAAAGCATTTGTAGAAGGAAGCAGAACCAAACAAGGTGAAGGATTTGTTCATTTTGAAAAAGTTAAAGTATACGCAAACAAGGAAACACACGGCCTACATGGAAAATACACAACTTGTGAAGACGAACATCCACATTACTATTTCAATATTTCAAAAGCAGTTGTAAAACCAAATGACAAAATTGTTGCTGGCCCGCTGATGCTTTACATAGCCGATATCCCTACTCCTCTTGCTCTTCCTTTCGGTTTTTTTCCAAACCAAAAAAACAAGGGAGCTGGACTAATAATCCCTACCTACGACAATTCGGTACCTTGGGGAAGCGGTGTGAGAAATGGAGGTTATTATTTTCCAATAAAAGACAAAGCAGACGTACAACTAACAGGAAGTATTTACGCGAGAGGAACTTGGGGAGTAAGAGCTGTAACACGATACAAAAGCTTGTATAAACACAATGGAAATTTTCAGTTGTCATTCCAAGAGAACATTAATGGAGACAAAGAAATCCCAACTCTAACTCGGTATTCAAAATCAAGGATTTTTTCAGTGATTTGGAATCACAACCAAGACCCGAAAGCAAGACCCAACTCTACTTTCAATGCAAATGTGAACTATAACAGCAATGCCCGAACCGACATCAATTCGGTGGGAACTGGATTTTTAAATAACTCCTATCAATCCTCTATTTCTTACAGAAAACTATTCCCAAACACCCCATTCAGCATTAACATAAATGCTTCACAAAGTGGGACTTACATTCCTTCGGATACAGCTAGAGGAAGGCAAGCGTACAACAACCTAACCTTTAATTTACCAGACATAAATTTCGCTATGAACAGAATTTATCCGTTCAAAGCACTTGAAAACGAAAAGAATGCAGGTAAAACTTGGATGAAAGAAGCTTCTAAAATTTTCTTGACTTGGAATACCCAAATGAGAAATGAGGTAAACTTTATTGACACAGCCTTGGGTGGAGATATCATAAACCAATTGTTACCCCGAGTAAAAAATGGTGTGCAACACAATATATCGGCAGGAACATCAATAAAGGTTTTGAAGAAAAATGTTACACTGAATCCTTCGATTAGATTGACCGAAAGATGGTATTTCCAGAAACTAAATCAGGTTTACAACACAGCTCAAGACGCTGTATTGAGAGATACTTTGAGAGGAATTGACAACTGGAGCAGAGCAATGAACGGAAGTATGAGTATTTCGGCAACAACAAAAGTTTACGGGTTTTATCAATTTGCAGAAATTGCCAAAGGAAAAAGGCAAACCTTAGTAAGACACGTATTTACTCCGAGTGTTTCTTTTAATTACTCTCCTAGGCTCAACACATATACAGATACGCAGTATGTCAATGTAAACAATATTATTCTTCCATACACCCCCTTACAATTAGGAGTTTATGGCGTTCCTCCAAATACTTCTTCTGGTGCTTTGGGATTAAATTTAACCAACTCATTTGAAATGAAAATCAAAACCAAAACCGACACGGGAATGGTTTACAAAAGGGTGAAACTAATAGATAACTTAACTCTCTCGACTAGTTATGATTTGATAAGAGAAGAATTCAAATTAGCCGACATTAACATCACGGGGAGAACCACACTTTTCAAAACTATTAGTTTAAATGGAAACATGAGATTCAATCCTTATGCATTGAATGATTCTTTAAGAACGATTAGAATAAACGAATACGAAGTAAATAAATCGGGAAAACTAGCTCGAATGACAGATGCAAACTTAGCTGCTAGCTTTAGTTTGTCGCCCGAAACTTTTAGAAAAAAGAAAACTGAAACTGCCGAAAACGAGAAAACAGAAGAGGCTTTTGACCCTTATGACATTCCCTGGAATGCTTCTTTTACCTACAACTTAAATGTTAGAAACTTCGTGAATGAGGCTTCCGACAAAGATACAACTACCTACATTCAGACTGCTGGAGCTAGTGGTTCGGTAACTTTTACAGAGAATTGGCGCGTTGGCTTTAACCTAAACTATGACATCACAAACAAGAAGCTATCATACACTTCTTTAGATATTTACAGAGATTTACATTGCTGGGAAATGAGACTAAGCTGGGTTCCTTTTGGTCCAAGACAGAGTTACAACTTTCAGATAAATGTGAAGTCATCCATATTGCAAGATTTACAATACAAAAAGCAATCTCAGCCCAATGAATTTCGTTAGGCAAATCTAGAACTTAGATTATTCTATTAAATTTGAAAAACCGAATTCACCATGAAACACTATCTGGTATTTTTATTTCTCGCATTCCTTTCTTCGAATAATTTCGCTCAAGATATAAAACAAACAGACACACTTTCTTTTAAAGAAAAAAAATGGAAACTATCCACACATCTTGTGAGTCAGCCATATATTTTTAACACAGACCAGGGGTATCCTAACTTATTTACAGGAATTGGAATCACCCGAAAAATTGGCAAATTTGGTGTGCGATTGAATTACAATTATTTCGACAATGACAAATCAGGGCCGTTTACTATCGATAGTGTAAATAGTTTTGAGGATATTACCTACACCAAAGAACATGCACTTAGATTAGGAATCGAATACCAAGCTAATTATTCAAAAATGTTTTCAGTTCTATTTTTTGCAGATTACATCTTTGCCCCTTTTAACTCCAACTACACCGTTTTTAAAGGAAACGAAGCACCGATCATTTCTGCAGAAACATATGGAATTTGCAACGGAGCGACTTTAGGTATTGGCATTAACTTTAGTTTTAACGAACATATTTCGCTGAGCGGTGAAACCCGTCTTGACTTTTTATCTTTGCAACAAAATCAAGAGATAAAAAACTACAACAATGGCACTATTGTTGAATACCAAACTTCTCAGAGCACAATGAATTTAAAACTAATTGGTACTATTAGTATCAACTACCATTTCTAACAAAATTACTCATGAACAAATTTCTTTATCTATTTCTTAGTATCACTTTTTTAATAACAAGCTGCAATATATCTGCTCAGCCAGGCATTTATGGTTCTACAAACAAAAAAGCTGAAGAGCTCTTCAAAAAAGGGTATTCAGCCTATCGAAATAGCTATGGAAGTGCCGAAAAATTGCAAGAAGCAGAAACATACGTGATCAAGGCTATTAAAAAAGATCCTGAATTTTCAGCCGCATATTTAATGATGGGAGAAATTGAAATTGCCAAAGGAAATTTAGACAAAGCCATCAGTTACAAAGAACAAGCACTTTCAATAAACCCTGAATTCTCTAAAAACGAATATTTTTATTTAGCCAGATTGCTTATGAGAGCAGGAGAATACGAAAAATGCAAAAGGAATTCCTTGAAGTTCTTGAATTACAAAAACACTAACGAGCATTTTCAGTCGGAAGCAAGACAAATGTTGATTAATTGTGAATTTGCCGAAGAGGCAATCAAAAGTCCAGTTCCATTTGACCCTAAAAACCTAGGAAGCGAAATAAACACTGACAGAGCTGAATATTTCCCGACTTTTACGGGTGATGGAGACAAAGTGATTTTTACACGAAGAATTCTAGAGCCAACAGCTGTAAGACGAGGCGGACAACAAGAAGATTTCTATACAAGCACCCGGAAAAAAGGGATTTGGGAAGAAGCATCTCCCCTTTCTAGCTCTATCAATTCGTTTTTTAATGAAGGAGCTCCGACCATTTCTGCAGATGGTAATTTTTTGATTTTCACCTCTTGCCAGGGAGTTGATGGCGAATATGGAGACAATAGACAAGGAATGGGAAGTTGTGATTTGTTTTATGCTCAAAGAATTGGAAAAAAATGGGGGAAACCAAGAAATTTAGGTTCAAAAATAAATACGCGTCATTGGGAGTCGCAGCCTTGTTTCTCTGCTGATGGAAGAACTTTGTATTTCATAAGAGCCATTAAAACAGGAAGATCACTGGATCCCGATCAACAAGATATTTATGTATCTAAACTAGAAAATAGCGGGTATTGGACAACTCCAGAAAAATTATCGAATATCATTAACACTCCCATGAGAGAAGAATCTGTTTTTATTCATCCAGATGGACAAACTCTTTATTTCGGTTCAAATGGTCACCCTGGTATGGGCGGAATGGATTTGTATTTTTCTAGACTTCAAGAAAATGGAGAATGGGGAACTCCAGTAAATTTAGGTTATCCAATAAACACAAGTGGAAATGAAAACAGCATCATTGTTTCTCCTAATGGAGAATTGGCCTACTTTGCCTCAGATAGGAAAGGAGGATTTGGCGAATTGGATCTCTATTCGTTTGAGTTGCCAGAAATTGCAAAACCTATTTACGCTTCTTATATGAAAGGAATTGTATATGACGAAGTCACGAAGGCTAAACTGAACGCTACTTTCGAAATTATTGACATTACTAACAACGAGGTTGTACTTGTTTCAAATTCGGACCCAATCACTGGGGAGTTTTTAGTAAATATTCCCACCAACAAAAATTTAGCCATCAATGTAGCTAAAAAAGGATACTTCTTTTTTTCGAAAAACTTCGCATTCGATAACTCCAAAGAACCCCAAAATATTGATATTCCGCTAAGTAAAATTGAAGTGAGCGAAAAACCATTTGTGCTTGAAAATATATTCTTTGATGTTGCCAAATTTAATCTCAAACAAGAATCAAGAGCGGAACTTGATAAATTATTTGAACTAATGGAACAAAATGAAGCTGTTAAGATAGAAATTGGAGGACACACCGATAGCGATGGAGATTCAAAATTAAACAAAGAATTATCTGAGAAAAGAGCCAAATCTGTTGTAAACTATCTCGTGCTAAAAGGAATTGACATATCAAGACTTACTTTCACTGGATATGGTTCGGCAAATCCTAGAGCAAAAAACGATAGCCCCGAAAACAAAGCTCTAAACAGAAGAACTGAGGTGAAAATAATTGGTGCATAATTTTAAAAGTATCCAAGTCATACTCCTTAAAACTGATGTTTTACAAGTCCTAAAACTAGAGAGAATAGTTTCTTTTTCCCTCAGATTAACCTATCTTCGCAGGGTTAAAACTAACGTATGAATAACAAAAGAAAAAAGAGCGAAGCTCTAAAATATCATAGCCATCCAAAACCAGGAAAAATTGAGGTGGTGCCAACAAAAAAATATTCATCTCAAAGAGATTTATCTTTGGCATACTCCCCAGGAGTTGCCCAACCTTGCCTAGAGATTGCAGCCAATAAAGACGATGTTTACAAATACACATCCAAAGGTAATTTGGTAGCAGTAATTTCCAACGGAACTGCGGTTTTGGGATTAGGAAACATTGGACCAGAAGCATCTAAACCAGTAATGGAAGGAAAAGGTGTTTTGTTTAAAATATTTGCTGATATTGATGTATTTGACATCGAAGTAGACACCGAAAATGTAGACGAATTTGTAGAAACTGTAAAAAGAATTGCTCCAACTTTTGGAGGAATTAACTTGGAAGATATTAAAGCTCCTGAAGCATTTGAAATAGAAAGAAGATTGGTTGAGGAACTAGACATCCCAGTGATGCATGACGACCAACACGGAACTGCAATAATATCGACCGCTGCACTTAAAAATGCACTAGAAATAGCTAAAAAAGATATCGCAAAAGTAAAAATTGTGGTAAACGGTGCAGGAGCAGCTGCGATTTCTTGTACTAGACTATACATCTCATTAGGAGCAAAGAAAGAGAATATAATCATGTGTGATAGCAAAGGTGTTATCAAGAAAAGCCGAGGGAATTTAACCTCTCAGAAATCAGAGTTTGCAACAGAAAGAGAAGATCTTGAATCGTTGGAAGATGCTATGAAGAATGCAGATGTTTTTGTAGGATTATCCAAAGGAAATATTGTATCGCCAGAAATGCTAAAAACGATGGCAAAAACTCCTATCGTATTTGCAATGGCAAACCCTGAGCCAGAAATTGAATATGACCTAGCTGTAAAAACTAGAGACGATATTATTATGGCAACCGGAAGATCTGATTATCCAAACCAAGTGAACAACGTGCTTGGGTTCCCATTCATTTTTAGAGGAGCATTGGATGTGAGAGCTACCAAAATAAACGAAGCTATGAAAATGGCTGCAGTGCATGCACTTGCCGATTTAGCCAAAGAATCTGTGCCAGAACAAGTAAATATTACATACAACGAGGTGAATATTTCATTTGGTAAAGATTATATTATTCCTAAACCATTTGACCAAAGATTAATTTCTGAAATACCACCTGCTGTAGCCAAAGCGGCAATGGAAAGTGGTGTTGCGCTACAACCCATTACAAATTGGGAAAAATACAAACACGAACTTGAAGACAGATTAGGAACAGGAAATAAGATTGTAAGATTACTTCACAACAGAGCTAAAGCTCAGCCGAAAAGGGTTGTGTTTGCCGAGGCAGACCACTTGGATGTATTGAAAGCCGCTCAAGTTGTTTACGAAGAAGGAATTGCAATTCCTATTTTGTTGGGAGATAAAGAAACTATTGAGGAATTGATGGACGAAATTGGGTTTGAAAGTAAAATCGAAATCATTGACCCAAAATCATACAAAGAGAGAAAGAGAAAAAGAATTTTTGCTGAAAAATACTGGGAATTACGCCAAAGAAAAGGTGTAACCATGTTTGACGCAGATAAAATAATGAGAGAAAGAAATTATTTTGCCGCAATGATGCTCAATGAAGGAGATGCAGATGCATTTATTTCAGGTTACGCAAGAAAGTATTCAACTGTGCTGAAACCTTTGATAGAAATCATTCCAAAAGTAGATGGTGTAGATAAAATCTCATCGACTAATGTTATGCTAACCAAAAGAGGCCCAATGTTCCTTTCGGACACAGCAATCACTCCTAACCCAACAGGAAAAGACTTAGCACTGATTGCAGAAATGACTGCTACAGTTGTGAAAATGTTTGGAATGACTCCTGCTCTAGCAATGTTGTCTTATTCGAATTTTGGATCTGCGGATAATCATACTTCTCGAAAGGTGAAAGAAGCTATTGCAATACTCCATGAGTGTTGCCCAGATTTGATAATCGATGGTGAGATTCAAGCCGATTTTGCACTTAATCCGGAGATGCTGAAGGAGAAATTTCCATTTTCGAAATTGGTAGGAAAAAATGTGAATGGATTGATTTTCCCTAACCTAGATTCAGCTAACATAAATTACAAACTGTTAAAAGAATTGAACGGAATAGATTCAATAGGACCTGTAATTATGGGATTAACAAAACCCGCACATATTCTTCAACTAGGTGCAAGTGTAGACGAAATTGTAAACATGGTCGCTTTGGCTGTTGTGGATGCTCAAAATAAAGAAAAGTTAGATAAATAAGATAGAATGGCAATAGACAAAACAAACCCCTGGCATAAAGTTTCAATAGGAAAGGAAACTCCGGCCGTGGTAAATGGAATTATAGAAATTCCTAAGAATACAAGAGCAAAGTACGAATTGGACAAAGAGTCTGGAATGCTATTAATGGATAGAGTTATTTTCTCTTCGATGCATTACCCAGCTAATTACGGGTTTATCCCGCAAACTTATTGTGACGATAAGGATCCTCTGGACATCATGGTGTTGAGTCAGATTGATGTAGTGCCAATGTGTATTGTTTCTGCTAAAGTAATTGGAGTAATGAGAATGATTGATGGTGGTGAAATGGATGACAAAATTATTGCAGTAGCAGAGCACGACATGAGTGTAAATCACATGAATGACATTGATGATTTACCTGCTCACTGGATAAAAGAATTACGAAACTTTTTTGAAGATTACAAGAAACTAGAAAACAAAAAGGTAGAGGTTGAAGAGTTTCAAAATAAAGAAACTGCAATGACTATAATCAAACAAAGCATGGAGGATTACAAAACTTATGTAGCCAACAACTAATTGATTTTAATACTCAAAAAAAAACTCCTTGACTCTAATTAAGGAGATTTTTTTTGCCCTATTTGGTAGGTTCTCTGTTCTTCCGATATTTCAACATTCTGAAATTCCAATTGAACTTCATTCAGGAATTGCGGATAATCCTCCTCATTGTATCGAGCCGAAAAATGCCCAATTAATAATGAGCCAACTTTAGCTTGATTTGCAATCATTCCTGCTTGTTTAGCTGTGGAATGAAACGTCTTTTTTGCTAAAGCAATTTCCCTTTCCAGAAAAGTGGTTTCGTGGTACAATACATCCACTCCATTTACCAGAGGAATTATTTTTTCTCTGTAAGCCGTATCAGAGCAAAATGCATAGCTTCTCTCCTGCTCTGGCGGAAAAGTTAAGGTTTTATTTGGAATAATTTCACCCTGTACAGTTTCAAAATCATCTCCCATTTTGATGCCATCAATTTTGTAGTGTGGCACTTCATAAAACTTAAGTTTTTCTGATTTCGCTTTGCGTGGTCTAGGTTTTTCTTTGATTATAAATCCGTTTGTTAAAATTTTATGTTTGAGAGGAATCGTGTGTACTTCTATATTCTTGTCTTCGTATATTTTTTCGCTCTCCTTGCTTGTTAACTCATGAAAAACAAGTTTGTATCGCAATTGAGTATACGAAGCTCTTAGCTGAATATGAATAATTTCTTGCAACTCTTTAGGAGCATAAACATTCAAATCGGCCACTCTTCCTAATAAATGCATAGAAGAAATCAAACCAACTAATCCAAAATAATGATCGCCATGCAAATGAGAAATAAATACCCCACAAATTTTTAAAAAACTCACTTTTGCTTTTCGCAATTGCACCTGTGTTCCTTCACCGCAATCTATTAAAAAGTACTTATTAGAATATTGAACCAATTGTGATGTTGGCCTTTTTTTTAACGTGGGCAATGCACTTCCACTTCCTAATATTGTAACTTCAAATGTGTTCAATGTTTTTGTTTTATATAATAATTACTGTTATTCCTGCGAAGTCCGGAATCTGAAACAAGAGTATATTTTAACACAAAGATTCATGCTTTCTCAGGAATGACGCTGTTATAAAAAAGATTTTACGGTCCAATTTCCCTGATTTGCTCATACCTAAAACAATTTGTAAAATGGTCGTTTACCATTCCTACCGCTTGCATAAAAGCATAGCATATTGTGGAACCTACAAACTTAAATCCTTTCTTTTTCAAATCTTTGCTCATAGCGTCCGATTCGGGTGAAGTAACCCGTACTTCCATTTTGTTTTTCAAATTAGAAGTGATTACTTCATTTCCCACAAAATTCCATAAATAGTCGGAAAAACTACCCTTTTCTTTTTGAATTATGAGGAATGCTTGTGCATTTGTTACGGCTGCTCTGATTTTCAATTTGTTTCGTACAATACCAGGATCTCCGATCAGTTTTTGTATCTTTTCTTCCTTATAATTAGACATAATTTCTGGAACAAGCCCATCAAAAGCTCTGTAATAACCTTCTTGCTTTTTAAGAATTGTTATCCAACTCAATCCGGCTTGAGCTCCCTCTAAAATAAGTTTGGCAAATAATTCTTGGTCGTCATAAACTGGGACTCCCCATTGCTCATCGTGATATTTCACATAAATAGGATCTTCTCCACACCAAGAACAACGATTCATAGTTAATTATTTTCTTTTGGAAGCTAACAATGTGTTTTTCAACAAAGAAGCAATAGTCATTGGTCCTACACCTCCAGGAACCGGAGTAATAAACGAGCACTTTTCAGCAACTTCATCAAACTTTACATCACCTTTTAGGCAATACCCCGATTTTTTTGTTTTATCGGCAATCCTTGTAATTCCCACATCAATCACCACGGCATTTTCCTTTACCATATCAGCTGTAACAAACTCGGGTTTACCCAATGCTACAATCAATATATCTGCCATTAATGTCAATTCTTTCAAATTCACAGTTCGGCTATGGGTAAGAGTTACCGTACTATTTCCGGGATAAGAATTTCTTCCCATCATAATACTAATAGGAGCTCCTACAATATTACTTCTTCCTACAACCACACAATGTTTTCCAGCGGTCTCGATGTTGTAACGCTCCAATAGTTGTAAAATTCCAAATGGAGTTGCAGGTAAAAAAGCTGGTAAATTAAGAGCTGTTCTTCCTATATTTTCTGGATGAAATCCATCTACATCTTTCTTAGGATTGATGGCTTGTGTTACTTTTTTCTCACTGATGTGATCAGGCAATGGCAATTGAACTATAAATCCATCAATCTCTTCATTGATGTTTAATTTATCAATCTTGTGAAGTAATTCAGCTTCCGAGATCGTATCGGGAAGTCTAATCAAAGAACTTTCGAAACCAACTCGCTCGCAGGCTACAACTTTTGCATTCACGTAAGTTTTACTCGCTCCATTATTTCCAACTAAAACAGCTGCCAAATGAGGGATTTTCTTTCCCTTCGATTTCAAATAATTTACTTCTTCTTTTATCTCGTCTTGTATTTCGAGCGAAGTTTTTTTACCGTCTATTAGAATCATTTTTTTAATGCTTAGTGATGAGTATTTAGTTTTTAATTATTTTTCCTACAAATCTTTCTGGCCGATCTATATTCGATACAACGTTTGCAAGGTTTTTCTATCTTCTATATTTTATAATCTGTATCTTTCAAAATTTCAATTGGTCGCTTAAAACTTACATTCTTCCTTTTTGCATCTGTTTCATTTGCTTCATCATCCCCATCATTCCCTTCTTATTATTCATCATTTGCATCATTTTGCTCGTCTCCTTAAACTGTTTTAAAAGTTTGTTCACTTCCTGAATACTCTGCCCACTTCCTTTTGCCAATCTTTGTTTCCTTGTACCATTCAGTACTGTTGGGTTTTCTCTTTCATGAGGTGTCATAGATAAGATTATTGCTTCTATTCCTTTGAAAGCATTTTCATCTATGTCAGCGTCTTTTATTTGTTTCCCTACTCCAGGAATCATTCCCATTAAATCTTTTACGTTCCCCATTTTTTTGATTTGCTGAAGCTGACCTAAAAAATCGTTGAAATCAAATTTATTTTTCGCAATTTTTGCTTGAAGTTTTTTAGCTTCCTCTTCATCAAACTGCTGCTGAACCTTTTCTACTAAGGAAACAACATCACCCATTCCCAAAATTCTGTCGGCCATTCTGCTCGGGTGAAATACATCCAGAGCATCCATTTTTTCTCCTGTACCAATAAACTTAATCGGTTTATTTACCACAGATTTTATCGAAATTGCCGCACCACCTCTTGTATCACCATCTAATTTGGTAAGGATAACTCCTGTAAAATCAAGTCTTTCGTTGAATGTTTTGGCCGTGTTTACAGCATCTTGACCAGTCATTGAATCTACAACGAAAAGGATTTCTTGAGGATTGATTGCCTTTTTGATTTCCTCTATTTCAGCCATCATTTTTTCATCCACTGCCAAACGTCCAGCTGTATCCACAATAATTGTGTTGAAACCAGCAGTTTTTGCATGTTCAATTGCAGCCTCTGCAATTTTTACAGGATTTTTCTCTTCTTTGTTTGAATAAACTTCAATTCCTAATTGGTCTCCCAACACATGCAATTGGTCTATTGCGGCAGGACGATAAACATCACAAGCTACCAATAATACTTTTTTATTCTTCTTTTCGGTTAGGTATTTCGCCAACTTCCCAGTATGGGTCGTCTTACCAGACCCCTGCAAACCAGCCATTAAAATAACAGCAGGCTTTCCAGTTACATCCAACTCCACGTTTTCACTTCCCATTAATTTGGTAAGCTCTTCGTTAGTTATTTTTATCATCAACTGCCCTGGAGAAATTGCACTCAGCACATTTTGTCCCAGAGCTTTTTCTTTAATAGTTGTCGTAAATTCTTTTGCTGTTTTGTAGTTTACATCCGCATCAACCAACGCTCTACGAATTTCTTTTACAGTCTCTGCAACGTTTATTTCCGTTATCTGCCCCTGCCCTTTTAATACTTTAAAGGCTCTTTCTAACTTATCAGATAAATTATCAAACATATCTTTTCTTTTTTAATTCTTTATTATTCTATTCTTTCTGGAACAAAACTCTTACAAAATAAACGTGTAAAAGTATTATTTTACAAATATACCTACATTTTTGAAGGCACTTCAATTCCCATTAAACTCATTGTAAACCGTACAGTTTTGGCAACTTTTTCTGTCAATAAAAGTCTTACGTTCTGTTTGCTTTGATCTTCTTCTTTAAAAATTGAAACTGACTGATAAAACGAATTGTACAATTTTACTAAATCGTAAGTATAATTAGCAACCAATGCAGGGCTATACGATTTTCCTGCTTCTTGGATCATTTCTGGCAAATCCAATAAATGTTTTATGATATCAACTTCGCTTTTTTCTACTTCAGTATTAAGGTTCAATTGAGAAACCTCACCTCTTTGCTTATTCACAATAGATTGTGTTCTGGCAAATGTATATTGAATAAAAGGACCCGTATTCCCGTTCAAGTCAATTGACTCTGCGGGATTGAACATCATAGATTTTTTTGGATCTACTTTCAGCAAATAATACTTTAATCCTCCTAAACCAATTTGAGCAAAAAGTTCTTCTAATTGATCTGGGTTTAAACTTTCAATTTGTCCTCTTTCTTCTGTTGTATTTTTGGCATCTTGAATCACCTCTGCCATCAAATCATCAGCATCTACAACTGTTCCTTCTCTAGATTTCATCTTACCTGTAGGCAAATTCACCATTCCGTATGACAAATGGAAACATTCATCTGCAAAAGAATATCCCAATTTTTTCAATATTGTGAACAACACCTTGAAGTGGTGCTCTTGTTCATTACCCACCGTGTAAATCATTCCGACAGTTTTTGGATAATCTTCAAACCTTTTTACTGCAGTCCCCACATCTTGAGTCATATAAACTGAGGTTCCGTCTCCACGAAGTAATAATTTATCATCCATTTTTTCGGAAGACAAATCACACCAAACAGAGCCATCTTCTTTTTTGTACAAAACTCCTTTTTCTAGTCCTGACTCTACAATATCTTTTCCTAAAATGTATGTATCACTTTCGTAATACAAAGAGTCAAAATCTACACCCATTGTGTCGTAGGTGACGTCAAATCCTTTGTAAACCCAAGAATTCATCATGCCCCACAATTTCACAACTTCTTCTTCACCTTCTTCCCATTTTTTGAGCATTTCCTGCGCTTTCAATAAGATTGAAGCTTCTTTTTCTGCTTTTTCCTTTTCTTCTCCAGCTTCAATAAGTTGTTTTATTTCTTCTTTGTATTTCTGATCGAAAATCACGTAATACTTTCCTACGAGCTTATCTCCTTTCAATCCAGAACTCTCTGGAGTTTCATTGTTACCAAATAACTGCCAAGCCAACATGGATTTACAAATATGAATCCCTCTATCATTGATGATTTGCGTCTTAACAACATCATGACCATTTGCTTTTAAAATATTCGCTACCGAATACCCTAGAAAAATATTTCTCAAGTGTCCTAAATGCAAAGGCTTATTTGTGTTTGGTGAAGAAAATTCTACAATGTAAGTTTTGTCCGTTTTTTCTGCAACTCCATAATTCTCAATATTCAAAATATCCTGAAACTTATTCAGCCAATAGTCCGAACTTATTTCTAGGTTCAAAAATCCCTTTACTACATTAAAACCAGTTACAAAAGATATTTCCTTTTTCAAAAATTCACCAATTACTTTCCCTGACTCTTCAGGATTTTTTTTTGTGATCCTCAACAATGGAAATACAACAAGTGTAACATCTCCCTCAAAGTCTGTTTTAGTTTTTTGAAGTTGAATTAAGTTGTCAGTAATCTCTGGATAGAGCTCCTTGAGTTTATTTCTTATTTGTTGTTGCATGAAAAAGAGTTGTATTTACAAGCCACAAAGATACGATTTGTAATCAAAACAGATAAGAATAAAACCAAAGGTTTTTTCATAAAAAAATCCCTTTTGCCAGAAGCAAAAGGGATTTTAAATTTTTCAATCGATAAAACCTTATCTAAACAAAGTCAAAGGGAAATTTTCTGTTACTTCCTTTCCTCCATAAAACCCTTGTAGCACTACAAAGTAAGTTCCTTCTGAAAGTTTTGAACCATTTTGGTCTGTTCCATCCCAAGTGAATTTAGCATCTTCAGATTCAAAAACTATTTGTCCCCATCTGTTATAAACTCTCACATTCAAAGCGTCAAAGCATCTGTCATAAGCATCTTTTTTCAGGTAGAACAAATCATTTATTCCATCGTCATTTGGTGAGAATACGTTAGGTACGTTGTAAGAATACGGATCTCTTTTAATAGGAACAGAAACTCTTCTTGAAACAGTATCTTTACTTCCATCACATCCTAACGAATAACCTAGAGCCTCGATATAAAAACTATCTAAACTTAAAATCTCACATTCGTTAACGTCCCAACAAAATCTTGCTCCTACTTTTCCAACACCTTCAAATGTTGTAGAGTTTATTTTTCTAACATTTGAAATTTGTGCTGTATCAACCAAACCTGTTGTTGCATCTTCCCATTCAAAAACATAAACGCCACCTGTTGGAGCTGGTAAATTTACAACAGCACCAAACTGAAATGCATTTGATGAAATTTGAAGGAAAAATGTGTCATTTCCATTTGGATCATTAGCCACAAGATCTATACACTTCTCTTCATCAAATTCGAAAATTGATCTTGCCGAAAAATTCTCTAACACTGGTTTTGAATTGTAACTACATCTCAAAGCAGCGTATTGAATATCTCTTACAGTTTCTCCTATTTTTACGCCATTTCTATACTCAATTACTTTTACAGAAATTACATATTTACCTAACTGTGCAGGTCGAGCTGTTACAATTCCCGTAGAAGAATTGATTGTACATAAACTTCCAGGGCCTAAAATATTCGTTAAGTTAAATCCAGCATTCCACCCTAATAAATTAGGTGTACAACCAGTAAATGTGTTAATTGGATTAACTAAAAAATATGCCAAACTATCTCCATCTGCATCTGTGCAAGAAAAATCAATTTGTTTATCAAATCCAATACAAAAATACCCATCAGTAGGATAATCAACAAACAATGGAGTGCTATTTCCTCCTGCCAAAGCAGGATCCGGAAATTTAGTATATAATCCTAAATTATTCGCATTGACATTAAGAATTGTATTTCTACAGCAAAGTGACCAAGTTGACATATATCCATTTGGATTATTGGCTAAAAAACTAATACTTCCTCTATATATGTGAGTTTCAACGCAAAGACCAGGGGGAGTATAACATTGATCTCCAAAATTAATCTGATAAAAAGTATCTCGAATTGTTGTAACTGAGGTTGCGCTGGCACAAGTAACTTGATCTAAAATTGAAACAGAATAAGTGTTACCAAGAGTCGCAGCTCCTGGCTCACAATACCTAAACAATCTCATAGCCAAATCATAAGAATTCGCTCCCAAATAAAGCATCTGCACAAATTCATGGTAGCAGTATCTAACCTCAGACATAGTAAATATTTTAGGTGTTGAATTTCTAATTCATTTTGCTTTGTGTTCGTATAAAACAATAATCCACAAAAATGAGACAAACGATATTAACGAAAATTATTCTTCAAAAGCAACTCAGAAAAATCCTATTTTCTTCTAAACAGAAAATCAATTGAGTTTTCAATTTGAAGAAATTCAGAATTAAGTTAATTTATCAAAACGTAATTCTTTCAATTCAAATACTTTATCAAGTACAACAAAATATAAGGTATGTAACCTCAAAACTGCATCAGAAAGCTGCTCAGAGCTCCCTCAATTCTTAATTTTAAGACCTACAATTTTTTCACATTCTCTTGTCAAAGACTCTATCATAAAATATACAATTATAATTCACTCAATTCTCTATTTATTTTGATATGAACTGATTATGGGCTAAAACTCAAATTGAAAGAATATATATTTACAACGAAAGTACAAAAGGTTTGTACCAAAATAAAAAGTTAATCACAATAGATTTACGAATAGAATATAGAAATTATGAGTTCAATTACAGACAAACCTATCTCAAGATTATCTCAGGATTTACTAAAGGTCGAAAAATACAGCACAGCGCTTTCAAACTTTATAGTAAGAAGTGACACTCCAATAACAGTGGGGCTTCAAGGAGAATAGGGAACTGGAAAAACATCACTAATGTCTCTTTTATTAGAAGATTTTAATGAAAACAACATTGCTTGTTCTTGGGTAAACACATGGGAATACAGCATGTTTCGAGGAGCAAACGAAACCACTCCAGGAGTGCTACGAGGAATGTTGGAAAAACTAATTAAGTAATCTAGAAAAGGCTAACTCAAAATACCGTATTTCATTTGCTAAAACTGGAACTTCATTTTATGATGATTCAAAGGAAGGAAGAGGTAAACAACAGTTAATATATTGTTCAAATCCTTCGAAAAAACTCTTAGGTATGAAGTTTTACATTAAAGCTAACTCAGGGAGAAATGAATCTATTTATCAATCCATTACATCTCAATTTTCAAATAACGAGAGTAGTTTTATTTATATAGATAAAAACAACGATATAGTTATAGAAGCAAACATATATAGCGAATTAGGCGATAGATACCATGAATTTCTTTTAGCGATAATTAGACTACTAGTAAATTAAATAACTATTTATGAAACTAAAAAATGAACATGAAATATTCTCTTGAAGAAAGTGAATTCATTTTTATTTCCAAAGAAAAGGATATGATTATAAATTATAATCTTTATGCAGAACTAAAAGACAATTACAAGCCAATGCTAGAAGACATTATATCAGAAACAACAAATTAACGATAGGTAGAAACAAGTCGAAATACTACCCTAAAAAGAAGTAGACGAAATTAAAAAACAAAATAAATGGCAACTATTAAAGTAACCAAAGCTAGTACTGTAAAAAGTATTAAAAGACAATTTGAACAGGAGTTTAACTGTAACATTAGAATGTACAACGGGATTAAATTTGCTGATGACAAAATGAAAATAACAGATTTATCTAAAACGGATGATCCAGGTGGATCTCTTGAATTGGGTGCAAGAAGTAGAGTAGAAAATGTAGAGAAGTATTTCAAAGAAACTTTTGGAATTAAAGTTCAAATCTCTAATGCAGACGACACTAAATTGGCTGACAATTCTATGACTTTGACACAAGCAGGAAAATTATAAACCTAATTTATTGAGCCCAATTGAAATTTGGGCTCAATATTTTTAACTCAAAAAACAAACAATGGGACTATTAAATAACATCAAAGACAGATTTAAAAATGCTGAGTTTTCTGTGGCTCCAAACAAAAAACTAAAATCAATCTCAAGAGATTTCAAATCTTCTTTTGATCTTGCCTTAGTATTTTACAAAGGAAATATGATTGCAGAAGGTGATTTGACTTTGGCTGCATTGAATAAAAAAACAGCAAAAACTGTTGATACATCGAGTAAAGCAGATTTAAAAATTAAAGCAAGCATGAAGGTAGGAGAAGTGGAAGATTTATTCGAGAGTACGTTTGGAGTAAAAGTTCAAATTAAAGACAAAACAGCAAAGAACTTAATAGACAACGACCTTACTTTGGGTAATGCGGCAAGAGGATAATTATGTATTGTAGCAATTGTGGAGAACTCCTCCTTGCGAATAAACTTGGTTGTTATCGTATTTCCAGCGGATTCCTGCTCCCATCGTATAATTCATAAAAGGTTGAAAAAGCGGTATTATACCATAGTAGATATAAACCAAAGGCAAATAACACGAAATTAACATGAACGATATCACAAGGAAATTAGATGAATTAACTGCTGGATTTACCGATGCGCAAAACGATCTTTTTATCGAAAATAGATTCCCTTATATTCTAGTCAAAGCAGACAGCTACATTAAATCAGGTCCTGAGGTGTACCGAAATGAAGACGCCTTTGCTATGCCCAGAGAAGAATGGTCAGACGAGGATCTTTCGCTTATCATGGATGGCTGTCTTCAAATTATGGAGGGTGTGGGCTACACAGCTGAGCAACCGTTTAAAAAATTGGGGATACGCGGTTTTAACCTTCTATTCACAATGCTTCATTTTACATCCGTAGGGCGCAAATCAAGCAGCTTAGGCCAAGGCCGAATGCAAGATGAAACAACTTTTGAGCACGCAATGGACAAGAGCAGAGTAACTTACTATAATCTGGTTGAGCGGTAACTTGTATTACCAAGATCCCTTTCCATAAAAAATATAATTGAATTCAGTTACTGATTTTTATTATATTTGGATTAGGGACTATATATAGATATAAACCATATATGGTTTAGCCAGAAATAATAAATATATGGTTTAGCCCTACGTTATAAGCAATAAAACAAATTGTAGAAAATGTTAGAAGATTCATCCTCTAAACATATGAAGCGACTAATTTCCTTGTTAGATGCATTACTAACAATTATTCTAATTGGAGCACTTTTAGTCCAAACCAAAAGAATTGCAAAATGGGTGTTTTGGCCTCTTTTTGTTTTTCTCCATTTGTTATTTTCAATTTTTACAACACTCGCAATAGCAGTTTTTGTCAATGTGTTTATTTGTCAATTAGTATTTGGAACATACTGGGACTTTTTTGATAGCTGGACAATGTACCCATTGTCAGGTCTAACATACCTAATATTGCTGCCGTGTCTTTATAATGCAATTAGTCTGATTGAGGCGAAAATTGACAATAATGTAACAGTGATTTCACTAGCTGGAAGACTTTTCGGATATATTTGGGGGATTCTTATAAATACGCTTGTATTTTATCGCTTGTGGTAAACAGGGCGAAAGGTTTTGTTGAAAATTCTTGAAGTATATAATATGGAAAATGAATTTTATCAAGTGGGTTCTTGCGACTACTTCTTTAAAGAAGTTTAGTATTTAACATTTGCCAACAACACCTAAGCAGTATACCTGAGTTTGGCAGTTATCTGAAAGGTTTGTCTGCTTGTCCGTAATATTTGCTAGTGGTTATTTATAAAATTAGTCTGTTGCATCCAGCCTTCTGTTATCAGTGATATGTGTAAATCATAAATAAAGTAGGCTGGCTAAGTATCGCAAATATTACTAAGTTTCGTTTCCACTAGCATGGGTCATATATCTTCTTCCTTGGAATTATCATAAAACAGAATATTCAACTAAAATTAGTATTGAGAATTCGGAAGCGAAGGTGCAGATTATTACCAACGAAAGGTAGAACAGTAAGTATATAAAAGTAGTTCTAACCACTGCCCAATTGCTCTTTAAGGTGAGTAGCTCCATACCCCACTCTTTCCCAATATTCATCTTTACTTATTTTCAGCTTTGAGCTTAATTTCTCACTCTTAATTATATCCTCCAATTTTGGTAAGATATCATTTAAGTCAACTGCATAAGCT
>ENA-OUOG01000695-OUOG01000695.1-marine-metagenome-genome-assembly--contig:-NODE-695-length-42556-cov-5.871301_pt1 | contig 42556 bp, 36 predicted proteins | sample MGYA00248635_ERZ508505 | MGnify/ENA primary metagenome ERZ508505 (study PRJEB26176, sample SAMN06267871) | marine metagenome | isolation source: Saanich Inlet, British Columbia, Canada | place: Pacific... | reverse complement strand
GCGTCGGTGTCGGTGCAGTTGTCGTTGCAGTCGGCAATTCCGTCGGCATCGGCATCGGTGTCCGCGGTTCCGCATCCGCAAGCTCCGGGCGCGGTTTTGTTGACGTCGGTCGGGCAGGTATCGCCTGCTACATCGACATATCCTGCGGGTTGGGTGCAAGCAGACTGGGTGGTGTTGGGATCGCCCGCTCCGTCTCCATCAGCATCGGCGTACCAAGTGGTCGGGTATTGGCAGCCCGAATTCGTGGTGGCGCTCGCGTCATAGTTGCAGGCAGTGGCGTCCATGCAATCGGTGGCTTGCAAGTAACCTGTTGACAACGAAGCTATTGGAGTGCCCTCGATCAGGGTTGTGAAGGCCGCATCGTCGTCGGCATTTGTGAGGTCATTGAGGCCTCCGATGTCGCTCGCTGAGCCCCCGAGCGCCGAACTGGGAGACGAGGCCGTAGCGAAAACAAGGCGCAAAGGCGATGAAGCGGTGATTCCTGCAGGGAACGTGCTCAACTCGACATAGTAATCGATGTAGACGGGGTCATCCCCAGGGCAATTCGTGTACTTCGCGTAGGATCGTTGATTGTGAACCCCTTGGTTGTAGTGTGCCAATTCAGTTCCATTGGTCGTTCCATCGACGTTCACTAAGCTCACACCGGAATTGCCTCCGCCGGAGGCCCAAATGGCTTCCAATTCGAAGCCTGGATTGCCCGACACCGCATTGGGATCCGCGGCTCCGATTTTCTCATCGGTGTCGATGAGTACAGAGTACCCGTAAGCGCCCGTTGGGTTTTGTGCAATGCGAATCCGGATGATGAGCTGCTCGTTGCGGTTCGTCGGATCGCTGTCGGGGTCGACAATCCGGAAGTAGGCGGCATGTTGGTTTGTGTTCGGATTGTCCACGATTTCAGTGGCTCCGCAACTGCCTCCAGTTTCGACGTCGTTCGTAGGTTCAGCGTCCTTGTGCCAAATCACATTCCACCCTTCCCCTTCGAACTCTTCACTTTCGTCGGCAAGGACTGCAGAAAAGGCGGCCCCAGACGTTGTGATGTATCCGTCGTTATTGGGGTCCAGTGGATTCCCAACCGAGGAACAAGTAACGTAGACCTCTCCAGGCACGGGACCGCTGGATGGTTGGGCCCAAAGAGTGGTAGAAAAGCCAAGTGCCGAGAATAAAATGCAAACGGACGTTGCGAATCGAGTGGTGTTGAAAAGCTGCATCTTGGTAGTCGAAAGCGGAGATAAAATCGATAAGATAAGTCAAAACTTAAACCGATATAGGATAAATTTTGTGCCGCCTCATGATTGGCACTTTTTCATCCATGATTTCATCTGATTTCGGATATCATCGAGCGGAAGATGATACCGGAAATACCTGATTTGCGCGATGTCCCGGACAGGGAATCGGTCCTATTTTTGGACCATGTTAGTGCGCTTGAGCGAGATGAAGCCGATGCAACATGGCACCATAGAGCGGGTGAATCGTCCAGAAATGGTGTTGGCCTTGATTGAGATGGGCTGTGGAATCGGTGAGCGGGTGGAGGTGGCACACACCACACCAGGGCGAGGTCCGATGGCGATTTTTTCTTGCGGCAGGAAACTCGCGTTGCGCCGAGAAGCGGCCAACGAGCTTTGGGTTCGGGTCGGTGGTGTTGATGTGGTCGAACGCGCAGAACCGGTGGTTGCTTCGGTGACCCGTGTCAGCTGAGGAGCTGGTAAACAACGAACGCAGCGAAGTAGGCAAAAGCCGAAAAGCCGATGGCCTGTCCCAGCGCCCAGGTCCACGATTTCAATTCCCGTTGAACGATGGCCACCGTGCTCATGCATTGCATCGCGAAGAGGTAGAAGACGATCAGGGAGGCCGCGGAAGCGACGTTCAGCAGGGGCTTGCCGGTTCGGGGGTGGACTTCGGTGGACAGCCGGGATTGCAGGGCCGTGATGCTGCCGTATTCGCTTCCGGGCGTGGGGTAGAGCGTGCTGAGGGTGCCGACGAAGACTTCGCGGGCGGCGAATGAAGTCAGGATGGCGATGCCGAGGCGGCCGTCGTAGCCGAGGGGGCGAACGGCGGGTTCGATGAAGGCACCGATTTGGCCCATCCAAGACGCTTCCATCAACGCCGCTTCCTGCTCCGCTGGGGTGCCTTCAACGGCGCGCGCAGCGGCCATTTCTTCCGATGGACCGAAGCGCCCCAGCACCCAAAGAACGAGGGAAACGACGAGGATGACGCGGCCGGCGGAGTGAACGAAGGTCCAGCCCTTGCTCACCATTTCGCGCAGGACCGAGGTCCATTGTGGCCAGCGGTAGACCGGCCATTCCAAGGTGAATCCGCCTTCATTGCGTTTTGGCAGGGTGCGGTGCAGCAGTGCGGCCAAGGCGAGCGCGGCCATTGAACTCACGACGTACAGGCTGAAGAGGAACAGGCCTTGCAGGTTGAAGATTCCGGCTACGGTTTGGTCCGGTACGATGAACGCAATGAGGAAAGCGTAGACGGGAAGGCGCGCGCTGCACGTCATCAGCGGAGTGACGAGGATCGTCAGCAGCCGCTCCCGCTTGCCGGGAATGGAACGGGCGGCCAACACCGCGGGAACCGCGCATGCCATGCCGCTGACGAGGGGAACGAGGGATCGCCCGGTCAGTCCAAGCCGTTGCAAGAAGCGGTCGCCGAGGAAGCCCACGCGTGCCATGTAACCCGTCGATTCGAGGATGGCTGTGAGGCCGAAGAGGATCATGATTTGGGGCACAAACACGACGATGCCCGCAATGCCTGCGAACAAACCGTCCACCAACAAGCTGCGCCACCACGTGTCCGGCAGGCGTTCCCCCGCCCATTGCATTCCCCGCGAGAACAGGGCGTCGACGGCGTCCATCGGCCAAGCGGCCCACGCGTAAACGGCTTGGAAAATGCCGAAGAACACCAGCGCGACGATGGCGTGGCCCCAAACGGGATGGGTCAGGATGGCGTCCACGCGGGTGGTACGGGAAGCTGCCTGCGCATCGGTCTGTTGGGGCGTGTCCGGGACGAGCGGACGAAGAAGGGCCATGCGGGCGCCGACTTCATGCAATTGCAGGGCGGCGGGGGAGGCGGGGCTGCCGTCTTCGTTGAGCAGCAGGTTGCGGGCTTCGTGGATCACGGTTTGGCCTTCACGGGACATCCACGTCGGCACGTCGCTCCGCCGCAACAGGAAGCCCGCGCGCGCGGCGTCCAAGCCCACCACCGTGCACACCCGCTGCACCGCTTCGGCCCAGCCTTGGATCGGCCCACCCCCCACGGGAGCAAGCCGCGCCACGCCGGGAGCAGTGGCCTTCACGTCGTTCCAAAACGCCCGCGCATCGCCATTCAACGCATCCGTCACCAACACCGGAATCCCCAATCCGCGAGCCAAGGCCTGTGAATCGAAACGGGCGTCGTTCGTTCGGTTGATGACGAGCAAGGTCGGAAATCCCCACTCCATGACCTGGTGCACGAGGAACAGCCCGCTGCGGAGCTGTGCACCGTCCACCACGGCGAGCACGGCGTCCGGTCGCTCGGGGTGCGCGGGGTTGAGCAGCACGTTTTGGGTGACTTGCTCGTCGGGAGCCGTGGCGTGCAGGCTGTAGGTTCCGGGCAGGTCGATGAGCGCGTCGGAAGCATCGAATCGGATCGTCGCGGAGGTGGACGAAACCGTCACACCCGGCATGTTGCCGACCTTTCCGCGGGATCCGGTCAGGCGGTTGAACAGCGTGGTTTTGCCGCAATTGGGGTTTCCGACGAGCGCGTATTTCATGGGAGGCCGCAAGTTCGTTTCGAATGGGAGGGAGGGCAATACCGCAAATGGGGGAATCAACCGCGGACGAGCCACGCCGAAGGGTCAACGGGGGATTTTTCGTTCCCTTGGATTTTCCAAACCTCGAAGTGCAAGACGCTCGATCCGCCCACCGAACGCACCTTGCCCAGTGTGGAGCCGCGGGTGATTTCTTGCCCCTTCGAAACGGTGACTTCGGTGAGGTTGCTGTACACGGTCCGGTAGGCTCCGTGCGAAACGATGATGGTGGCGCCCGAACCGGGAATGTCGAACACGCTGGTTACGCGGCCGTCGAAGATCGCCGTGGCCGGAGCGCCCGCATCGGTGGTGATGTCGATGCCGTTGTTGTCGATGGTGATGCCAGGAAGGGTGGGGTGGTTTTGCCGGCCAAACCGCCCCGTCATCACCCCGCGCATCACGGGCCAAGGCAAGGTCGATTTGTTCCGCTCGAAGGCTTCAGAAACAATCTTGCCCGCGGGCGTCAGGGCGTATTCGCCCGCGGAAGAGGCGCGTTCTGCGGCGAGTTCGGCTTCGATCAGCCGCCGGATTTCGGCGTTCAGGCGATCGCGTTCCGCGGCGGCTTGGCGCTGTTCTCGGCGAAGCCGTTCTTCCTCGCTTTTCAAGGACTTGACGATGCGCTCCCGCTCGGCCCGGTCCGCATTCAGCTGCTCCCGTTCCGCTGCGATGCCGTCGAGCAGTTGTTGGGTCGTCCGGCGTTCTTCCTCGAGCGTGGTGCGTTTGGCCGTGAGGTCTTCCTGAGCGGATTGAATCTCCGTGACTTGTGCTTTGCGCAATTCCGCGTAGGATTGAAGCAGCTGGAAACGCAGGACCGCTTGGCTGAAGGATTCGGCGGCGAAGAGGTAGAGCATGGGGTTTTCCGCGAGCTTCATGCGGTAGGCTTGTTGGACCATGCGGGCGTATTCATCGCGCAGGGCGGCAATGTGGCCCTCGAGTGACCGAATTTCGCTGTCGGTGCCGTTCAGGGCGCGCTCGTTTTGGCGCAACGCTTCGCGGTATTTGCGAATGAGGGCTTCCCGTTTTGCGATGACTTGGTCGACGAGTTGCAGCTCGGAGACGGCGTTGGATCTGTTTTCGCGGGCTTGACCGAGGAGCCGTTCGGTGTTCGCGAGTTGAGCGGCGATTTCGTCGCGCTGGCGTTGCAGATCGGCCTTGCTTTGGGCCAAACCTTGACCCGCCAACGCGAGCAACATCCCGAACAAAATCAGCTTAGAACGAATCACGGCGCTCGAGTTCATCGGGGACTTCGAAGGGGAAATCGTACGCCTTGTTGAGGCGGGTCCGGCCGACGTCGAGCCGAACGGTGAACACGCCTTGCGGGGTTTCGATGAGGACTTCGATTTGGCCGGGCAACCGCCCGCCGTCCGTGGTGTTGAAATCGCTCCGCGTGATGGTCACGAACCGCTGGTAATACAGGTCATCGAACACATCGCGCACGGGGTCGAAGCTCAGGCCATCGAACCAGTGCCGCTTCACGAGCAGGTCGTCTTCGTCCGCCCGTTCGCGCACGCGTTCATAGGCGCGGTCGTTGAGCTGAATGGTCAGGGAATCGTCCGGGGCGAGGTCCTTGTCGTCGAGGCCGATGACGCGTTTCGTGCGGCGTTTGTACTTGGAAATCAGCACGTACTCGCGTCCGTCGATGCGGCTGATGAACTTGTCATTGGCCAAATCCAACCCCATCGGCCGCCCCACCAGCACGTCCTGCAAATCGCTGAACCCGATGGGCGTATCGAGCCAATCCGACACCGCGGCGTAATCCCCGGCGTAGTGAAAGCGGTTGTTCGGCACCTTGCTGATGAGGAAAGCGCTATCGGGCGTGAGCTTCAACCGCGCGACTTCCACCCCGAGGGCGGGGCTGATGCTGACCCAAATCACGCTGTCCCGCGCCATCCGCACCGTCGCGCTGAACGACCCGTCCCGTTGCTCCGATTCCACCTCCGCATCCAGCTTCATCGCCAGCCAATCCCACTCCATCGCCGTGGCGCCGTACTGCGTCAGGATGGCGTTCGGGCTTTGGTTCTTCAGCGGCTTGCCATTTGCCAAACGCCGGGCATTCGAGCACCCCGCCGCCGCAACCACCACCAACACGAGCGCCGCCCACCGCATCATGACGCGCCGTTCATTTTGCGTTGAATCCGCTCGGCCTCCGCCCCGCGCTCCAACGCCCGTTCGTACGCTTCACGCGCCTTCGCTTCATCCCCCGCGGCCCGGTAAATGTCCCCGGCGTTTTCCCACATTCCGGCACTGCCGCCATTCGAGTCCGATTTCAACGCACGCTCCATCCACTCCATCGCCCCCGCATGTTCACCGCGCATGTGCAGCACCCAAGCATACGTATCCTCGAAGATGGCCACGCCAGGTTCGATTTCAACCGCGCGCTGGATCGCCGTCAAGGCGCGGTCCAATTCCGCCCCGGCTTGCGCAAAATACCAGGCCTGGTTGTTCCAAATCGTGGCATCGTTGGGCGCCATTTCCAGCAGCACATCGTACGTCTTCGCAGCTTCCAACGGCCGCCCCGCCGCATTCAGCGCGTCGCCCAAGTTCAAATGAATCCGAAACTTCAAGTCCGGGTTGTGGAACACCAAATTCGCCTGCGCCTCCAAACACCGCTCCACCGCCACGTCCGCATGCCCGAGCGCTTTCGCAGCCATGCCCGCATGCAAAAGCAGCTCGGGGTCCACAGGAAACCGCTTCACGGCCGCCTCGGCATCCCGCTCCAAGCCCTCCCAATCCCCCATCACCGCATCGAACGACACAAGCCGCCGCCACGCCTCCACCCGATGCGGCTGCATGTCCACGGCTTGTCGGGTGTACGATCGAGCCGTCTCCAAATCGTCGTCCGCCACGGCCACTTCCGCCGCGAGCAAGTACAACGCTGCCTCCCGACCGTTCGCTTCCAAAGCGGCTTTGAGCAACGGCCGCAACGGCGCCGAAATCACCGGGCTGTACAGCCGTTCCTGGTAATGGCTCAGCACATTCAGCTGCTCGCTCAACGTCACGTCGTCCGATGCGAATGCCCGCGTGAAGTGCTCCACCAGCAGCTTGTCGTTGTGTTGGTCCACGTACCACATGCCCAACGCATACTGGATGCGCCCGTTGTATGGGTCGATGGCCTCGGCAGCTTTCAGCACGTCGAAGGCGGCGTAAGGGTCTCCTTGCTCTTCGAGGAAGGAGGCGTAGTACACGCGGAACTCCACGATGTCCGGAAAAGTGGACACCATCCGTTCGAGTTCCTTCCGAATGCGTTCGGGCGTCGCCGTCGCGCTCAGGATGCTCAGCCGTTCCTGCGAGATCTCGGGGTCAGACGCTGCTGCTGCTTCGAACGCGTCGCACACCGCCACCGCCAAATTCCGCGCTCCCTTCCCCGTGCACCGCTCCACCCAATCCAGTGCGTAGTCGATGTCGCCCCGCCGCGCCTCCACCAAACCGATGACGTCCTTTTGCGCCCCCTTCTCGTCGCCCAACGCCAGCAACGTCAAGGCGCGATAATGCCGAGCCCACGGGTCCTCCAAGCCCAAATCGATGGCGCGATTGAAGTGCACGAGTGCGGTCGAATACCGCTCGGCCTCGTAGTCCAGCTTGCCCATTTGGAACGGAATCGCCGGCTCTTCGGGCTCGAGCAATGCGCAGCTCGACAGCTCGCTGTAGGCCGCTTCGGCATCGCCTTTGGCCAAATCGCGCTGCGCATCAAACCACGCGCGCTGGAATGCCTCCGGGTACGGCGGCAACTCCGCCAAGTCCCGGCTCCCGCCGCAACCCCACGCCAACAGCGCAATCGCCATCAACCAACCCGCATTCAATTTCATCCCTGAATCGTCGAATAATCCCCCAAACTCACATCGCGCACCCCGCCGTCTACGCGGGCATGGCTGCCGATCATCGCGCCGGAAAGCCGGGCGTTTTCGATGGTGCTGTGGTCTTGAATGAGGGCGTTGTCGATGCGGCTGTCCGCAACAACCGTGCCCGCTCCGATGCTCACGTGCGGTCCGATGACCGAGCGTTCAATGCGCGCCCCCGCTCCGATGAACACCGGATGGAGGATGACGCTGTCGGTGGTCACCGCGGTCGGGTCCGCGTGGCTTTCCGTGAGTTCAAGGATGCGGCGGTTCGTCTCGACCGTCACGGGCTTGTTCCCGCAATCCATCCACTCGCTGACCTCGCCGGGCAGGAAGCGCAGCCCCGCGTTCGTCATGTTGCGGAGCGCGTCGGGCAGTTGGTATTCGCCGCCGTGGCGCACGTCCTCGTCGATGAGCCGCTGCAGTTCGCGCTCGAGCCGTTCGCCGTCCTTGAACGCGTAAATGCCGATCATGGCCAAATCACCCACCCATTCCGTTGGCTTTTCCACGTAATCCACGATCGCCCCTTCCTCATCGGTCACCACCACGCCGAAGGCACTCGGGTCCTCGATGCGCTGTACGAACAGCACGCCATCCGCCGACGGGTCGATGGTGAAGTCCGCCCGGAACAACGTGTCCGCAAACGCTACCACGACCGGCCCGTTCAGGCACTCGCGCCCGCATAAAATCGCGTGCGCCGTCCCCAGTGGTTCGCGCTGGTAACAAATCCGGCCCTTCGCCCCCAGCCGTTCCGCCACCGCCAGCAACTGCGCCTCCGCTTCCGCCCCAAAGTCGCCGATGACGAACGCAATCTCCTCCACGGGTTCGCCGCTCCGGGCCACGATGTCTTCCACGAGCCGCTCCACGATGGGCTTGCCGGCCACCGGAATGAGCGGTTTGGGGACGGTCAAGGTGTGGGGGCGCAACCGGCTGCCTCGGCCGGCCATGGGGACGATGATGTTCATGCGGACGGTGGGTTCGAAGGCGTGAAGTTACAACGGAATGCGCGCGCGTTCAGTTCGTTCCGGTCGAGCCGAAGCCGCCGATGCCGCGTGCGGTGGAAGGCAGCTCCTCGACCTCGTGCCACGCGATTCGTTCGAAGCGCGCCAGCACGAGTTGGGCGATGCGGTCACCGTGTTCGATGCGGAAGGGCATCGGCCCGTGGTTGATGAGGAGCACCCCGATTTCGCCGCGGTAATCCGCATCGATCGTCCCCGGCGCGTTGAGCACCGTCACGCCGTGCTTGAAGGCCAAACCGCTTCTCGGCCGAACCTGCAATTCCGTCCCTTCGGGCAACGCGACGTACAACCCCGTCGGCACGAGTTGGTACGTGCCCGGCGCGAGGGTGATGGGCGATTCGAGGCAGGCGCGGACATCGAGGCCAGCGCTCAGGGCCGTGGCGTACTCGGGGAGGGCTTGGCCGGAGCGGTTGCGGACTGCGACCGTCATTTCCCGGGGAATTGGGGTTTGCGCTTGGCGATGAAGGCTTGCGTGCCTTCCCGGAAATCCTCGGTTTCGAAGCAAGCCCCGAAGTGCTCGATTTCCGCACCGAATCCGTCCCGGTTGTAGCCCGCGAGCACGGACTTCAAGGCCGCGGAGAGGGCGGTCGGGGCGTTTTTCATGATTTGGCCTGCCAACTGCTTCGCGGCATTCAAGAGCTCGGCCTGGGGGACCACCGCATTCACGAGGCCACACGCCAACGCGTCGCTCGCCGGAATGGCGCGCGCGGTCAGGATCATCTCCATCGCCTTCCCCTTTCCGACCAGCTGCGGCAAACGCTGCGTCCCGCCGTAGCCGGGGATCACGCCGAGGGAAACTTCCGGAAGTCCGAGCAGCGCGTTCTCCGACGCGATCCGGATGTGGGCCGCCATGGCCAGCTCGAGTCCGCCCCCGAGTGCGTACCCGTTGACGGCAGCGATGACCGGCTTCGGGCATTGCTCGACCAAATCGAACAGGGCGGTTTGGCCCTGTGCCGCCAACGCTCGCCCTTGCTCGGCATTGAACTCCGCGAATTCCTTGATGTCCGCGCCGGCCACGAAGGCTTTCTCCCCGCTTCCGGTGAGGATCAGGGCGCGCACGTCGTTGTTCGTGGACGCCGCTTGGATGGCTTCCGACAGGGCGCGGATGACTTCGCCATTGAGCGCGTTGAGGGCTTCGGGGCGGTTGATGGTCAGGACGAGCAGTCCCTCGTGGAGTTCGCTGAGAATGAGCATGGAATGGGAGTTCGAGCCGCAAAGTTAAGGCGAGCGGCGCCGGTCACCTCCTTACGGCTGCGGCTCGCCCCAAATCCAACCCATCCGCCGCCAAGCCATCGCGAGTTCCACCTGGGCGTCGATCCGCATCTTGCGCGCCTTGAGCCAGTTGGCCTCGCGGCTGTTGAGCAGGAACAGGGAGCTTTCTCCGGCCGCGAACTTGGTTTCTTCGGCCGTCAGCAGCTGATCGGCCAAGGATTCGGATTCCAAGGCGTTCGACCATTGGGCGAGGTAGGCCTCCCACGCATTGCCTGCCCCGATGGCCTCGGTCTCCCACTTCCAAGCCTTCGCGGACCGGTCGAGCGCAATGGATTCCATTTCGATTCGCGCAAGGGCCAGATCCCCGCGCTCCTTGCGCAGGAACAGCGGCATCGAGGCCTTCAGCTCCAGCGCGAAATCGTTGCCCAGGTCCAGGGAATTGGGGCTTTCCGACAAGGCCAAAAACCGAGCGTCCAACTGCGGCTTGAGCAGTTCCCGGCGAAGGCGGATTTCCGCTTCGGCGGCTTCGGTTTTCGCCGAAAGGGCTTCGGCAAACGGGTGGTCATCCCAGCGCGCCGCCCGCACGTCGCCGTCGAGCAAGTGGGTGAGGACCCAAGCGGTTCGGGCTGTGGGGTCTTCGGGAAAGACCGGAACGGTGGCCTCGCTGAGCAATTGCGGTTGGCCGTTGGGGCCCCAAAGCCAGGACGAGGCCTTGGCTCGGGCTTCCGCAAGGAGGGTGGCTGCCTGCGCGGCTTCGAGTTGGCGGGTGGTCCAGCGGAGTCGGGCTTCGACGGTGTCAATGGCGGCGCGATCCCCACCGATGAGCGAGGACCGGATGCCTTCGAGGCGTTCTTCCGCGAGGCGCTGTGCTTCGTCGGCGACCTGGGCGGCTTCGTGCGCCTTGTACCATTTCCAGTAGGAGTCGGCGGCGTCGAGGAGCAGGTCGTTGAGTGCGGCGGTCCGCTGGGCAGCGTTCAGGGAGACGTAGGCTTCGGCCTGCCGCAAGGCGGTCCGTCGGGCGTCCGTGAACAGCCCTTGCCCCAAGCGCACGGTGGCTCCGACGGACCACAGGCCTTCATCGGGCAGCGTCGATTCGGGGTTCAGGTAGGTGCCCTCGGCCGCGTTCCAATTCGCGTCCAGCCCGATGCCCCAGCGCGTTTCGGCCGCTACGCCGGCGCCGCGGTAGTCGTAGTACGACGTGCCGCTGTAGGTTTTTGATTTGTCCTGCGCGAACAGCTTGGGGTCGAAGGCTCCGCGGGCTTTTTGGAGGTAAGCCGCTGCCGCGTCTTCGAGGAGGTCCGCTTGTTGGGCCACGGGGTGATGTGCCAAAACGACGGAAAGGAAGTCGCTTTCCGTGAAGGGGATTTGGCCTGCAGCCCGCGTGAAGCACAGGGTAAGCAGCAGGAAGGCGAGCGGTTTCATGGTTTCTTCGACTTGCTCGATTCCGTGTCATTGCCGGTGTAATAGTCGGGTGGGAACCCGTTGAGCTGACGCCACACCTCGTACCAAATGGGCACGGTTTCCAGCAGCGCGATGCCGCGTGCTCCCCCACCGGCGCGCAAGGCTTCCGGCCAAGGCTGCGCAATGCGCTCGGCAACGAGTACCCGGTACTTGCCGTTGGCGCTGATGACGGGGTCGATGGCCACGATTTCACCGGGGAACGTTCCGTACGTTACCGCGGGCCACCCCGAGAACACAATGGCGGGCCAGCCATCGAACAGGAAGCGGACTTCGTTGCCCACATGAATGAGCGGGAGGTCCATCGGTTCGACGAAGAATTCCACGGCAAGGGCGGTTTCATCGGGCACGATCGTCAAAATGGGCGTGCCCTCTTTCACCGTTTCCCCGATGCCCATGGAGAGCGCTTGGGTCACCCGACCCGACTGGGGAGCGCGCAAGTAGCGGAACCCAGCGCGCGCCTCGTAGTTCGCCAACGTATTGCGCAGCTTCGCCACTTCGCCGCGTGCTTCCGCTCCGGCCGATTCGGCGCTGAACCGTTCGCTGGAGACCTTCGCCAGCTTGTCCGCGAATTCGCTCGCCAACGTCGATTGCTCGATGAGGGCGTTTTCGAGTTCGTTGCGGCTGTAGTCCAAATCGTTGAACGCCTTGGTCATCTTCGCCTCCGCCGATTGCGCCTTCATGCGCCGCGATTCGAGGTCCACGAGGGACTTCAATCCCTGTTCGTACAGGGTGCGCTGGCGTTCGAGCTGGGCCAAGGCGACTTCGAGGTCGAGCTGGGCGGCCACGATGGCTGCGCTGTCGGTGGTGACCTTGAGGCGCGCTTGGATGGTCTTGTTCGCCGCCGCGGCGAGCTTGAAATCCCGGGCTTGGGAAATCGCATCGAATTGGGCGGCCAGGGCAGTGACCTTGTTGTCATAGGCGATCACGCCGGCTTGTTTGGCGGCGAGCTGTTCGCGGGTGCGCTCGAGGAGTTCGGGGTCGGTGTATTCCGATTTGACTTCGGAGAGCCGCACCAAGGTGTCGCCAGCTTGGACGTATTGGCCTTCGCTGACGTACCACTGCTCGATTCGACCGGGGATGGCGCTCGGAACGGTTTGCGGACGCTGGTCGGGCCGGAGCATCGTGATTTGGCCTGTGCTCTGGATGTTCTGCGTCCACGGCAGGAAGGCGAATGCGACGAGGACGAGGAACCCGATGGCCAGCAAGCGCTGCAGCCACGCATTCGTGTACCGGCTCTTCAACAGGCCAAATGCGCCGTACGGTTGGGTATCAATCCGCCCGTCGATGGAGTTGTCGCTGAGGTTAAGCATCGGATCGAGTGGGTTCAATGCGTTCAATGCGGCCTTCGCGCATGTGGATGACGTGCGTGCACCGCTTCAAAAAGGCGGCGTCCCCGGTCGCAGCGACCAAGGTCCACGGGTGTTCAGGTCGGGCCAAGAATTCCGAGAGCGATTCGCGTTCTGCCTCCTCGAACGGCCGCAAGAAGGGGTCCAGCACGAGCAAACGGGGCCGCCCCACAATGGCCCGAGCGAGGAAAATGCGGTGCACGAAGGTTTGGGGCAACCCTTCGCCGTCCGATCCGAGTCGCGTAGAAAACCCGTCGGGCCACGATTCGATGATGGGCATGAGGCCCACCGCTTCGGCAGCCCAGCGCAGGTCTTCGATGTCAATGCCCGCACGGCCCACGGTGAGGTTGTCGGAGAGCGTGCCATCGAAAATGACTTCTTGGGCCAAGTAGTCGCCGATGTGCCGGCGCAGCACCCGCATGTCCCAGTTTTTCGCAGGAATTCCATTGAGGATGCGCGACCCGGTCGAGGGCTCCAGCAACCCGCTGAGCACGTGGAGCAGGGCTGTTTTTCCGCTCGCCGGCGGTCCCACCACCGCCGCGCGCGAACCGGCCGGCAGTTCGAGGTTGACCCCGCTGAGGACGGGCCGGTTGACGTACCGGCCCATCGGCAAGGCCACATCGATGAGTTGCACCTTGAAGCCCGCGGTGTCCGGGGCGTTCACGTTGTTGTCGGACCCTTCCCGGTCGAGCGGAATGTCCGTTACGTGCCCCATCTTTTCCACCGCCGTCAGCACATCGTAGATCGGCTCCATCGTCAGGATGAGCTTCTCCGCGGAGTTCATGATGAGGATGATGATGATTTCGGAGGCGACGAATTGGCCGATGGTGATTTCGTTGTCGATGACCAGCAAACCGCCGATGACCAGCAGGCCGAGGGTGATGAGCGCCTTGAACCCCACAATGCTGCTGTACTGGAAGATGAGCAGCTTGAAATGCTGTTTGCGGTGGCCCAAATACGATTGCACCAACCCGTCCGTCCGTTCGAGCGGCAACTCGGTTTGGCCCGCCAACTTGAACGTGCTGAAGCCGCGCGCCAATTCCTGCAGCCAATGCGCCACCCGGTACTTGTCGCTGCTCTCCTTCAAGCTGGTTTTCAGTCCTTTAGGTCCAGTCCAATACACGATGGCGCCGAGCAATGCCGCCAGGAACACGCCGAAAAAGATGAAGAAGGGATGGTAAAAGGACAGCAAAATCAGGCCGAACAGAATCTGCAACCCGCTGGCCGTAAAGTCGAGCAACAGCTTGGACAGCCCCTTCTGCACGTTGAGCGTGTCGAAGAATCGATTCACCAACTCGGGCGCGTAAATTCCGCGCATGGCCTCCGTCTTGAAGCGGGGAATGCGGTAAGCGAATTCAAAGGCGGATCGTGTGAAAATCCGCTGCTGCAGGACTTCCGTGATGCTCAGCTGAACAACTTGGAGTAAACCGCTCAAGGCGACTCCTGCGGTGACAATGATCGTGAGGATGATCCAACTCGTGCTCACCCTTCCGGCCAAAATCAATCCGATGATGGCTTGAATGCCCAGAGGCAGGGACAGGGCCACGAGTCCATTGACCGCGGCATAGAGGTAGACGAACAGGATGTCCCGCCGGTCGATCGCCAAAAGGCGAAGCAGGCGCTTCAACGGGCGGGTGGACTCGGATGTTCCGGCGTCGGGGGCCGCGGTACGCGGTCGTTCAGGCGTCGGGGGCATGGTAATTGTTTAGAATGGCTCTAAATAAACACCTTTTCAGGTGATGGGTTCAAGGGTGCAGGCATCATTTCATGTTTTTTGTACTATTCGAAATGCTGATGCAGTTTTTGGCCCGGTTGACTAGCCAAAAGCCGCTGAGTATACGCATCCTCGGGTTCGGTCATCACGCGTTGCGCCTTCCCCAACTCCACGATGCGGCCTTTGTGCATGACGGCGATGCGATCACAAAACGCCGCGACCACCTCCAAATCGTGGCTGATGAAGACGTACGTGAGCCCCCGTTCGCGTGCCAACCGATCGAGCAGTTGCAGCACGGCCTCCCGAATGGCGGTATCCAGCGCGGCCACCGATTCGTCCAGCACGAGGAACTCCGGATCGACCGCCAGCGCCCGCGCGATCACAACGCGCGCCCGCTGCCCGCCGCTCAGCCCGCCCGGCAATCGCCCGGCGACGTCATCCTCCAGCCCCACCTCGGCCAACAGCCGCTCTACCTCCGCCACCGGCCGGCCGTGCACCTGCAGCACTTCCCGCAACGCCGCCCCCACCCTCATCCGCGGGTTCAGCGCCGCGTACGGATCTTGAAATACGAACTGCCCCCTTTTGCGCAACCGCGCCATGGCCTCCCGATCCGCCGCATCGACCGGCTCCCCATCGAACGCAATCCGGCCCGCCTCGATCGGCATCAGCCCCAGCATCGCCCGGCCCAACGTCGACTTCCCCGACCCGCTCTCGCCCACCACTCCCAATCGCTCCCCCCGCATCACCTCCAAATCGATGCCGCGCAACGCCTGAAACGTCGCCTTCGGCCGCCCCAGCAAATCCCGCTCCGTCACAAACTCCTTCACCACCCCCTCCAATTCGATGAGCACCGGCCCGGTCGCCGCGTGCTCGTGCCGGACTTGCCGCCGGTGCGCCGCCAACAGGCTCCGCGTATACGGATGCGCCGGCCGCCCGAAGACGTCCCGCACGGCACCCGTCTCCACGACCTCACCGTTGCGCAGCACCACCACGTCGTGCGCGATGTCGGCGACGACCGCCAAATCGTGCGTTATGAACAGCACCGCCAGGTCGTGTTCGGCCTGCAGTCGGCGCAGGAGATCCAGGATGGAACGCTGCACCGTCACGTCCAGCGCGGTGGTGGGCTCGTCGGCGATGAGGACCCGCGGCTTGCAAGCGAGGGCGAGGGCGAGCATGACGCGTTGCTTTTGGCCTCCGCTCAGCTCGTGCGGGTACTTGCGTGCCGACCGCTCGGGGTCAGGCAGTTCCACGGCTTCGAGCAACGCAACGGCTTCCTTCCAAGCGCTGCGCCGGTCCAAGCCGCCGTGCACAATGAGCGATTCGGCGACTTGGTCGGCCACCCGCATCGAGGGATTCAGGGACGACATGGGGTCCTGAAACACCATGGACAACCCGCGTCCGAGCGGCGCTCCGGTTTGCAACCAGTCCGCCCCGCCTTCCCGCACCGAACCTTCCACGACGCGCCCGCCTGCAGGCAGCAGCCCCATGATGGCCGATGAGGTGACGCTTTTTCCGGAGCCGCTTTCGCCGACGAGTGCGGTGATTTGGCCTGCCTTCAACGTCAGGTCCACCCCGTGCGTCACGGGCGGTTGTTGCCCGAAGGCTACGGAAAGCCCGCGCACTTCCAGCACCGTCCGCCCGGCCATGCTCAGAGCGTTCCGCGGTTCTCCTGCTCCCGTTCGATGGCTTCGAAGAGCGCCTTGAAGTTGCCCTTGCCGAAGGATTTGGCCCCCTTGCGTTGGATGATTTCGAAGAACATCGTCGGCCGGTCGACCACCGGTTTCGTGAAGAGCTGCAACAAGTAGCCTTCGTCGTCGCGGTCGATCAGGATGCCGAGCTCCTTGAGCGGCTCGAGGTCTTCGTCGATCGTGCCCACGCGATCCAGGACGGTGTCGTAATAGGTCACCGGAACTTGAAGGAACTCCACGCCGCGGTCGCGCAAGGCGGTCACCGTTTCGATGATGTTGTCCGTCGCCACGGCGATGTGCTGCACGCCGGCGCCTTGGTAGAAGTCGATGTACTCCTCGATTTGGGACTTCTTGCGGCCTTCCGCAGGTTCGTTGATGGGGAACTTGATGCGGCCGTTTCCGTTTGACATCACCTTCGACATCAACGCCGTGTATTCCGTAGAAATGTCTTTGTCATCGAAGGAGATGAGCTGGGCAAACCCCATTACGCGTGCATAAAAGTCCACCCACGTATTCATCTCGCCCCAGCCCACGTTGCCCACCATGTGGTCCACGAACTTCAACCCCACTTCCGGCGCGCGGAACGCGGGGTTCCAAGGCTGGTAGCCCGGGAGGAATTCGCCGGTGTAGTCCTTCCGCTCTACGAACACGTGCACGGTCTCGCCGTAGGTTTCGATTGCGCTGAGCACCACGCGTCCGTTCGCGTCTTCGAGCACCTTGGGTTCGAACACGCTCACGGCTCCCCGCGAAGTCGTTTCCTTCCAGCTCTTCGTCGCATCGTCGACCCAAAGCGCCACGTTCTTCACCCCGTCGCCGTGCTTGTTCACGTGTTCATTGATGGGACCGTCGGGGACCAACGAGGTGGTCAACACCAACGTGATTTTATCCTGGCGAAGGACATAGGACACGCGGTCCTTGATGCCGGTTTCGAGGCCGGCGTAAGCCACCGGCTGGAAGCCCCAAGCGGTCATGTAGTAATGCGCGCTTTGCTTCGCATTGCCGCAGAAGAGTTCAATGTGATCGGTGCCGAGCAAGGGCAGGAAATCCTCCGCTTGCGGGACGACTTTTTCGAGTTCGGGTGAAGCGTTCATTTCGCGGTGTTTTCAGGGTTCAAAGGTAAGGCCGATCACATGCCGGGTTCGAGCCAAGACGTGAGGTAATCGGGGTGTTCGATGTCCAGTGCTTGCTGGGTGACTTTCAAGGGACGGAAGGTATCGACCATGACAGCGAGTTCCTCCGTTCCTTTCTTGCCGATGCTGGCTTCGTAGGTGCCCGGGTGCGGGCCGTGGGGGATGCCGGCCGGGTGCAGGCTGATGTACCCGCGGTCGATGCCGATGCGGCTCATGAAGTCGCCTTCGACGTAGTACAGGACCTCGTCGCTGTCGATGTTCGAGTGGTTGTACGGCGCCGGAATGGATTCGGGGTGGTAGTCGTACAAACGGGGCACGAAGGAACAAATCACGAAGCCGTCCGTCTCGAAGGTTTGGTGCACGGGCGGCGGTTGGTGCACGCGCCCCGTGATGGGTTCGAAGTCGTGGATGGAGAAGGCGTAAGGGAAGTGGTAGCCGTCCCAGCCGATGACGTCGAAAGGGTGGCTGGCGTACACGTAGTCGTGCAGGAAGCCTTCTTTCTTGATCCGGATGGTGAATTCGCCGAGCGCGTCGTGCGTTTCGAGTTCGGACGGGGCGCGGAAATCGCGTTCGCAGAACGGACTGTGTTCGAGCAGCTGGCCGAAGTGGTTCCGGTAGCGCTTGGGCGTGTAGACGGGGGAGGTGCTTTCGATGACAAGCAGGCGGTTCGCCGGGCCGTCGAAGGCGATGCGGTAGATCATCCCGCGCGGAATGACGAGGTAGTCGCCGGGGCGGAATGCGATGTTGCCGAGCATGGTGTGGAGCGTGCCCGAGCCGTCGTGGACGAACAGCACTTCATCGCAGTCCGCGTTTTTATAGAACTCGTCCTCGGCCATGCTCGCCGTCGGGGCGGATAGCGACAGGGTGACGTCGCTGTTGAACAGGACGGGCGTTCGGCCGCCGAGGAAGTCCGGGTGCGCGGCCACTTTGAAGCCCTCGAGTTTGCGGCTGATCAGGTTTTGGTCCACGGCAGCCACCGGGCGCACATCCACGCTCGCCTCCACGCGCTTCACCATCGTCGGACGGTACACGTGGTACAACAACGAACTCATCCCCGCGAACCCGATGGTCCCGAACAACTGCTCGTAATACAAGGTGCCATCCGGCTTGCGGAATTGCACGTGGCGCTTATGTGGGAACTTCCCAAGTCGATGATAAAAGGGCATGGCTTGCTTCGTCTTTCGCAGGCCAAATTACTTCAACTTCCGCCCCCGCTTCCTGACCTCCTGCGCTTAATCGGATTCCCGCGCGTACCAAGGCGCGGTGCCCTCCTTCGTCAGGCGCCACTTCAGCGCGAGCCGGGTGCCAGCCTGCAGCGGTTCGCCAACGGTCAGGCGGTTTTTCCGCACGATGGCCTTCATGCTCACCCCGGTCCGTTGAGAAACCGCCCAAAGCGTCTCGCCTTCTTGCACGGTGGTCCAGGCTTCTATGCCGCGTGACCGCTTCGGTTGGAGGTAGACGATTTCGCCCGCTTCGAGCGCGTGGTCGCTGCCCTTGCGTTCGACCTCGTTGTAGCGGTAGAACTGCCACCGCATCATGTCAAGCGATCGGGCGAGCGCTTCGTAGGTGTCGCCCGGTTGCGCTACGATGAACTGGATGGCGTTGTCGGAAAGGAGGACTTCTCGACCTCCGACCAGGCGGTTTTTGGCCAAATCCATTCGCGCGTCATCCAACTTCGCATCTTCGTCCATCAACGCCAGCGCCTGGTCGTCGTAGACGTACAATTCGTAGCGCTCCACGAGGTCGATGAGCTTGTCCGCGTACTGCGGATTCGTCGCGTAGCCGCATTGCTTGAGGCCCTTCGCCCACCCGCGGTAGTCGGTGATTTCCAGTTCGAACAGCGGCGCGTAGCGGGAGCGCTTCAGGAAGTCGCTGTGGTCGTTGAAGCTGTCGGCCGCGTCCTCATAGGCTCGGAAGCACTCGCCCTTCGCGTCGTCATCGTGGTACGTCCGGCCGCCGGTCCAATCGCTGTGGCACTTGATGCCGAAGTGGTTGTTGGAAACGCGCGCGAGTTCGCTGTTGCCGTTGCCGCTTTCCAGGATGCCTTGCGCGAGGGTGATGCTGGCGGGGATGCGGTGATCAATCATTTGGCGGATGGCCACGTCGCTCCATTGCGCGATGTACTCTTGCGGCTTGTTCGCAGGGGCTTGCGCGCGGGCGGATGCGGGCCAAATCGCCCACAACAGGCCGCACGCAACGTACAACAAACGGAAGGTCCACGTATTCATCACCGCGCGAAGTTAGGCGGCGGGGGCAGCGCGTTGCCGCCGGCCGGTCACCACCTATTAACGGCTCAATGTGGATTCCGATTGCGTCCGGCTTCGTCCGCCGCGATGGTGGCGCCCTCGATTTCGCGCAACACCGAACCGTCCGGAGCCAGGAATCGCCACGTGCCGGTCGGGCGACCGTCGTCCCCGTAGAGGCCGTCGATGTACAGGGCGCCATTGGGATGCCAGGTGCGGTAGGCTCCGATTTGGACCCCCTCCCGATACCGGTGCTCCGACCACGGCTTGCCATCCGGATAGAACGCCTGCCAAACCCCCGACTTGCGCCCCTCCGCATCGTACGCCTCCACCCGGTCGAGCTGCCCGTTTTCATGGTACACCCGCACAGCGAGCGTATCGCCTTGCGCCACGTCAGCCTCGCGCTTCACCTCGCCACTCGGCCACGTCGCCGTCACCACCTGATCCACTTCGGGTTCGCTTCCACATCCGGCGATCGCCAACGCCGCCAACACCAGCATCCGGTTCATTTTTTCCGATCGATTGTGTAGTGCACCAAATCCATGAGCGCCGCACGCACCGCGCCCTCGGGGAACGCCTCCAGCATCGCCATGGCCTCGTCCAGCAACCCCTTCATCCGTCCCCGCGCGTACTCCATGCCCGGTCCCTCGAGCACCGTTCGCATGACGTCTTCAACGGCTTTCGGGTCGTTGCTCCGGTACTTCACGAGCCGAATCAGCCGCCGCCGCTCTGAGCGGTCCGATTGCTGCAGCGTGTGGATCAGCGGCAACGTCATTTTCCGCTCCTTGATGTCCACTCCGGTCGGCTTGCCCGTCCGCTCGCCTTCACCGAGGTCCAGCAGGTCGTCTTGGATTTGGAAGGCCAAACCCACCAACTCCCCAAACCGCCTCATCCGCTCCACCCCCTCGGCATCCGCCCCCGCCGCCGCAGCCCCACACGCGCAGCACGCCGCAATCAACGACGCTGTTTTGCGCCGAATGATCTCGAAATACACCTCCTCCGTGATGTCCAGCCGCCGCGCTTTCTCGATCTGCAGCAACTCGCCCTCCGAAATCTCCCGAACGGCCTGCGACGTGATCTTCAGCAAATCGTACGTGTCGTCCTCCACGGCCATGAGCAGGCCGCGCGAGAGCAAGTAATCCCCGACCAGCACCGCCACCTTCTTCCTCCAGAGCGCTTGGATCGAGAAGAATCCCCGCCGCATGTCGCTCTCGTCCACCACGTCGTCGTGCACTAGCGTGGCGGTGTGCAGCAGCTCGATGAGCGACGCCGCTACCTGCGCCCGGCGGCCCAGCGGTTCGCTGAAGGGTTGGTCGGTGTGCAACCGCGCACTCAGGAACACGAACAGTGGCCGCATCTGCTTGCCGTTGCGTCGGAGGATGTGCCGCATGATGACATTCAGCAGCGCCACGTCCGTGCGCATCGCCTCGCGGAAGTGCACTTTGAACGCCTGCATGTCGGCGGCCACGGGGGCCTGGATGTCGGAGATGCGGCTCATGCGAAGCGCAAAGGTACGGCGTGCGAGGGGTTGGCTATCTTTGGGCCAAATCTCGTTCCATGATCCGATCCATGACCGGCTACGGCAAAGCCACCGGCACCATCGGCAACCGCCGGTACACCGTCGAAATCCGCTCCCTCAACGGGAAGCAGCTCGACCTTTCCGTGCGCATGCCCAGCGCTTTCCGCGAGTGGGAGATGGCCTTGCGCAAGCGAGTCGGCGCGGAACTCATTCGGGGCAAGAGCGACCTTTCCATTTCCTACGAACAGGACGAGGCGGAAACCCGCAGCCAGCTCAACGGTCCGGTCCTTCGGGCTTACCTGGAAGACATGCGGCTCCTCGCCCAAATCGAAGAGCTGCCTTTGGTCGACCCCATCGGTGCTGCGCTCCGCTTGCCGGATGTCGTGCGGCAAGCGAAGGACGAGGTGGATGAGTCGACGTGGTCGGCCCTTGACGCGTTGGTCGCCGAAGCACTCGCCGCGTTCAATGCCTTTCGCGAGCAGGAGGGCCGTGCGCTGGAGGCGGATTTCCGTCAGCACCTCGGTTCGATCGCCGCGGTGGAGGCCGATCTCGACCCCTTGCTCGACGCCCGCCTTGCACGGGTAAAGTCCCGCATCCACTCCCACCTCGAGGACGTCATGCAGCGAGGCCGGATCGATGAGAACCGCTTCGAGCAGGAGGTGCTGTTTTACGTGGAAAAGATGGACGTTAGCGAGGAACGGGTGCGGCTCCGGGCCCATTTGGCCTTGTTCCACGAAATCCTGGAAGGCGAAGCCGGTCAGGGGAAGAAGCTCGGTTTTGTGGCGCAAGAAATCGGCCGCGAAGTGAACACCCTTGGTTCAAAGGCGAACGATGCGGAAATCCAGCGCCTTGTGGTCGGCATGAAGGACGATTTGGAGAAAATCAAGGAGCAGGTGCTCAACGTGCTGTGATGGCTGCTGCGCGATCCAAGGGCAAGGCCGTCATCTTTTCCGCACCTTCGGGTTCGGGAAAAACCACCATCGTGCGGCATTTGCTGCAGCACGTCAGCCACCCCATGGGCTTCTCGGTCAGCGCCACGACGCGGCCGCAGCGGGGCCAGGAGCGCGACGGGGTGGATTACCATTTCCTGTCGCTCGACGCGTTCAAGGCGCAGGTCGCGGCGGGCGCGTTCGTCGAGTGGGAGGAGGTGTACCCGGGCAAGTGCTATGGGACGCTGCGTTCGGAGTTGGATCGCATGTGGGCCGCAGGCCAAACCGCACTCTTCGATGTCGACGTCGAAGGGGGCGTGAACTTGCGCAACGCCCTCGGCGAGGCGGCCCTGAGCGTGTTCATTCGTCCGCCATCCCTTTCTGTGCTGCGCCAACGCCTCGAAGGTCGAGGCACCGATGCGCCCGAAGTGATCGAGGAACGGCTGCGGAAGGCGGAGCGGGAGTTGGCCTATGAAGACCAGTTCGATGTGGTGTTGGTGAATGACGATTTGGCCACGGCCTGCCGCCGCGCAGTAGAACTCGTCGAGGCGTTCATTGCCCCTGCGGAATCCCCGGCTTCATGATGGGTCCGCGCAACGTAGGCCTTTATTTCGGTTCGTTCAACCCGATTCACATGGGGCACCTCATCATTGCGAACCACATGGCGCAGTCCACGGACCTCGATGAGGTGTGGCTCGTGGTCACTCCGCAATCGCCGCACAAGGCGAAGGGCGCCCTCATCGCGTTCGCGGATCGGATGCAAATGGTGCGGCTGGCGATTTCCGATAACCCGGCGCTTTCGGCCACGGACGTCGAAGCGAACCTGCCCGAACCGCATTACACGGCAGCCACCATGCGCCACCTGCGCGGCGCGCATCCCGAGCTGACCTTCAGCATCATCATCGGAGAGGACAATTTCGAGACGCTTCACACCTGGAAAGATCACGAGGAGTTGCTCCGCGAACACCGGTTCCTCGTGTATCCCCGGCGGACACCGGACGTCCCGCCTCCCGCGCTGGATGGTCAGGCCGTGCCGTGCAACCACCCCCACGTCGAACACTGCAATGCGCCCATGATCAGCATCTCCTCGACGTATTTGCGCCAGGCGATTTTGGCCAATCAAGACATCCGCTACCTGCTGCCGGACAAGGTGCTCCACTACATCGGGAGCAATCACCTTTACGAGGATTGATCAGGTGTTGTTGAAGGCGTTCATCGTGCGGCCCAAACCCGCAGTCGCAAAGCTCCACGCGCTCTCCACACACCGATCGAGGCGCTCCGGCAAGGCGTTCCGCTCCTCCGCGGTCCACTTGCCCAACACGTAATCCACCTGCGCCCCGCGGTGGAAGGCGTCCCCGATTCCGAAGCGCAGCCGGGGATACTGCGTGGTATTCAATACGGTCTGAATGTCCTTCAGCCCGTTGTGCCCACCGTCCGAGCCCTTTCCCCGAATCCGCAACGTGCCGAAGGGCAACGCCAAGTCATCCGTGATGACGAGCACGTTCTCCACCGGAATCTTCTCAGCTTCCATCCAATACCGCACGGCCTTGCCGCTGAGGTTCATGTACGTGGACGGCTTCAACAGCACGAACGTACGGGCCTTAAACCGGAACGTGGACACATCGCCCAGTCGAGCGGGGGCAAAACTTGCTCCCCGCGACTGGGCGATGGCGTCCACGACCTTGAACCCGATGTTGTGTCGGGTGTCCTCATATTCAGCACCCGGATTTCCGAGACCGACGATGAGGTACTTCATGTGCTTACGCTTCCTCAGCAGCTGCAGCAGCGGCCATGGCGGCACGCGTACGCTTGACAGATGCGATGAGGGTGGAGTCGTTCAGCAGGATATCGCAGCCTTCCACTTGGAGGTCACGCACCCGGAGGTTGCTGCCGATTTCCAAACCAGAAATGTCGACGGAGATGACCTCGGGCAAGTTGTTCGGCAATCCGCGAACCGGCACGCGACGGTATTGCAATTCGAGGCGACCACCGTTCATGACACCGGGCGAGGTTCCCTTCGTGCGAACCGGCAATTCCACGCGGACGGGCTTCTGCTCGTCGAGCAACAACGCATCGATGTGCACAATGTGATCGGTCACCGGGTGGAACTGGATTTCCTGGAGGATCGTGTCGTACTTGGTGCCTTCGACGTCCAATTCGATGCGGAAGACGTCGGGGTTGATGACCAACCGTTCGATGTCCAGTTTCGCAACGTGGAAGTGAACTTGCTCGGTGCCTCCATAGAGAACACCCGGGACACGGCCTTCCTTGCGGAGGGTCGCAGCATCTTTTTTCCCTACGCTCCCGCGCAAGGAGCCGCTCAATGATGCAGTTTTCATGATAGTATATTGTTAAACAATGAGTTCTGAACTGATGGAACGCTCCTCCACGAGGCAGGTGAGCGTTTTTGCGAACAAATCGTGGACCGGAAGGACCTTGATTTTCGAGGTGTTGGCCCCTTCTCGCAGGGGCATGCTATCGGTGATGACCAATTCGGTGAGGCTGCTGTTTGCGATGCGCTCGTAGGCTGGACCGCTGAGGACGCCGTGGGTGCACAGCGCGCGAACGCTCCTCGCGCCGTGCTCCATCATCAGGTCCGCTGCCTTCGTGAGGGTGCCTGCCGTGTCGCACATGTCGTCCACCAACACCACGTCCTTGCCCTGCACCTTTCCGATGACGGTCATGGACTCGACTTGGTTGGCGACTTCGCGTTGCTTGTAGCAGATGGCCATGTCCACGCCGAGCCGCTTTGCGTAGCTGTTGGCGCGCTTCGTTCCACCGGTGTCGGGCGTGGCGATGCACAGGTTCGTGCGGTCGAGTTGCTCGAGGTAGGGGATGAAAATCGTGCTCGCGTAGAGGTGGTCGACCGGGACTTCGAAGAAGCCCTGGATTTGGTCCGCGTGGAGGTCCATGGTGATGAGTCGGTCGATGCCTGCTGCAGTGAGCAGGTTCGCCACGAGCTTGGCACCGATGGCCACGCGGGGTTTGTCTTTGCGGTCTTGCCGCGCCCAACCGAAATACGGAATCATCGCGATGATGCGCTTGGCGCTGGCGCGCTTCGCGGCGTCGATGAGGAGCAGCAATTCGAAGAGGTTATCGGTCGGCGGGTAGGTGCCTTGGATGATGACCACTTCCTTGCCCCGGACCGTTTCTTCAATGCTCACTTGAAACTCCCCATCGCTGAATCGCGTGGTGTTCACGGGAATCAAATCCGCACCGAACGCTTCCGCGACGCGGGCGCCGAAGGCGTGGGAGGAAGAACCGGCTAGGATTTTGAGCATGACGGGGCAGGCTTTTTGAGGCTGCAAATGTAGTGCATTCCGTGCTGAAGACCAAGGGGTTTGCGCGGCGGCCATCAATGGAGCGAAAAGCGCACGGGCAGGGTGTATTGAACCCGAACGGGTCGGCCTTGTTGGCGCCCCGGTTGCAACACCGGAAGCCCTTCGATGCATTCGAGGGTGGTGCCGTCAAAGGCCGCATGAGGCGACTTCAAAATGCGCGGGTTGCGGACGCGTCCGTCTTCGTCAATGACATACCCGAGGTAGACCACGCCGTCGATGCCTGCGTCCCGCATGTGCCGGGGGAATTCCACGCATTGCTGCATGTGTTCGATGATGCGCTGTTCGGTGCATTGCCGCTCGCCTTCGGGGTCGAGGACATCGGCGCACTCGGGGAAGGCGGGCATGTGATCGGCGACCAACAACGTCGCAGGTTCGCTGCTGAACACGGGCTCAGGCTCCGGACCGAACAGGTCGTCCCAGCCCGAAAAGAAACCCGGGTCGGGTTCGGGCCCCAAGGGGCCGCTCCCGATGGGGGTCGGCCGCGGTTCGGGGTGCACGAGCGGCGGAGTCGTTGGCGCAGGCGGCGGCGGTGGTTTCACGGGAACGGAAGCCGGAACGACTTCCACTTCCAAAAGGTCCGTCGGCAGGGACGTGAACGCCGCCGCGCGGGCGGTCGACCATTCAAACGAGGTCCATTCGAACGCCGCCCATGTCAAGGCGAGGGCAGCTGTCAGTCCCATCAGGAACGTGGGTGGGGTGGGTTTGGACATGAAAAAAGGGATTGATAACCAATCCCTTTCGAATACTGTGCCACACTGTGTTAACGCCGCGTCAGGATGCGATCAATTTGAATCCCTTTCCGTGGACGTTCATGATTTCAATGGTCGGGTCGTTCGACAGGTGCTTCCGGAGTTTGGCAATGTACACGTCCATGCTCCGTCCATTGAAGTAGTTGTCGTCTCCCCAAATCGTGCGCAACGCAAACGGGCGCTCGAGCAATCCATTTTTGTGCTTCGCCAGCAGGTAGAGCAGTTCGTTCTCCTTGGTGGTCAGGCGCTTCTCTTCGGATCCGTGGGTGAGCTTTTGCGTGTTGTAGTCGAACGCGTATTCGCCGATGCGGAATTGGCTGACTTCTTCCCCTTCTTCCGGAAGGGCGGCGGATCGCCGCAAAATGGCGTGGATGCGCATCAGCAATTCGTCCATGCTGAACGGCTTTGTCATGTAGTCGTCCGCGCCGACTTTGAATCCTTGCAGCGTGTCCTCTTTCGCCGAACGCGCTGTGAGGAACAAAATCGGCAACTGACGCGATTCCCGCCGGATTTCCTCGGCCACTTCGAAGCCGTCTTTGCGCGGCATCATGACGTCGAGCAATGCGAAATCGAACGAATGGCGGTGAAATTCCTTCAATCCTTCCACGCCGTCTTTCGCCCAAACCGTTTCGAACCCTTTGGCGTTCAAGTAATCAGAAAGGAGTCGGCCCAAATTTGGGTCGTCCTCGCACAACAAGATGGATGTTTTCGTTTCGGTGCTCATGTCAACGTTCAGGTTGGGTTTTCGGCAATTCAATCACAAACGTGCTGCCCTTTCCAGGTTCGCTCTCAACGTGAATGGACCCGTGATGGCGCACAACCACCGTGCGCACATAACTCAAACCGAGTCCAAATCCTTTCACGTCGTGAACGTTTCCCGTCGGGACACGATACAACCTATCAAAGACCTTGCCTAAATGTTCTTTCGGGATGCCGATGCCGTTGTCTTTGAACCGAAACTCCACGCCGTTCGGGGTGTTTCGGCTGGAAATTTCGAGCAGCGGATTCTCGGATGCGTACTTCAGTGCGTTGTCCATAAGGTTGTAAACCACGTTCGTCAGGTGGATGCGATCGGCCTCGATGACCGGACTGCTCGCCGTGAGGTTGAGCTCCACCTTTCCTCCCCGTTTTACGGTTTGGATGGCCAAATTCTTGACCACTTCCTTGATGACATCGTGCGCGTTCAACGGCTGCATGAACAACCGCATGCTCCCCGAATCCGCGAGGCTCGCTTGCAACACGTTCTCCACCAACACCCCGAGCCGCTTGTTCTCCTCCCGAATGAGGCCCACGTAGTGCTTCAAGGTTTCTTCGCTCCTGCGCATGTCCGGGTCGTTCAGCGCTTCCGCGGCGAGGCCGATGGTGCTGATGGGCGTTTTGAGTTCGTGGGTCAAGTTGTTCATCAAATCGCGTCGAATGCGGTCGATGCGCTTGTTGCGGTTCGCGGTGATGACGGCGCTGAACAGGCCGGCCGCGATGATCGCAAGCATCACTCCCGTCAACGCGAATTGGCCCAACAAATTGTGCAGCAAGTAGCGGTCCAGCGAAGGAAAGTGGACGCACAGCCGCAGCGGTTCCGCCACCACGCAGTACCCCTCTTCGGTCAGCGCCGCCCGGTGTTCCTCATCGGCCTCTTCCAGCCGCACGGGTTGGCCAAACCGATCGAACACGCCGATGACCGGCACCGCGGCAATGCCGTGTTCGTGCAGCGCCTCTTGGACGAGGCTGTCCACCATGAAGGCGTCCATCCGCTGCAACATCGTGCGTTCCGCCCCGCTCAGTGCCGTTCCAATGGAGGGAATGCCGGGGTCGGAATTCACGGCTTCCAACTGGGCTTGAAGGGCGGCTGCAGAGGGCTGTGTGAGAAAATCCCCCACCTCGGAAAGGGCGTGGGCGACGTTGTCGTCGAACAGCTGCTGCTTCATGCGCACCGACGAACGCAGCCAATGGATTTGGATGGTGCTCATGCCCAAGAAGGCGAACACCATGGCAATGATGAACCACGGGATGCTCTTTGTGCGACGGTTGGCCATAACGATTCAAAGTTACTCCCAGGAAAGCCATGCCGCGGGTTTCATCAACATCCCTTAACAAACCCGTCACGGCCACGTCACCCTTTCCATTGAACTTCGAACCATCAAAGGCCCTCATGGCGGTGGGCCGAGGTTTGACGGTCCTCCAACTGGACGAGATGGGGCTTCACAACGGTGGGGCTCCATTTTTTTATCCCCCGACTTGCAGCCGGTCCATCAGCCCGCTTTGGTAGGTTCTGCCGACGGGCAATTCCTTCCCGTTGACCCAAACGGCCGTCCGGTTCCACCGCTCCACGTGTCCGATCTGCACCGCGAAGCTTCGGTGGATTCGCACGAACCGGTCTTCCGGTAGCTTCTCCAGGAAGTTGCTCAGGGTGGACCGCAGCACGTGCGTCCGTTCCCGGGTGTGGATTTCCAGGTACATCCGGTTGCTTTCGAAGAACAGGATTTGGTCCAAATCCACCCGCACCTGGCCATAGCCATCCGGAAGGAAGATGCCATCGTTCATCGCGCGCTGGTTTCCCGATGCGGCCAAGGCCAACTCGATGCTCGAATACAAGTCATCCGCGGTGAACGGCTTCAGCACATACCCGGCCGGCCGGGTCGGTTTCGCCCGCTCAATGGTCGCCGGATCCGCGTACGAGGTCAAAAAGATGAACGGCGTTTCGCCGCGTTCCCGAATGAAATGCGCCACGTCGATGCCATCGCGCTTCCCACCGAGCGCAATGTCAATGAGGGCCAAATCCACCGGCACCTCTTCCAACAAGTTCAAGGCTTCGCGGTGCGACCGCGCGTGCCCCGATACGTGGTAGCCCAGGGCCCGCAGTTCCTTGCGGATGAAGCCCGCGATGATGGGTTCGTCTTCGACGATGAGGATGTTGGGGGGATGGTTCATGGGGCATCGGATTCTTCAAAGGTCCAAATCAACCGCGACCTGGCCCGCGGGCTCACGCGCACCACACCGCCGAGTTGGTGCACCATTTCGGCCACCAACCAAAGCCCCAACGAGCGCTCGTCGCTGAAGGTGATGTCCGGCGGCAGCCCTTGACCGTGGTCGTCATAGTACGCGGTAAACCGGCCTTTTTCCGCCCGCCGCAGGTGAAGCTGCACGTTGACGGTTTCGGCGTCCGGTTGCGAATGTTTGAAGGTGTTCGTGATGAGTTCGTTCAAAATCAGGCCCATGGGAATGGACATGTCGAGGTCCATCTCCACGTCCCGCCCGGAGACGTGCAACTGCGCATCCGCCGCTTCCCAGCCGTACAGCTTGCAGTTGAGGTCAAACAAGCGCCCAGCGAAGTGCTGAAACGAGAGCGATTTCGTCTCTCCCGCTTGGTGAAGCTCTTGGTGTACCATGGCGATGGACGCAATCCGCGAACGCCCTTCGCGCAGGGTGCGCTTCGCCTCCTCGTGTTGCACATGCGTCGTTTGCAGGTCGAGCAAGTTGCCCACGATTTGCATGTTGTTCTTCACCCGGTGGTGGACTTCTCTGAGGTAGAGGTCTTTGAGTTGGATGGCTTCTTCGAGGGAGGCCGTGCGTTCGGCGACCAGCCGTTCGAGTTGCTGCGTGCGGCGTTTGGCCTGCAGGATGAGGCCCCAGGCCAAAACCAGCACCGTCGCCGCAAGCCCCATTCGAAAGGCGAGCGTCTGCGTCCACGCCGGCTCCATCCGAATCGGGATGAGGAGCCCGTTTTTCGACCACTGTCCACCCCGAAACCGCGCCCGGACTTCGAGCGTGTAGTTCCCGGGGTCCAACCCGGCGATGCGCACGGAATTGCTTTCAGTTTCGTGCCAATTCTCGTCAGCTCCCAGGATCCGCGTGGCGTACGTGTGTCCACCAGGGCCCCATTCGAGCAGCCGGAATTCCGCGGTCAGGATGGGAAAGGACGGCGTCAACCGCACCACGGATCCCGCCGCCCAATCCGGATACACGTCCCGCTTTCCGCCCGATTCGGTTCCCAGCGCATCCAAGGCCAGCACCCCGATGTTCGCATTGGCTTCGAACGAACGGCAGTCCCAAAACGACGGATCCACCACCGTCAACCCGTCCAGTCCGCCGAAGTACAACCGACCCGAAGCGCCTGCAGTGAAGGAGGTTCGGTTGAACTCAAGCTGGTGAAGCCCCTCGGTGCGACCGAACACATCCACCGATTCCGAGTCGATGTGAAACCGCATGATCCCGCGATCGCTGGAAAGCCACAAGTGGCCGCATTCGTCTTCGAGCACGGCGTAGATGCGGTCATCCGACAGACCCGTCCGCCGCTGGAAAGTTTCCGAAGTTTGGGCCTCGAGGTCGAAGGCCACCATCCCGTGCGTGGCGGTTCCCATCCAACAAACACCTTGAATCACCAGCAGGCTGTACACCGCGTAGTCCACCGATGGGAACCGAACCAAGGTGCGCGAGCCGTCTTCGTATCGCCACAACCCCGTCGAGGTGCCGAGCAGGACTTCCCATGGCCCGATCCGTTGCATGGAATAAACGTCACCGAGCTCATCGCGTTGTTCGGGCGTTTGGGTGATCGCTTCGGCTTGTGCTGTGCGCCGGTCAAATCGGGTCAGGCCGTGGTGGCCCATGAGCCAAACATCGAGGGCCTCATCCAATGCTTCGAGCGACCAGCAATCGATGACCGAGGTCGTTGCAACCGGTTTCAAAGCCCCCATCATGCGGCCTTCGTGCCACTGCCCGTTGCCTGCGATGATGAGCGAGTCGCCCCGAAGCCGAGCGATTGCGCTCAAGCCGGAGTTCTTAGGGTCGAACAGGAGGGATGTGGTCCAGCTCGATTCGGTGAGCTGCATGCGGTAGGTTTGGCCCAAATCGTTGCAGAAAAGGAGGGTGTCGGGCGACCATTCCAGCAGCGTGCGCATCGAATTCAGGCGAGCGGGCGAATTCGGCTTTGGCGGCAGCGGAGTGGATAGGGCGTTGAACCCGGTTTGGTGAACCTCAACGTGGGTGATGCCGTGGCTCGAGCAAATCCAGCCATCGTCCTTGCTCGAAAACCGAATCTTCGAGACGCGTCGCCCCCATTCCAAGTCTTCCGTGATCTCATCTTGCCAAATCAGTTCATTCGCCGCGTTGAAAATCAGTAAGCGGTTGCCGTGGATCACCCAAGCGTGTCCCGTATAAGGATTTTCGCTGAGGAACCCGAATTTCGGGTGGAGCTCACCGTATCCGCTCACGCGCTCGACGCCTCCACCGGTCCAGGATTGCAATCCGCCATCGGGATGGAAGCACAACACCGATCCGTCGCTGCCCCAGCGCATGGTTCCTCGCTGCAGGGCCTCCTTCAGTGCTTTGCTCGAAGGCCCGACCTGAAACTCCCCATCGAATTCGTGGATGAGGCCGGTTCCTTTGGAAACGTCGCGGTGGTGCCAAATGAACCAGGATCCTTTTCGGGGGTCGGTGTGCAGGGGCTCGATCCAGTCGATGGAATCCCCCCCGGAGAACTCCGTTCGCAATTCTGCTCCATCGAGTCGCCCGATGCGCCCCCCATCGCCGCTGATCCAAACGCCTTGACCCGACCGCATGAAGTGCACGTTGTGCCAACTCGGGAAGTGGAGGGCGGCTTGCGTTTCCAACACGTGGGGGCCAAATCGGGGAATGCTGTCCCAGCGCACCCAGTCGCGCAAACCGCTGGCACCCAGCCACAACGTGCCGGATGGATCGAGGGCGAGCGTCCGCAAGTTGAGGGCCTCGCCGAAGGGCTCGAAGCGCACGCCGTCGAAGCGATTCAGTCCTTTCGCGGTGGAACACCACAGGAACCCGTGGTTGTCGAGGGTGACGTCGGTGACTTGTTGACTCGAAAGCCCCGATTCCACATTGTAGTGCTGCCAGTGCACGGCGAGGTCGCCCTCCGGAAGGGGAGGGGGCGTGGTGGGGTTCGAAGTCCAAACCCCCCAACTGCATGCCAACGCGAAGAGCAGGGATTTCAAAGGAAGAATTTCAGCACGAGTTACGGCGCATTCTTTGGAGTGACAATGCGTTCAGCCATTGATTTCGACTGTTGCGCAATATCTTCGTAGGCCGCACGGCTTGCTCATGATTCCTCAGTCCACCATCGCCCAAATCCTCGAAACCGCCGTCATCGAAGAGGTGATTGGCGACTTCGTGGAGTTGAAAAAGCAGGGGAGCAGCTACCGCGGACTGAGCCCGTTCACGAACGAAAAGACCCCGTCGTTTTACGTCATTCCGCAGAAGGGCATCTTCAAGGACTTTTCGAGCGGCAAGGGTGGCAGCCTCATCACGTTCCTCATGGAGCTTGAGAGCATGACGTATCCGGAGGCGTTGCGGTTTTTGGCCAAACGCTACAACATCGAAATCGAAGAGCGCGAGCAAACCCCCGAGGAGCTGGCCGCGCGGAGCGAGAAGGAGAGCATTGCCGCCGTGGTGGCGTGGGCGCAGAAGTGGTTCACGGAACAGCTGCACGAGACCGAGGCGGGGCAGGGCATCGGGTTGTCGTATTTCGCGGAGCGCGGCTTTCGGCCGGAGATCATCAAGCGGTTCTTGATCGGGTATTCCCCGGATGTTTGGGACGCGTTTTCGAAGGCGGCGGTCGCGGCGGGTTACGAGCCGAAGTGGCTCGTGGCGGCGGGGTTGTCGCGGGAGCGGGACAGCGGCGGGCTGTGGGACTTCTTCAAGGGGCGGGTGATGTTCCCGATCCGGGACGTGACGGGGCGGGTCATCGGTTTTGGCGGGCGCACGCTGAAGAAGGAGAAGGACGTTGCGAAGTACTTCAACAGCCCGGAGAGCCCGCTGTATCACAAGAGCGACGTGCTGTTTGGCATCCATTTGGCCAAACCCCACATCACGAAGGAAGACCGCGTCCTCCTCGTCGAAGGCTATACCGACGTCATGGCGCTCCACCAAGCGGGGCTCGAAAACGCGGTCGCTTCCAGCGGCACGGCCCTGACGGACGGCCAAATCAAGATCATCCGCCGCTTTACGAAGAACGTAACGGTCCTCTTCGACGGCGACGCGGCGGGGGTTCGCGCCTCCCTCCGCGGCATCGACCTGCTCCTCGCCGCCGGCCTGAAAGTCAAGGTCCTTCTGTTCCCCGACGGCGACGACCCCGACAGCTATTCCCGCAAGGTCAGCGCCTCGGAGCTCCAGCGCTTCGTGGCCGAGGAAGCGCAGGACTTCGTGGCCTTCAAGGCCCAGGCCCTGCTCGCCGATGCCGGTGGCGACCCCTTGCGTCGTTCGGAAGCGGTCCGGAGCGTGGTGCAGTCCATCGCCGCCATTCCCGACGCCATCGAGCGGAGCGTGTACATCCAAGCCTCGGCCGCTCAACTGAGCGTCGGCGAGGATTTGCTGCAGGGCGAGGTCAACAAGGCGGTGCTGAAGTTGGCCGAAGATCGGCGGAAGGCCGAGGAGCGGGCGAAGCGAACCGCCTCGACGGTGCGCACGCCCCAGGGCCGCATGACGGGTTTGCGCCCCGCCGCCCCGCTGCCCGAACCACCGCCTTACACCGACGCGCCCCCGCTGCCCGACGCGCCCCCGCTGCCCGACGAACCGCCGCACCCCGCCGATGCCGGTTGGGCCATTGCCCCCGACGGCACCATCCCCGGATGGACGGGCCCCAACGCCCCGCCCCCGCCGGCCGAACCGGGCTGGATGTCCGACGACGGACCGGAAGTCGCGCCGGTCGAGCCGATGGCCACCCCCGGTTTGCTCGACGTCCCGCGGCGGTACTTCTTGGAAAAGGATTTGGTCCGACTGCTCGTGAATTACGGCGGCCACCCCGTGGACGTCACCGTGGAGGGCGAGGAGGAACCCGTAACCGAGCGGCATCCCTTCGCGGAATGGGTCATCCACACGCTCGAGCTGGAACAAATCGAACTCCAGTCCTCCGGCTTCCAGCGCGTCATCGACTTCGCTGTGCAGTGTTTGGACGAGCACCTCATTCCGGAGTTCAGCAAGCTCCTGCAGGACCCGGATCCCGAGCTGCAGCGCGTGCTCGCCGACGCGATGATGGTGCAGCACGTGGTGTCCCAAAACTGGGCCATCCGCCACCAAATCTACCCGGAGCTCGAGGAGGACCACCTCGAAAAGGCCCTGATGGATGCGATGCACTTGTTGCGCTTGGACAACATCCAACAGCGGATCAAGGCGATTTCGTCGGAGCTCGTCGCGCTCGAGCAGCAACCCGAAACGGACGCTGCGGTGGACGAACTGCTCGCGGAGCGCATTCGACTGGATCGCGAAAAGTCCGAATTGGCGAAGTACTTTGGCTCCACCATTTTGCCTTACGAATGAGCGGACTGCGCACTTTTTTGGAATCGGGATTCACCATCGGCAAGTACAGCTTTACGGCGCTGGACGTGTTCGTCGTCCTCGGCATCTTCGCGCTTGCGCAGGTGATGCTGTGGCTGGGGCGGCTGTTCTTGAACCGATCCATGCTGCGGCGGCGCGTGGACCAGGGCAAGCAGTTCATGATCCGGCGGATTTGGCGGACCCTGGTTTACCTCGTGGCGGGGATGTCTGCGCTGAGCACCATCGGGGTGGAAATGAAGGTGCTGTTCGCGGGTTCTGCGGCGCTGTTGGTGGGTGTGGGTATCGGATTGCAGGGCTTTTTCAACGACGTGGTGTCGGGGTTTGTGCTGTTGTTTGAGGGCGGGGTGCGCGTGGGGGATGAGCTGGAAATCGAGGGTTCGCTCGTGCGGGTGGAGCGGATCGACTTGCGTTCGACGCGGGTGATCACGCGGTCGGGGGACTTGATTGTCTTGCCCAATGGCATGTTTGCAGGCCAAAGCGTGCGCAACTTCACCCAAGGGCGTGACCGCACCCGCCTCGACGTTCGGGTGGGCGTGGCCTACGGCTCCGACACGGTTCTCGTTTCGGACCTGCTCATCCAAGCCATGCGGGCCCAACCCGAAGTGGCGGACAACGAAGAAATCGTGGTGATCTTCGAGGACTTTGGCGATTCGGCTTTGGTCTTTGAAGTGCGCTCCTGGATTCGTTCACCATGGACCATCGATCGCATCAAGAGCGACATCCGCTTCCGCATCGATGCGCTCTTCCGCGAGCACGGCGTTGTGGTTCCGTTCCCTCAAAGGGACGTCCACCTCATTGCTCAGTCCTGAGCCTCTCGCACGTCGATGACGTGGAGGTTGAGTTTGATTTCATCGGGCGCCGAACGCGCTTCCAACCACGTATTGCGCACCAGCGTGTAGACGATATCAAAGGCATGCCATTGCTTGAGCAGCGGCAGCAGGTGGCCCAAATTGAACCCCACCGCCTCCATGGATCCCGCCCATTCCGGCTGGGTGACGTACAGCTTCAAGTGCTTGCCTTCCGCTCCCACCGCCCGCGGCGCTTTTGCGCACCGCACATTGCGGCTCATGAACACCGGCAGCGGATTGCCCGGACCAAACGGTTCCAGCGTTTCCAATCCCCGGAACATCGCCGTCGTCAGCTCGGACAAGGGCAGCTCGGCGTGGTACGTCACCCGGGGCTTGGGCTCACGCCCTGCAAGCTGCTCACCGATGGCTTGCTCGAACCGTTCCCGGAATTCCGGCAAGTCCTTCTTATGCAGTTGCAGCCCAGCCGCCATGGGATGCCCCCCGAACTGAATGAGCAGGTCGCTGCACGCGCCCAGTGCGTGGTGGATGTCCACGCCATCCACGCTCCGCGCGCTGCCGATGAGGGTGGTGCCCTCCTCTGAAAGCACGAGGGATGGCCGGTAGCGGTGCTCCACAAGGCGGCTCGCTACGATGCCGACCACCCCGCGGTGCCAATGCTTGCCGTAAACCAAATTGCAGTACCGATTCCGCTCGTCTTGGTCCACCAATTCGATGGCCTTCGCGGTCATGTCTTCGTCCACCTCCCGGCGGATTTGGTTCCAATTCTCCAACAACCGAGCGCATTCTGCGGCGCCATTTTCGCAGGTCTCTAACAACAGGTTCACGGCCGTCATGGCATCCTCCATCCGCCCAGCGGCGTTGATGCGCGGCCCCAGCGTGAAGCTGATGTCGCGGATGGTGGCCGGAGCTTCCCGAATGTCTGCTGCACGGAGCATGGCGCGCAACCCGGGCCGTTGCAATTCCTTGAGCCGCTTCAATCCGTGGTGCGCGAGGATGCGGTTTTCGTTGACCAAATCCACGAGGTCCGCCCCAATGCTGATGGCCACCAAGTCCAATTCTTCCAACAAGTTGTCCTGTGGAAAATCCATCCGAAGGGTCAGCGCTTGCAAGAGCTTGAACGCCACCCCACACCCCGATAATTCCTTGAATGGATACGTGCAGTCGGGGCGCTTGGGATTCAGCAAGGCCAAAACCGAAGGCAACTGCTCCTCGGGAAGGTGGTGATCGCAGACGATGACGTCGATGCCCTTCTTTTTCGCGTAAGCCAGCGACTCAAAATCCTTCGTGCCGCAATCGAGCGTGATCATCAGCGTGCATCCTTGATTGGACGCAAAAGCCACCCCTTCCATGCTCACCCCGTGCCCTTCGTCGAAGCGCTTGGGCACATACGGCGTCACCTCAGATCCCAATCCCGTCAGGAACCCAGAAATCAAGGCGACAGCGGTCGTTCCGTCAACGTCGTAGTCCCCGTAGACCATGATGCGTTCTCCCCGCTGCACCGCTTGGTGCAACCGTTCGGCCGCCGCATCCATGTCTTTCATGCCACTGGGGTCGAGCAGGTCGTCAGCGGAAGGCGTCAGGAATTTTCGAGCGGCCTCGGCGGAATCGATGCCGCGCTGTACCAACAGCCAAGCAACCAAATGGGTCAGCCTTGCGTTCATTTGCAAGTCCGACACCTTCTGACCGTCAGGCCGGGGTTCCGCTGTCCAAGGGGTTTCTTCCATGTGATTGAGCCCCGCAAGTTCGTCAAAAAAAGATGGTTGTTCCTGCCTTCAACGTATCTTGGTGCCGGTTTCTAAAATTAGACCATTGAAACGCAATCACATGTCTGCATTGAAACGTATCGCCTCTGCCTTGCCGATGTTGGCTTTGCCGCTGGCGTTCATCCTGTTCACCGGCTGCCTCAACGAGGACAACCGGATTCCTGAAAACTGCTACGATGGCATCCAGAACAACGGGGAGGAACTCGTGGACTGTGGCGGCCCGATTTGTGAGCCTTGTGATCCGTGCGAGAACGGTCAGTACGACGTGTTGCTCGGGGAGCAGTGGGTGGACTGCGGGGGGGAATGCGAGCCCTGCGACCCGGCGTTCAACGGGGTGCTTGATCCGGGAGAGACCGGCATCGATTGCGGGGGAACTACGGGCATTGCGTGCGGTGAACTCTGCGGGGACGGGTTGCTCAATGGCTTGGAAGAGGGCGTGGATTGCGGGGGACCGGATTGCGACGTTTGCCCTTCCTGCGTCGACGGGATCATGAACGGCTCCGAAATTGGCATCGACTGTGGGGGGCCGGATTGCGATGCGTGCGCCACGGATGGGGATTGCACGAACGGCTTGCTCGATGGCGACGAGTTGTACATTGATTGTGGGGGTTCGACGTGCCCGGATTGTGAAGCGATTTTGACGTGGAAGGCCAACGGTTCGACAATTTTGGCGGACTTCGAAGCAACCGCGACCTTGGACGGTGCAACGGGTACCATCACCATCGCGGGCCTTTCGGTCACGACGCAGGGCATCGGCTTGACGCTTCCGGAGCCACCGTTGGTCGGCTGGGTCGATGGCGCTGTCGTGAGCTTGAACGATGCGACGGCTCCCGCGGGCGTGGCCACGTATGTGGCGGTGGGCGGCGGGCAATACAGCACGTCGTTTGGAGGAAACATCAACGTGACCGTCACGTACATCGACGCCCAAGTGGGCGGCATCATCGTGGGCACCTTCAGTGGGTCCATGGTCGATGCGGCAGATGACAACGTGACCATTTCACTCGGCTCCTTCCAGTTGCCCATCCAGTAACCAGAAGGTTGCTGACGAAAAAGCCCGGTCTGCTCGCAAGCGGACCGGGCTTTTTCATGTCCAGGATGCGGACGTCATTCGTTGCGAATCAGATCGAACAACTCGCCCAAGTCCGGGGCGAGCACGATTTCGATGCGGCGGTTTTTCGCTTTGTCTTCGGCATCCACAGGGTGGTATTCGCTGCGACCGGAAGCGGTCAGCAGGCTCGGGCTGACCTCACCATCTCCGGTGAGCAAATCCACGACCGCCGTGGCTCGGAGGACGCTGAGTTCCCAGTTGTTACGCGGGATGCTGCCCGTGGATCTGATTTGGTCCGTGTCCGTATGCCCTTCCACGATCACCTCGATGTCCTCTTGCACGGCCACCACTTGGGCCAAATCCAGCAGCGCCTGCCGTCCCTCCACATTGATCGCGGTGCTCCCCGACGGGAACAGCAGTTTCGCCTCTAGGGACACGTACACCTTGCCATCCCGTTGTTCCACGGTCAAGCCCTTGTCCTTGAAGCCGAGCAACGCTTCGGCCACGCGATTGCGGAGGGCGGTGGCCGCGGCATCGCGGGCGGCGAGCAGGGCCTCGAGCTCCTCGACGCGTGCGGACCGCGCCGCGAGTTCCTTGCGACGGGCCTCGAGGTCGGCTCCGAGTGCAACGAGTGAATCCTCCTGCGCTTGCAATTCTTCGCGGGTGCTCGCGAGGTTGCGGAGCAGGGCTTCGTTTTCGGTGATCATCTTCGCTAGACGGTCGGAACTCTGTTCGTTGAGCACATCGTTCAGTTCGCGCAATTCCGCGATGCGCTGCCGGTTGCGGGCCAAATCCCGCCCCATTTCCGCCGTATCGGCTTCCAATTCCGTCCGCGCATCCTCCAACACCGCTACGCGCCCTTCGAGCTCGCGCCGGTTGATTTCGGCGTCACCTTGCGCCAAACGCGCCGCGGCTTGCGCCTCGCGCAGTTCATCGCGCTCGGACTCAAGCGCTTCATAAGACTTCATGCTGACGCATCCGGAAAGCAGGCCGGTGGCCACGAGAAGAAGGAGGGGTTTGTTCATTCGAAATGAGGGATGTAATGCTTGTTGCAACAATAATGGAAGTTTCAGCGTTATCATTGTGGTGCAAAATGATGAAACTGCGCAACATATCTGCGAGGTTGCGCCCGGTCGTGGACTGGGTGGATGCGCATTTGGTCTGGTTTTTCACCAACGGGAACAAAGTGGGCGTCGAGGAGGGCCAGGTGGCGCCGCACGACGATCACGTGATTTGAATGCAAACGTTCTGAGGTTCGGTAAAGAACCGCAACGATTCAGTTCCGCCTTCGCGCCCGGCTCCGGATGATTTAACGCCACCGAATGGCATGCGCAAATCGCGCTCCAGCCAGCAGTTCACCCATGCGATGCCGCTGTCGATTCGGGCGGCAACGCGGTGTGCCCGCCGCAGGTTTTCGGTCCAAATCGTGCACGCGAGCCCATACTCCGTCCCATTCGCCAAGGCGATGGCCTCTTCTTCGGTTGCAAAGGGCTGGAGCGTAACCACGGGGCCGAAGATTTCTTGTTGGTTGACTTCGCAGGTGGGAGAGAGCCCCTCGATGAGGGTGGGCTGCATGAAATGGCCTTGGCGGCAGCGGTCGCCTTCGGGGTGGGTGGCTTGGCCGCCGCAGAGGATGGTGCCGCCGAGTTCCCTTGCTTGGGCGACGAAGGATTGGATCTTGGCCAAATGGTCAGCAGATGCCACCGCGCCCATTTTGGTCTTGGGCAACGACGGGTCCCCTGGCCGCATGGCGCTGACTTTTTCCACCAACGCATCGCGGAAGCGGTCGTAGATGGATTCGTGGATGAGGAATCTGCTGGAACAGAGGCAGATTTGGCCTTGATTCGCAAAACCGGATCGCAGCACGGTCCGCAACGTCAGGTCGAAATCGCAGTCTTCGAAAATGATGGCGGGATTTTTTCCGCCCAACTCGAAGGTGGTTTTCTTGGACGTGCCCGCCACGGCGCGGGCAATGTGTCGGCCTGTCGCCGTTCCGCCTGTGAAGGAAATGGCCTTGATCCGAGGGTGCGTGACGAGGGCTTCCCCCACCTCGTTGCCCAAACCGTGCACGATGTTGAAGCTGCCCGGCGGAAAGCCGGACTCGTTGATCCATTGGGACATCAAGAAGGCTGTAGCCGGCGTGATCTCAGACGGCTTTCCGATGACGCAATTGCCCATGGCCAAAGCCGGAGCGACCTTCCAAGTGAACAGGTACAGGGGAAGGTTCCACGGGGAGATCACGCCCACCGTGCCGAGCGGCTTGCGGTGCACGTAGTGCAGCTGATGTGCGCCCGCGGCCATGCCGGCCTCGGTCAAATACTGCTGTGCAGCGGAAGCATAGAAACGGAGGTTCTTTTCCGCCCTAGGAATGTCCACGTGTGCGGCGAGGCTGACCGGTTTCCCGTTGTCCCGCGATTCGGCGGCTACGAGTTCGTCGAAGTGTTCGGCGATGCGATCAGCGAGTCGGTTCAAGCAGGCGGCGCGCTCTTCCACCGAAGTCGATGACCAGGCCGGATAGGCTGCTTGAGCGGCTTCCATGGCCCGTTCGATGTCCGCTTCGCCTGAACGCGGAAGGCGTCCATAGGGGAGGCCTGTTGCGGGTTCGATGTTGTCCAACCATCCGTTTTCGATGGCAGGGAGGTGCTTGCCTCCAATGAAGTTCAAAATATCCATGCCGAGGGTGTTGGCGTGAGCGCGAAATTTCTTTATCTTCGCGCTCGATTTTCTTGGTCACGTTCGCTGACAAAGGTAATCACTCCCCGATGGTGTAATGGTAACACACCGGTTTTTGGTGCCGTTTTTCCAGGTTCGAGTCCTGGTCGGGGAACTGAAGCCCGTCGCTTTTCAAGCCGACGGGCTTTTTGTTTTGGGGCGGTAACAGATTTTTGGTTAAAGCGTTCGGGCCTTGGTCGATGAATGGCCTACATTGAACCATTAAATCCAAATTTTATGCGCCTGTTTTCCTTCAACTCGCTCTTCCTCGCAGGAGCACTCTCCTTCCTGGGCATGACCACGGCGGCAGCTCAAAGCACCGCTGACTCCTCACCTGGTGCGCCGTGGCTCTACAATCCGGACGCCAACGGCAACGGCAACATTGCGACGTTCGATCTCATGGAGTTGTTGTCCATTTTCGGCCAAGACGTGGAATTCCCAGCGGTCGTTCCGGCTGAGACGGTGGACGGTCTGACGGATCAAGTGGAATGGCTCGACCAAATCGTGAGGGCTCAGCATGAGCAGCTGATCGTCCTGACGGATGCAGTGAGGCAGTTGCAGCAGGCCGCGGTGGGGCCGTTCGTCTGGAGCGAGGAGCATGAGGCTTGGATTTGCAGCGAGTCGGTGGTGGTTCAGGGAGTGGTTCGTTCGGGTCGGTTGGAATCCGGTTCGGCTCGCATCGGAGGGCTGTCGGCGAATTGAGGACCGAAGGATGAAAATGAAAACGGCCCGGACTGAGCAGTCCGGGCCGTTTTCATTTTCGCAAGCGGGGTTCACTGACCTTGGAGCAGCGTTTCCACCTGACTCGTCAACAGAAGCAGGGCTTCTTCAAGTTCGGTCACCCGGGAATTGAGGGAATCGATCACCTGCATCGGGTTGGTTCCGCCCACGAGGAGGGTTTCGTGCACCTCAACCGTTCCGTCGTTGATGACGGTCAATGCATTGCTTCGCTCTTGCAAGGCGCCATTGCCGACGGCGAAGAGGAGCCCGGGCACTTCGAGGGTGTTGTACTGACCCACCACAAAGCTCTGATCGGCATCGGCTACTGTTGACAGTCCGAAGGCCGCGGATGAGTTGTTCAGGGCTTGGGTTTGGCGACCGTGCGATGAGCTGTAGAGTCCCGAGGCGATGGTTTGGTAGCCTTCCGCGTGCGCGGCATAGCCGGTGGCATCGGATTGGAATCCTTCGGCGTGGCTGTTGCTGCCGCTGGCCAAAGTGGCATCGCCCTCGGCGTGTGAGGCGGTGCCCGATGCGACCGTGTTGCGGTTTTCCGCATGGCTGTAGAGGCCCGTTGCGTCGGTCAAGTAGCCTTCAGCGTGGGCGGCCGTACTGTTGGCTAGCGTCACGTATCCTTCGGCGTGAGCGTAGTTGGCCGTGGCGTCGGTTGCGTAACCTTCAGCGTGCGAGGCGGTGCCCGATGCGAACGAACTCATGCCCTGAGCATGCGACGCCACACCCGCTGCCGTGCATCCTTCCCCGGCTGCGCTGGAACAGGTGGCGGTGGCGTTGGTGAGGCGATTTTGGGCGTGGCTGTAGGCACCGGACGCAGTGACATTCAGGCCGCTCGCCTGGGCGAAAGCGCCCGTCGCATTCGCATTGAGTCCCTGACTCAGGGTCGTTTCCACGCGCAGGGCACCGTGGACGTAAGCCATTTCCTGGTTGCTGATGAGGGTGTCTTGGAACAAGGCCAAACCCAATGAGTCCCGGGCTGCGGACGCATTGTTGGATCCCGTTCCGCCCCCAGTCACCGGCAACACGCCTTCTACAAGAAACGAACTGCCGTAGTAGGGAAGGAACTGGAGGAGATCTCCGATTTCGATTTCACCGTTGCCATCGTAGTCCGGGTTGTAGGGGAATCCGATTTCGGTTTGGCTTGAGGCGGGAAGAGCGACTGCCAGCGCGAAAAACCATCCGCTGGCGCACATCAAAAAGGGCTTGCTGAGGTGTTTCAT